>Ga0207952_1001382_pt1 | contig 10368 bp, 7 predicted proteins | sample SubbioR12Aug_8Ca_FD_184831 | JGI IMG/M metagenome (GOLD analysis project Ga0207952, IMG submission 184831) | Serpentinite rock and fluid subsurface biosphere microbial communities from McLaughlin Reserve, California, USA - CR12Aug_8Ca (SPAdes) | ecosystem: Environmental > Terrestrial > Deep...
TATCGGGTTCTTCCCGAGAATCTTCCTGCAGACTTCCGTCTGCCTCCTCGAGAAGAGTTTTTGGGAGAAGCTCGTGCTCCACGAGCCGGTTGTCCGTCCTTTTGGCGAAGTCACGGCAACTGTCCGTTACTTCACAATCTTCACCAGTGGGGCCCGTGTGGCGGTAGTTCAAAGTGAGGGGTGTCTGCGAGAAATCCGGACACCTTTTTTATTTTGCATAAGTTAGCTTTGATTATAGAGGTGAATTATTTTTAGGAGCCCCTTTTGTTTTTCTTCAAGTACTTAGTTTATAATAAAAGCATGAATGAAATAACGGGTTCTTTGGAGCTTGGTAAGTTTGCCGAGAGACTTCTCGAGGAGAAGGGGTTAAATGTTTTGGAGGACGAAGTGGTTGCCCAGCTCAAGGCTGATCTCGTTGATCGATTAGAGAATAGAGTGAACGCTGTTATTCTGAACGCCTTACCGAAAGATTTGATGGGCGATTTTGAGAAACTTTTAGATAGCGAAGCTGGCGACGGTGCCGTACAAGAATTTTGTTCTAAACATATTAGTGGGTTAGACGAGCTTATTGCGGCCGAGCTCGTGGCCTTTCGTCGTACTTATATTGGGGCGTAGTTATTGCTATGAGAAATAAAGAGTTACCGGAAGAGGTTGTGGCACCAACGGGGGTTCCTTCTGAGCCATCAAGGCGGAAGATTGTTCTTGTTGAAGCCGGAGACCTGGGTGAGCAAGAAGCCCGGGATGTTGCCGAAAGAAGCTTAGAGACAGGGAAGGGTGAGTTGACGGGGATTGCGGGCTTTGGGAAACGGATCTGGAAATATAACCTTTTTAGGGAATATTATCGGCAGAAAGAATTGAGTAGTGCTCGGGAGGCTATTTTTGACGACGAAAATATTTTTGCGGCGAGCGGTCAAAAAGCCGAAGGAGGTTATCACGATCGTGAAATGGAGGCTTTGGTTGAGCGTTTTTCCAGTGAATATGATGAAGTTGTTCACAAAGAGGCCGGAGAAAGCAGAGAGGTTCTTCGGTCCGCCCCAGAAAACGAAGAAGTGCAGAAGGCTATTAAAAAGCTTATTCGAGATTATGCTGGTGGCGTAATTGATGATGCGGCTTTTGCGGAAGAGAGAACTCGAATTATTTCGTTGCTTCCCTCGGATGGCTCAACTGGCGAAAGGGGTAGTGCCCTCTACGCTGACAATTTAAAGAAAATTGCGGACGAGGTGAAGGCATCTGTCAAAAATACGGCCGATCTTGAAAGTCTTGATCTGGATTTTGAAATTGTTACCGGCCGGGCCAAAGGTGCAGTTCGGACCGAGTCCCAGTTTAATACTGTCGATCGACTCGTTGATCGAATTGAAAAGACTCCTATTGGTCGGTTTGTAAATGAAGCTACAATTGCATCCGCTGTTTCGATCGCTTACTCGCTTACGGCCGGCCTTTCCCAAAGAATAGCGAGTAGTCGAGCGGTGGCTTGGGGTACTTTTGGAGCAGGTGCGTTTCTTGGGGGAGGTATTGCTGGTTTACGTGAAAAGAAACGCCTAGAAGAGGAACGACGTCAGCACGCCAGAGAGAGTGCAAAAGGAGAAACCTTTAATGGCGAAGATGCGCCACGCCGTGCCGAGATGGAGCACTTTCGTTATGAAACAAGGAACGCTACTGAACTAGCGGATAAGCTTGAAGAGACTCTCTTTATAAAAAACGAAGACGGCGACCTGATTCCACGAGAACTAGATCAAGAGACATGGAGGGCGGCTGTCTCTCAACTTACGGAGATTGAGTCTCGTATCTCCCTTTCTGATCGTCGAAAGATTGATCTTATTAGTTACTCTGATGCGAAGACGGTTTCCCAAGAACAGACTCGTCTCGACATCCTGCGTGCCAAGGCTAAAATCGCCCTTCGCAGTGCGGCCACTGACGCTCCTCGAACCGTTATCGAAGAAAAAAATATCCCGGGTCAAGAGCTTGAGTATGAAGTTCCCGGACTTGTCACGACCGAGGAAATTCGAACATTTACTGAAGGTGAAGAATATCAAGGAGAGACTGATCCTAAAAAGAGGCGCGATCTTCTAGCCTACTGGCTTTCTGAGGAGCGCATGAAAAAGGGTTTCACCATCCCCGATATTGAATCTAATCATGGCAGTTTTACTGATGCGGCTGCACGGGAGTATGCCAACTGGGACTGGGCGCGAGTTGAGGAAATTAGTGAGGCGTTAAGGGAAGTACGGCCAGCTGAAACTATTAAAGAAGAACGGACGATTAGAGGTTTCAATATCCCTCCTGGGAAAACCGCCGATGAGTTTTTTGTATCTCTCACCGAGGCTAAAATTGTTAACCTGCTTGAGGGTCGGGGCGGAATAGAGGCTCGGGATGTCTTATTCAAAGCAATGAAGCGGCGCAAGGTGGCGCAGGCAGTCGGGAAGGGTATCATAACTGGTCTTGTTATCGGTGGAGTGGCCCAGGAGGTCGGTGCTTTTCTTAGAGACAATCAGGAGGGCTTGATTGAGGGACTGATGCGAGGAGAGGGGACCGCAGAAGGGAATCCCGCCCACTTTACCTCGTTGGAGTATTTAAGGCGGTGGTGGAGCGGAGACTTTCCTCGCATGCCCTTGGGGATTAGCAGTGAGGTTGTGATAGCTGGCCGACATATTAACCTACCCGAAGGAGTAGGTCTTCTTCCAAACTCCGATGGAAGTTACGCATTCACGCGGAATGGAGAGTTGATTCACAATGTGAGGTTCGATGGGAATGGTATTTTAGCTGCCGAATCCCGACGCGCACTTGAGGAACAAGGAATACAGATGCAATCCTGGAATCAAGAGATTTCCGAAACGGTTACTACCGAAGCTCCTATGTCTGTAGCGGACTCAGAAGAAGTGCAGGTAGGAACGAAGGAGTATCTTTTGAATCATCCTGAAAATACGAATCGTATTACCCGCGATTTGTGGTATGACCAAAATACGCCAAAGCCTGTGTTTGATAAAAACGAACTTCGTCTTTGGTGGGGCGGTACCAAGGGAAGCGGTATCGATTCCTCTGGCAACTATGTTTTTGATGTGAAACACATGATGCCAGACGGTTCTTATCACGAAGGGCTAAAGGCCAATGCCCAAGAACTCTTGAAGGATGGAAAGTTAAAAATGCTTTTTTCTTTATCCCGAGATACTCAGAATCAGGCCTTTGAGATACCGATTCAGGCTGATGGAACAGTGAAAATAGATCCTAATAGCGAGATGGGGAAAATGTTTTTTGCTAATAATGGCGGCAAGGCTGAATTCTTAGGACGGTTTGCCGAAGTGGCAGAAGTGACAAAAACGGTAGATGACGTTGATCATTTCCGTATTCTTGCGACTCACGAAGGAAGGGGCGTAGACTCGTTGACGGATACGATTGTAACGGGCAGGGAAGAGCTGGTATCAACCGCGACAACAGTTACTCATACCGAATACTTTGATTCCTTTGATGTTCCGGCCGACTACCGAGTTGATCCTCCTCCAATTATTCCAATCTTCGGGCGCACTCCCCTGGAACGTCCCAAAGAAAAACCCCAAGAAATACCGTACTACTATCTCTATGGTGGAGAAATCGATAAAGACAGAGAGAGTCAGTATCGAGAGAAGTTTTCGCCTCGCCTAAGGGAAGATCCTAGTGCGGTTCTTGATAGCGAAGAGGAGATTAAGGGTTACTTCGAACGTCAAAAGAAGGGCTATGTTACGGAAGTGGAAGCAGTAGTTGATCAAATCGAGCCGATGTCCAAGGACTGTCGTGTTAGCGTGTGTATTCCGGTGGCGGGGCACCAGGAGGGGGAAAATATATACAGCACCCTTGAAAACTATTTAGACCAGGAATTGCCTAAAGAGAATTATGAGTTACTCCTTCTTGTTAATCATCCCGATCAAGACAGGGAGGGAAAGAAAGTTAAACCCGACAAGACTATGTCGGAGGTCAAGCGTTTTCAAGAAGAGCACCCTGAGGTCAATGTTCGATTAATGTATAACGTTTTTCCGATTAGTGAGGCTCGGATTGGTCGAGTAAGAAAACTACTGAACGATGCCGCCTTGATGCGTCACCAGAAGCGAGGCAAGGGATTCCTCGATTTAGTTATGGTTAGTAACGATGCTGATAACAAAGGAATGTCTCCGGAATATCTTAAAAACTTTGTTGATAAGTTTGATAAAAACGAAAATGTGGATGCATTGATGGGACAGCTTGACTGGGATCCCGAATCTTATATCCGAAATCCCTTAGTTCATGTCGGTACCCGTCTTTTCCAGTATATGTCGGTGCAGTTTCGTCAAAAGAAAGCGCATATCGAGTCTTCCGGAGCTAACTTTGCTTTTCGCTCAAGTATCTACGCTGCCGTTGATGGTTACTCGGCCGATCGGGGTGGGGGAGAAGACGTTGATTTCGGAACAAAAATAAAAGTAGCCCGCCGAGGAGCGGTTGATAGGACTCCCATTGCTTTTGCCGGGGCTAGGGTTTCTCGTATCTACACCTCTTCTCGCCGCGCCGAAAAGGCAATCAAAGACGGTCTCTCTCCTGTTGAGCAATGGGATCGGGGATTTGGTGCTTTTGATGATGAAGTTAGAAAAGTAAAGTGGGAAAATGAAGGAAAACCAATCGATTTTACGAACCCGGAAGAGGTGGATAATTTTATAAAAGCGCTTGAGGTGGTGATTAATCGAACTATGAATTCGGTCATGGGATGGGGTGGAGATGCTTCCCATCCTGCTTTTCTAAAATCACTTCGCTGGCTAGGGCTTAAGTGCGATATCGTAGGATCTCATACTATTAAAATAAAAGACGCATCCGTCTTACTCCGGGGCCTCGAAGAATACCAAAAAGAAGGGCTATCAATTCTAGAAAGAAAGACGAAGAAGTCTCGTCCTAGAAAAGTAAAGACAAAAACTAGAAAAACTGTTTCTCGGAAAAAACCTAAGTAGTTTCCACTACCTAGGAGTTGTTAATAACTTTTATAAGTGAAGAAGAAGATTGTTTGATATAATAAAGAGAATGACTTCTAAGCAGAAGCGAATTGTTTTCATTTTGGGAATTATTCTTCTCATTTTAATTGGTTTTTATTCCATTCAGTTTTTTTATAAGCAGTCTTTTTCGGAACAACCACACGAAGACCAAACAAAGCCCCTTACGAAGGAAGAAGCTCAGGTGTTACTAGACAGAATGGCTCCAGTACGATCAAGCTCCTCGCCCAAGACAACTTCTTTATCTCAAAAAGAACAGACCCTACTGAATTCAATAGCTCCTGCCTCCACATCGAAGTCCTCCAAAAACTCAAAGAGTAATACGTCATATCAATATGCTCCGCCACCGCCACCGCCAGCAGATGTTCAAAATCTTTTGAACTCTATGGCTCCACCAAAAAAATAATAATGGGGATAACTAAGGATGTATTAAAAGAGTAAAATTTTCTATAATAAAACAAATCATTATCACAATGACCCAAAAGCACCTTTTTAGTTCTTTTGTATTATCAGTATTTCTTCTTCTTTCCATTTTTACTTTGCAACAAGCTTTGGCAGAATGGACTGATCCAGCGTGTCCACCGCCAGGGTGCAACAGTTATCCACCGATTACTGTTGGGCCAACCCCCCAATTCAAACTGGGCGACCTCAATATCACAAGCGAAACAGCCACCGGCACTCTATCAAGTGATAGACTTTATGTCCGTCGTGCAACTGTTCTTGATACTGACGGGGAAGACAGCCTCATTGTTCAAAGGGGCAATGTTGGCATCGGCACAGTTAACCCTCAAGGAATCTTAGATGTGAGAGGTAATCAGGATATCTTCTTCAAGACTGGAAATCGTGCTGGTGCAGTAAATTTTGGAGCAAACGGAGGAATTGTCCCCGTGAATGTTTTTGGAAATGTGAATGTGAGATCGGTACCCGTAGAGTCTCCCACGGGCAATACTTATAATAATGTTGGCGGTGATAGTTCAAACTATTCTGTTTCATATGGCGGTTCTCCTCAGTTTAGCTGGTGGCAAACTGCTTTTCCCACTGAGTTTCCTTCTTCCTCATCCTGGAACTCAGTCAAAATCACTAACGCTCGAAGTAATGGTACTTGTGAGGACTCGACAATGACTACGGGGGAGTGTTCTGGTGCTTACTACGATGCAGCGGCGAGTGCTCCAATCTATGCCTACGACTTCTTTAGATTGAGAGAAGAGAACGGATCCCGATATGCCATAGCATATATAAAATTTGAGAAGCGACCAACTAGCTACGCTGGAGGAGACGTGAATGCCGTGAGAGGGTCTTTCTCTCAGGAAGTTTACGGCGATAAAGTACGTGGGAGAATTGGCGATTTTCAGACAGGGGAATTTGAAACGGGGATTCGAATTAAAAATTCCGATCTTCAGGGATTTCTTTTGCCAAACCAAAGAAATGTTGGTCTAGTTCTAGAGAATCGATGTGAAGGTTGTTCTGCGAAAATTGCTTTTAGTACGCCTCACACATCCTCGGTAACAGGAGATGAGTTTTATGGTTGGCAAGTAGGCGGTTATCAAAATAGTTTTGAAATCGAAGAGATTGGAGAAAGACCAGGTACTTCTGAAAAGACTCATAGAGTTATAGGTATAGACAGATCTATTAATACTTTTGGACAATACAATCTTCAGATTCAGCTTAGAGCTAGTACAACTATTGCAGGAAGAACGGTTGCGCCTACGTTTGCGAGTAATAAATTTTGTTTCTTAAGTACTGGACTAGGAGATCCTGAAGACTGTATTACTTCCTGGCCGACCGGCGGTCAGGTTCCCCCAGGGAACAGTAACCCACCAGGTAATCCTGGAGGGAGTCTTGATGGAAGTGGGGCCACTGATCGCTTGGCGAAATGGACGGGGGGATCAACCCTAGGAGCATCTTCGGTTCTAGATACTAACGATATGTTTAGGATTTCACACGCCAACGTAAATATTGATAATGGCTTACTCGTCAATCGTAGAGATAATGCAAATCTTCGTCCGGGGATTCCAATATCTGATTTTGAAGAAGGATCTTTACGATTTGGAGGGTCTTTGAGTGGCGAGGGTATCTATAGTAACCGGGTCAATGGTTCGGTGAATCAGTACGGACTTTCGTTGATGACCCTCTTTAGACCACGATTAGTTATAACGAATTCAGGTAACGTTGGAATTGGAATTGAAGATCCTCAGACGAAACTTCATGTTGCAGGTAGCCTCTCGGTCCAGTCTACGGGTAACCCAGGCGGCCCTGCGCTTATTATGAATCCAGGTAGTGGAGACTTGGAGATTGGAAGCCCAACCCAGGACGGAGATGTTTACGTCAAAGATATCGCCGGAACGCGACGAATTCATTTAGACGGTACTAGCGGCAGAATAACTGCTGATGGACTTTGTCTTCCAGGTTCTAATCCAAGCGGTGGCTGTATTACTTCTTGGCCTGGTGGAGGTGGTGGCGCTTCAAATATTGAGTCTGACCCAAGTGAAACAGGGTATCTGAAAATGGGGAGCATCACGATCCAGTGGGGAATAGTTGATAACAATGGCGGTTCAGGAGAAAATCCTCGCACCGTTGTTTATCCGAGGCCGCTCTCTCAGGTGTTTAATGCTCAGTGTACGGTAAGCATCGAAAACAATACGAGTGGCGGTGATGCCACTAAAGATTCCTGGTGTCAGGTCAAATCACTGAATCCAAGCAGTGCTACTTTCTATATTCAACGCGACAGCGGGACAGGAAGATTTGACGATATATTCTGGATGGTGATCGGTCAGGAATAAATGGGGCACTCGCCAAAGAAAATCTCTGAGATACCCTTGACACGAAGGGTATCTCTATTTTAGAATGAGTCATCTCCTAAGACAGTAGGTATCCCGTAAGGGATCTAAGTCGGATTCGTCCGATCCTACCGAGGCCAACATCGTTTCATTTATAGAAACGCGCGGTCGACCTTGGGACACAAAGGTCGTTTTTGTTTTTTGGAAACAAAAAACATCCTGAGAAAAACGAAGGATAAAATGAAGACAAAACAAAAGAAAACAGAAGAGTTGGCAAAAGGAAAGGCTTTTCTTGCTGATAGTAAGGCCCTTCTTTTCACTAACCTTACGGGTGTGCCAGCCGAAAACCTGAGAAAAATGCGTCGCGCTATGAGTGAGCAGGGGATCAATTTCTTTGTTCTCAAAAAGCGACTTCTCGGACTTCTCTTGAAAGAAAAAGGTATTGATGTGAGCCCGAAAGAAAAATTCGCGGCTTCTGTTGGTACTGCTTTTTCTCACCTACCGATTCAGGAGGTGAGCGCTATCGCACACAAGTTCCTTGTGAGCGTGGGAAGCAAGAAAAGTGAAGAGATGCTCGGTGGGTATGATCTGGAAGCATCTGAGTACCTTTCTGGTGAAGACGTGCGAGTTCTGGGCAAGTTGCCGTCTCGCGAAGTTCTTATTGGTCAGGTCATGGGTGGTATGATCGCTCCACTCCGAGCTTTCTTGTATATCTTAAGCGAGAAGTCGAAGAAGGAAGCGTAATCGCGAGGTCGAAAATTAACACACAACTATTACTTACATGTCAGAAAACAAATTAGAAACAATAATCTCACACATCGAGACCCTATCCGTAAAGGAGCTGGCCGAAGTGGTGAAGATGATGGAGGAGAAGTTTGGTATCACTGCCGGCGTACCGATGGCTGCTGGTGGAGGCGGTGCTGCCGCTGCCGAAGAGAAGACAAGCTTCAACCTTGTTCTCAAATCAGCTGGTGAGCAGAAGGTTGCCGTTATCAAGGCCGTGAAGGAAATCACCGGTCTCGGTCTGAAGGAAGCCAAAGATCTCGTTGATGGCGCTCCAAAGCCGATTAAAGAGGGAATGAAGAAGGAAGAAGCCGAGGAGATGAAGAAGAAATTGGAGGAAGCTGGAGCGACTGCCGAACTTCAGTAAAAAATTTGTTCTATCGGAGATTTTTGACTTAGGCCTTTTGGCTAGGAGAAAATCTTCGATAGACATTTTTTCAGAAGACCATCGAGGATTGAACCCGGTGGTTTTTTGTTTTATATTGAGGCAGTTGTCGTACGCATATCTTATTAGAGGGCGGTTAGCTCAGGGGTAGAGCACTGCATTCACATTGCAGGGGCCACAGGTTCGAAACCTGTACCGCCCACAATTTCAGCCATAAAAAGAAGAAAATTAATTGGTGGGGAATATTGAGAAATTAATTTCTGTGCATATCTTCTAGGTAGTTTTTTAAAAGAGGTAGGTAAATAAAGGGTTTTTGCCCCGCTATAGGCGGTTTTTTTGGTCATTTTGACAAATGTATATAGTGGTATAAAATTACATGGAAGTGGGGAATTGTGGATAACTATGGGGATAAAGCCCCCTTTCTGTGCAGAACTTTTATCCCGGACCCACTATTTATTTCAATGCTCCTAGGCGAATACCGACATAATTTAGACGTCAAAGGTCGAGTAGCCATACCGGCTAAGTTTCGAGAGAAGCTTGAAACCGGGGCTATTGTCACTAGGGGATTAGATAGTTGTTTGTTCTTGTTTGCTGAGGCGGAATGGAAGGCGTTAGCTGAAAAATTAGTAGCTTTGCCCTTGGCTCAGGCCAACTCAAGAGCTTTCGTGAGACTTATGCTCTCGGGAGCGATGGACGTTGAGTTTGATAACCAGGGAAGAATACTGATTCCGGACTACTTGAGAAAGTATGCCGGCTTGGGAAAGGAAGTGGTGGTGGCCGGTCTCTATAACCGTATTGAAATGTGGGACAAGGACACCTGGGAGCGCTATAAGGCTAAGACTGAGGGCGCTTCAGAGGAGATTGCGGAAAAGTTAGGAGAGTTGGGGATTTAATATGCCCCACGTATCTGTTCTTTTAAAAGAGGTTCTCGAATATCTCGACCCTAAGCCTGGTAGTTTCGCAATTGATGGAACTGCCGATGGTGGTGGGCACGCTGAGGCGATTTTAGAGAAACTCACGCCCCAAGGAACGCTACTGGCGCTCGATTGGGATGGTGAAGTTCTCGAAGAGTGCAAAAAGTATCTTCGGAATCCGAAGAATGTCATTTTTGTACAGGCAAATTATGCGGATGTGGCTTCTGTAGTAAAAAAGAAGAAACTCCCTAAAGCCGATTCTCTATTACTCGATGTTGGCTTCTCTTCGCTTCAGACGGATCAGCTTGGCCGAGGGTTTAGTTTCAAGAAGGAACGAGGAGATGAACCACTCCTCATGACCTATAACGATGAAACGAAACCGGTCAAAGATATTTTAAGAGAAATATCAGAAGACGAACTGGCGAATATCATTCGCGAACTGGGCGGCGAACGACTAGCTGGCCGGGTGGCGCGAGTGATTAAGGAAGAAGTTCGGAGGAGGCGTATCGAAACGAGCGGGGAGTTAGCCG
>Ga0207952_1001383_pt1 | contig 10358 bp, 8 predicted proteins | sample SubbioR12Aug_8Ca_FD_184831 | JGI IMG/M metagenome (GOLD analysis project Ga0207952, IMG submission 184831) | Serpentinite rock and fluid subsurface biosphere microbial communities from McLaughlin Reserve, California, USA - CR12Aug_8Ca (SPAdes) | ecosystem: Environmental > Terrestrial > Deep...
AATATTGATTATATGCTGGCATTGCGTCTGTGCAGAATCAACCAGCAATGGGAGAATTATTGGCAAGGCATTAACAAAAAAGGTTGCCTGATGGAAAAATGCTAATGCATCACTTTTAATCGCACCCGTACAGTGTGCGTGTTTGTGTTAATCCGGCTTTGCTCGTATATTATACGGTTGTTTAAATTGCCGGAAATATTTAATGGATACGATCAGCATTCGTGGCGCCAGAACGCATAACCTGAAAAATATCGACCTTGACCTGCCCAGAGATAAACTGATCGTCATCACCGGGCTGTCCGGTTCGGGCAAGTCATCGTTGGCCTTCGACACCATTTATGCAGAAGGCCAACGGCGTTATGTGGAATCCTTGTCTACCTATGCCCGGCAGTTTCTATCGATCATGGAAAAACCCGATGTCGACCATATCGAAGGCCTGTCTCCAGCCATTTCCATCGAACAAAAATCCACCTCGCACAACCCGCGTTCCACGGTCGGCACCATCACCGAAATCTACGATTATTTACGGCTGCTTTATGCCCGAGCAGGCACGCCGCGCTGCCCGGAACATCAGTCGTCTCTGGAAGCGCAAACCGTCAGCCAGATGGTTGACCATGTGCTTTCCCAACCCCAGGATCAGCGCTGGATGTTGCTGGCCCCGGTAGTCAACGACCGCAAGGGCGAACATATCCAGCTGCTGGACGACCTGCGCGCCCAAGGCTTCATCCGCGCCCGGATCGACGGCACGGTATATGATCTGGACGAGCCGCCGGTGCTGGACTTAAAAAAGAAACATACTATTGAAGTTATTGTAGACCGTTTTAAAATTCGCGATGACATTGCGTTACGGCTGTCCGAATCCTTCGAGACGGCTTTGCGTATTGCCGACGGCATCGCTATCGCCGCCTGCATCGACGACGCGACTGAGCTGATGTTTTCCGAGCGCTACGCCTGTCCTCTTTGCGGCTACAGTCTGACCGAACTGGAGCCGCGCATCTTCTCGTTCAATAATCCCAAAGGCGCATGCGGCAGTTGCGATGGGCTGGGCGTGCGCCAGCATTTCGATCCCGGGCTGATTATCCATAACCCCGACATCAGCCTGGCAGGTGGCGTAATTCGAGGCTGGGATCGGCGCAACGCCTATTATTACCAAATCATTTGTTCGCTGGCCAAGCACTACAACTTCGACCCGGAAGTGCCGTTTTCGGAGCTGTCCAAAGAGCATCAGGCTATTATTTTATATGGCAGCGGTAATGAGGTTATCGAATTCAAATTCATGGCCGGAACCGGCTCGGTCAAAAAGAAGCGCCATAGTTTTGAAGGTATCATCGCCAATATGGAGCGGCGTTACCACGAGACCGATTCGCAACTGGTGCGCGATGAATTGGCCAAATATCTGTCCCAGAAACCTTGCAACGTTTGCGAAGGCGCAAGGCTTAACGTGTCGGCCAGGAATGTGTTTGTCGAGGATTTGCCGATACATCTTCTGACCCGTTTCCCCATCCGCAAATCCTTGGATTTTTTCTCGCGGCTTAACCTGACCGGCAAGCGCGGCGAAGTGGCTGCAAAAATCGTCAAGGAAATCCAGGAGCGGCTGGAGTTCCTGGTCAATGTCGGCCTCGATTATTTAACGCTGGATCGCAGCGCGGACACACTGTCCGGCGGCGAAGCGCAGCGCATCCGACTTGCCAGCCAAATCGGTGCGGGTCTGGTCGGCGTGATGTACGTGCTGGATGAGCCGTCGATAGGCCTACACCAACGCGACAACCAGCGCCTGCTGAACACCTTGTTCCGCCTGCGGGATCTCGGCAATACCGTGATCGTGGTTGAGCATGACGAGGACGCGATCCGCTCGGCGCAGCATATTGTCGATATAGGCCCTGGTGCCGGAGTGCATGGCGGACAGATCATCGCGCAAGGCACGCTGGATGACATTGTCAACAACCAAGACTCGTTAACCGGCCAGTATCTGTCAGGAAAAATCGGCATTACCGTGCCTGAAAAACTAACGCCGGTCGATAAAGACAAACAGATAACCATACGCAATGCGCACGGCAATAACCTGAAGAATGTAGACATCGCATTCCCTATCGGTTTGCTGACTTGCGTAACCGGCGTGTCCGGCTCCGGCAAATCGACGCTGATCAACGATACCTTGTATTGTCATGCGGCACGGTTAATCAACCGTGCCGGGGTCATTCCCGCGCCCTGCGACGCGATCGAGGGTCTGGAGCATTTCGACAAAGTCGTCGATATAGACCAAAGCCCGATCGGTCGCACGCCGCGCTCTAATCCGGCCACCTATACGGGGCTGTTCACACCGATACGCGAATTATTTTCGGCGACGCCCGAAGCGCGTTCACGCGGTTATACGCCGGGGCGGTTCAGTTTTAACGTCAAGGGCGGTCGCTGCGAAGCCTGCAAAGGCGACGGTGTGATTAAGGTCGAGATGCATTTTCTGCCGGACATTTTCGTCCATTGCGACAGTTGCGGCGGCAAACGTTACAATCGGGAAACACTGGAGATACGCTATAAAGGCAAAACCATCAACCAGGTGTTGGACATGACCGTGGAAGATGCGGCCGATTTTTTCAGCCCGGTGCCGACGCTGGCGCGTAAATTACAGACCTTGGTTGAGGTTGGCTTGAGCTATATCACCCTAGGACAGAATGCGACTACCCTGTCCGGCGGCGAAGCGCAGCGGGTAAAGCTCGCCAAGGAATTGTCCAAGCGCGATACCGGCAAAACCTTATACATACTGGATGAGCCGACCACCGGCCTGCACTTCCACGACATCAAGCAATTGTTGAACGTGCTGCATACCTTGCGCGACCACGGCAATACCGTCATCGTCATCGAGCACAATTTGGATGTGATCAAAACCGCAGACTGGATCATCGACATGGGGCCGGAAGGCGGCGACGGCGGCGGAACGCTGGTTGCAGAAGGCACGCCGAAACAGGTTTCCGAAAATAAGGCTTCCTATACCGGGATGTATTTAAAACGGTTTTTTGAGAGACGATCATCAACATGTTAAATTCATTCGTCCTGGAATATATTCGGTTTATCGAAATGCTCGGCGTGCTGATGCGCATTTTCAGCTTCTCGCTGGTCAGCTGGCTGGGCGCGGAAAGTCCGTTTCTATTCGTCTGGGCTTTTAATACCGTCGATGCGGTGATACTTTCCTGGTGTTCGATACTCAAGAAAGATAGCGCCTATACCTTGCTGAACGTGTTCTGGATTATGGTCGGTATTGTCGGCATGTTCAGGGCCAGCCATTTTTCAGTCATAGCTTTTAAAACCGCCGGACTGCATTTATTAACGCAGACCCTGGCGTTGTTCAGTTAAACAGCGACCCAAACACAAATGAACGAATGCGGTAAATAAAGCTTGTTATAATGGACGCCATTAAATTCATGATAAAAACCACTGGGCGAGTAGGGTGCGCATCGCGCACCATTTTCCAAACACCACGTAGGGGCGACCGGCCGGTCGCCCCTACAACGGGACACGATACGTATCCTACATTTGGTTTTCATATTTATTAATAATTCTGGTTCAAAAGGAGAAGCTGGTTTTGACAACAACGCAGGACATTACAAGTTCGATGACTTCATCGGAAAAACGCGCCACATGGTCGTTGGCAGGCATTTACGCGTTGCGAATGCTGGGACTATTTATGATTTTGCCGGTGTTATCTTTATTTGCCGAGCAGCTCGAAGGCTCAACGCCTGCGCTGATCGGTCTGGCGATGGGTATTTACGGTTTGCCTCAGGTTCTGTTGCAAATCCCTTTCGGCTTGTTGTCGGATCGCTACGGACGCAAAAAAATCATCATTATCGGCTTGGTGTTGTTTCTGATCGGCAGCGTGATTGCGGCGCTGTCGACGACCATTTACGGGGTTCTGGTGGGTCGGGCTTTTCAGGGTGCCGGTGCGGTTTCGGCGGTTATCATGGCGTTGGTTGCTGATTTGACGCAGGAAGTTCATCGCACCAAAGCCATGGCGATTATCGGAATCAGTATAGGTGCGTCGTTTGGCGTAGGCATCATAGCCGGCCCTGTTATTTCCGGATTTGGCGGTGTGCAGAGCGTTTTTTGGGTCACTGCATTGCTGACCACGCTGGCTATTTTAACGATTGTTTTTATCGTTCCCAATCCGCAAAAATCTAAATTGCATAGGGATGCGGAAGTCGTCCCTGAAGAGATGATACAGGTGCTGAAAAGCCCCGACCTGTTGCGCCTAAATTACGGCATTTTTACCTTGCATATGATTTTAATGGCGATCTTTGTCGTGGTGCCTACCTTAATGAGGAGTGCAGGGCTAATCGCCGGACATGAATGGCAAGTTTACTTGCCGGTATTCGTTATTTCGATGGCGTTCGCCGTGCCGTTTGTGATCCTGGCGGAAAAGAAACGCAAAATGAAGCAGGTGTTTATGGGCGCTATTGCAGTATTGATGTTCGCTGAATTGGGCTTGTCGGCAGTTCATCAAAACCTGGTCGGGATTATAGGTTTCCTTTGGCTGTTTTTTTGCGGCTTTAACCTACTGGAAGCGACACTGCCGTCTTTAATATCGAAGACGGCGCCAGCCGACTTAAAAGGCACGGCGATGGGCGCTTATTCAAGCTCCCAGTTTTTGGGGCTATTTATGGGCGGGCTGGTGGGTGGCTGGTTTAACGGCAAATTCGGGGTGACAGCGGTATTCTTGTTTTGCGCCGCTGCCGCGTTCAGCTGGTTGTTGGTGTCTTTCTGGATGAAGCCTCCCCGCTATGTGGCAAACCTGCTCATTGCATTGGAAAAAATCAGTGAACAGGACGCAAAGACATTTGTTGCTGAAATGCTTAAAATCAATGGTGTAGAGGAAATCACGCTGCATTATGAAGAGGCCTTGGTTTATCTTAAGGTTGATAATCAGCAGCTGGATAAAGATCGATTACAAGGTTTGATCACACAGTACATCAATGCATAATTGCGAAAACAATGGGAGAAATAGATGCTTAATAAAGTGATGTTGATAGGAAGGCTAGGTGCCGACCCCGAGGTTCGTTATCTGCCTAGCGGCGGTGCCGTTACGACCATTCGTCTGGCAACTTCCAGGCGTTGGAAAGACAAGCAAACCGGTGAGCGCCGCGAAGAAACCGAATGGCATAGAGTGGTTTTTTTTAGTCGTTTGGCTGAAATCGCCGGAGAATATTTAAAAAAAGGCAGTCAAGCGTATATTGAAGGCCGTATTCGCACCCAGAAATGGCAAGGTCAAGACGGTCAGGATCGGTATACCACTGAAATCGTAGCCGACAGCATGAACATGCTGGACAGCCGTAGCGGCGGCACCTCCGAGTTTGGCGGCGATCAGTCGCAGGCCGGATATTCTGCACCGTCATCAAAGCCCGTCAATCAACCCCAGCAATCGGCACCGCAACATGATTCCGGTTCAAACATGCCACCGGCACCGCCAAATTATGACGACTTCGATGATGATATTCCTTTTTAGGAGTCACCTGCATTGCAAGAGCCTCAACCAACATCGTCAAAACATTGCAGAAATGGAATATGTTGAGTGTAGTCAGCTATAAGAGTACCCAAGCGCAGAATCGCAGATTAGGCACACTGCTAAACTGCTCCTGCAAGCAGCCGGGTGTCACCCTCAAACCCGTATAAACACTGGCCTAAAAAATAATTGTACAATTTTTAGCCAATTCATATAATATACATATCACGGGGGGCGACATGGCTTCGACGTGGGTAGCGAAACCTTAAGCGCATGCCGAGGACAGTACACCTCGTAAAATCTACTGAAACTAAAGTATTCGCAAATGACGAAAACTACTCAATGGCTTTAGCTGCTTAATAACAGCACCATTCCTCTGACCATCTGTGCTTATGCGGGTGGAGTTTTTAGTACCTTTTAGGTATGAGAGGCGCTCAGAGGTCATCTACATAAGATCGCGCTGAAATCTGTCCGGTGTGGATGCGCTAAAACCTTACGGAATCGCTGGTGATTTTCTTGGCCCGACGGGTAGTCACTAGCTAAATCAAAGAGCGGGATAAGCATGTAGACCTTGTGGCGGAGTACTTGCGGACGCGGGTTCAATTCCCGCCGCCTCCACCAATTTCAAACCCGCAAGTCGCAAGGCTTAGCGGGTTTTTTATTGCTCAACAAAGTACAGCAAAAATGCAGCAACAGAATGGAGAGCAGGTGATAGCATTAAAAGGATTGAGTAAATTTGCAGTAAAATAACAATCAACATAAACAATAAGGCTCAGTCATGAATGCAGTCCCCTTTGATACCCTGCACTTTGCCAACCGGCTTAAGTCTGTCGGCTTCACTGATGAGCAGGCGCAAGTAATTACCGAACTTCAACGCACGGCCAATGACAGTACTTTGGAACAGGCGCGGCATGATTATCATCTGGATGACGTAGCCACCAAGCGCGACTTGAAAGAAATGGACACCGCGTTAAGGCATGAAATCGAGCTGTTGAGAGCCGACACCGGACGCATGATTGCAGAAACCAACCAGCGCATTTCCGAGAGTAAAGCCGACTTAACCCGCTGGATTATCGGCGCAGGCTTCTTTCAAACCGCCTTAATTATCGGCGTACTGCTAAAAATCGCCCACCTGATATAACCCAAACCGAACGAATCGCCACACCGGCACAACGCCGATGACAGTCCGTCGAAGTTGCGGTGAGTGGCTCGGCGAATTAGAGCTTGTCAGCGGCTGAGGCTTGGCACAGGTTTACGTCCATGCTAAGCTTCATAAATCCAAGGGGTTCAGGATGAGCGGGGCAAGCTCATCCCATCCGGTCATCTTTTAATGATGCGTAACCATTCCACTTTGTAGGGCGCAATAGCTCAGTGTGTTGCGCCTTTCCATAAGAGTTCCGCTTCATATTATGACTAACCATTTGAGAACAAATAAGACGCATAAAATGAAACAGCGGCGCTGATGCAGCAGAATATTCCGCCGCTAACCCAGGCTATTCTTTTATCGGAAATGAGCTTCTCACCTTCCTTTCCTGCAACTAGCTCTTTGAACTGTGCGACTGTCATTTCAACTGTCTTCTCGATGCCATTTTCCTCATACTTGACCGTAATTTTTGCCGCCGGGTCGTTAAACCCCAATTCCGATTCAAATTCCGTAACGGGAAAGAACACTTCTCGGACAAAGAATTGCGGCCTTAGCCGCAACACTAAAAGCATAGATAGAAAGAATATTGCCAAACCTAAAAACCAACCCCAAACTGGCATAATATACATTTTAAACCTCACCTCCATTCTCAGCACGGAATTGTGCATACGCTTGGTCATCAGACTCAACTTGCCCTTTCCAAATCACGTGTACGTTGTTGTTTGTGAATTTTGCATATAATTTTTTTATTGTCGCTTCCCAAATATTCAAGAACAGTCTTTCTAGCAGCGCAACAGAAAACCCAAAGTCCTCCGGAAGAGTCTCGGCATTTTTATAAATCGTTTCTGATAAAATGAATCGGCGAATTCTTGGATGAGGATGTCTTTTTTCTGATAACTGCATCAGGTATTGTAGTCGTTTGCTGAGTCCTTCATAGTTTTTACCGGTTGTTTTCAGGTGTATTGATCTATAGAGCATATCGAAAAAGAAAAACATAATCATGATATTGTAGTATACGCCTATCGTCGGCCTTCCAAATGCAGCAATAGCACCGCACGTGTCCGCGAATGCGAATTGATCTGCCTCATGTTCCATTTCGTGTAGGCTAAGTTTGATTGATGGGTCGAAATGTCGAAGATGGATGTGATGATATTCATGCGATAAAAGGAAACAAAAGGCATCCCGTAGGAAAATGGCACAAAAATCTCTTTCGGCTTCCTTCGTAAACTGTGGAGCAAAACTGAAAACGTTGCCTTCGTCAACAAGCTTGGCAAACAGGTCGGCCAAGTAGTCCAACTCTTTCTCTTTTTGCGATAAATCCAGGGAATACGGATCTAGATTATGTTGTAAATACATTAATTGTGATTCGGTCGTCGGTTTAGACCGGCACACGGTGGAAAAAGCATGAATAAAGTGTTCAAGCGAGTAGTAGAGGCCCACATCAAAAATGATAGCGTGCATACTAGATGTTTGGCGGATCCTTGATTTCACCTTTGCTTGCATCAATCCAGTCGGGGCTGTCGCCAGGAAGATGTCTCGTTCTAATTGAACACATCGATTCATATACGGATTTGTTTGCAGGATGGCCCATGCCGATTTGAGAAAAATAATGGTGACTTTCTCTTGATAAAGGCCATGTAAGCGGTTAGTCTGAATTGGTGGCCATGGACTGATGACACCCCACCTATCGAGAATGCCTGTGACCGATCGTTGAACGTCTTCCGAAGCGACGAAGTCGCCAGACAGGGGGAACTCAACGTCGTTCATACACCATAAGTAACCAGCATCCCTGCAGGAATCGATCTGATACTTCTCAATTACGTCATACACGAAACCCCCTTTACTTGTAGCCCTGTAGGTCGGGCAACTTCCTTTCGTTGCCCGACATTTGATGTGCATTAATGTTGGGCATACACAGCATGCTCGACATAACTGCCGAACTAAACATCACACTCAGCTTTAATCTCGGTCAGCAATTCCAATATTGTAGCGTCACAAGCCCCGCACCCTGAACACGCGCCGGTATTTCTGGATATTCCGTCCAGGTTGTCGATTCCATTATTGATAAGCTCCTTAATTTGCTCTGTTGTTGTTCCGCTACAGTGGCAAATAACGTTCTTTTTTTTATCAGGGCTAATTTCATTCATGTGGGGTTCTCTGTGCCGATTAGCTTATTTTATATCTGTTTAGCTAATCGGTGGCAATGAGCAATTTCAAATGTTGCCCATGCCGTTGTAAAGCACCTACTATTGGAAATTGGCGGTCTGCTATCGCGATCCGTTAGAGCGCGAAGTGAAGTCGTCAGCCCCCCTAAAAGCAAATAATTTCACCGTGAAAGTGTTAATAATCTCAATAAAATTAGCGATAAGATGATAAGCCCGCTTAAGGTCGATACCATGATGCGGGCAGAACGAGAAAAAAGATTTCTGTTTAACATAGTTAATGCCCTCTTGTAGTTGTCGCCAGCCTTGGCCTGGGAATGTTTTCCTCTTTGCCGAAAACAAAAAATCCGAACTGCCTCGCGTGATTTATTTGTAGTCATCTTCGGAAGTCCGGCTTTCCCTTGATAGGATTCGCGACTTTCTGCTTCTGTCTTTCGGCAGGATTGACTTTATCGTGTGTGGTGAAAGTGTGCGTTAAGATATAACAAATGTCTATTGACACAATTGCTTAGAGTATTTCTACGTAGGACACATAGAATGTGTTAACGACTGCATGGGCGTCTTTGTATTGCTGATAATTAACCGGCTATAGCATACAATGCGGTTTGAACATCTGGTTGATGGTTACTTTCATTTTTCTGAGTCGCGGGCATGAATGATTATCTAGGCAATACACCGATACGGCAGCTCATTCCCGGCATTTTACTGGCCGGGCTGTTATTGCTGGGTTTTATGGTGCTGCGTGAGTTTTTGCTCACCCTGACTTGGGCGCTGATTATCGCCTATGTGGCATGGCCCCTTTATCGTCGCTTAAGACAGCAACTCAAAGGCAATGCCACGCTCAGTGCGGCGCTGATGACGACGATTATTGCGGCGATAATCTTCCTGACCGTCTTCTGGCTGGTCGCCATGTTGCAGGATGAGCTGAAAAGCGCTTATCAAACCCTGGTGAGCGGCTTTAGTCAGGATGCTTTTCGTCTGCCGGATTTTATCAGCCGCATGCCGTGGCTGGGCAATACGGCGCAGGAATGGTTAGACCGGTTGACTGACGACCGGGCGCAAGCGATGGCGCAATTTGCCGACTGGGCACAGCAGTGGTCAGGCGAATTCGCCAAGTTCCTCGGCAATATCGGCCGTTACGTTATGAAGCTGTGCGTTATCCTGGGGACGGTGTTTTTTTGTTTCCGTGACGGTGACGAGGCCGTTAGGCAATTGCAGCTAGGCTTGGTGCGGTTTCTCGGGAAATATCAGCATGTTTATCTGCAAGCCGCCGGGCACACGACCCGAGCCGTGGTTTACGGCCTAGTGCTTGCGGCTTTGGGGCAGGGCATGCTGGCCGGACTGGGCTACGCTGTTGCCGGTGTCCAAGCGCCGGTGCTGCTGGGTGCGGTGACTGCCTTGTTGGCGCTGGTGCCGATGGGCGCGACCCTGGTGTGGATGCCTTTAGGCATCATGCTGATGTTGACGGGGCAGCCTTGGCACGGCATAGGGCTGTTGATTTGGGGTTTTCTGGCGGTGAGTACGGTGGACAACCTGATTCGGCCGCTGGTTATCAGCGGCGCGG
>Ga0207952_1001384_pt1 | contig 10355 bp, 14 predicted proteins | sample SubbioR12Aug_8Ca_FD_184831 | JGI IMG/M metagenome (GOLD analysis project Ga0207952, IMG submission 184831) | Serpentinite rock and fluid subsurface biosphere microbial communities from McLaughlin Reserve, California, USA - CR12Aug_8Ca (SPAdes) | ecosystem: Environmental > Terrestrial > Deep...
TTGCAAAATGGAAGTAGAAGAACACGGTGGTGTGACATTAGAGTATGACGGAAATGTATTTCATTTTTGTTGCCCATCATGTAAAGCTGTTTTTGAAAAAAACCCAAGTAAATATCAAAAATAACACTGACCTACGATTTTTTTATTATGTATTGTTAGTCATGGCTAATTCAGAATTATTTGTTCCTTCTAGAATCCATGTATCTCCACCATTATTTGTCATATAGACACTTGATGCCGTACCACTTGAAACTCTTTCCATAGCTGTTGCATAAATTTCTCCATTTCGTCCTGGAGCAAAATTGAATATGGCACCAGTACTGGTGATCTGACCTTGTGTTTTTACCATAATTTCTCCACCTGTAATTGATTTGTAAATTGCACCTTTACCATCAAATGATGAGAATACATACATGGTTTTTCCATCTGATGCAAATCCTATTCCAGTAATTGTACCTGTTTCAACATTTGTACTAATTTTCTGCCATTGCTCTCCTTTGTCATCGCTTACATATAGCCCAGAAACTGTTCCTGCGTATACTGTATCTGGATTTAATGGATCTGCTGCAAGTGAAACAATTCTGTCTGGCGGTGTAAGCAATCTCCATGATACTCCCTCATCATTAGTTACAAAGAGTTCAGAGCCTCCTCCAGGGGAACCATAAACAAGTCCATCTTGTGCGTGACTTGCAGTCATTGCATGAAAGTCAACTGGATTGTCTTTTACTTTGGAAATCATTGTCCATGAATTTCCATTGTCGGTACTAACTCTAAAACCAAGATTACCATTCATTGCAGATGGATGTCCACTGGAATACATTATTCCTTCTTTTGAACTGATAGAAAATCCCATGAGATCTGACTTGTCATTTCCTACTCGTTTCCATTCATCTGATTCTTTTTTGAATAAACCATTGTGAGTTGCAAGATAAAGAGTATCATCAGTTCCTGAAAGAAACATACCAACACCGTGTATATCCATCCATGATCCTAACAGTTTAGATTTTGGATCACTTGTATTTTCCTGTAAACTAGATGTATAACTCACAATAACTCCAATTACTACAATAGACATTATTCCAAGTAGAAAATACTTTTTATTTTTTGATTTTGATGATCTATATTTTTTCATCTAATCAACTCCATACTGGGACATATTAAAGAACAATAGATTACAATTGTAAATGATACTTCTCATTTTGCAAGTACCTCATCAAGAACTGATTGAAAAGAGGGGTATGGTTTTGCTCCTGAAACTTTGGTATAGCCTATCTTATCATTGCCTATGAAAAATCCAGGCGTGCCTTCAATGCCATATTTTTGCCCGTCCTGATAGTCATTGTTTACCTCATCAACATATTTGCCTGAATCCAAACAGGCTCCAAATTCATCTTCGTTTAGCTTTAATTCACTAGCATATTGTTTGAGTAAAGTTACTATTTGATTCAAATCAAGGCTTTTCCATTCTTCCTGATTCTGGAATATTTTATCATGGTATTGCCAAAACTTTCCTTGTTCGTCTGCACATTCTGACGCTAGTGCTGTTGGTAATGCATTAGGATGAATACCTTGAATTGGAAAATCCCTGTAAACAAAATTTACTTTACCTGTATCAATGTAATTTGTTTGAATTAAAGGAAAAGTGTTGTCATGGAATCTTTTACAAAATGGGCACTGAAAGTCAGAAAACTCTATCATGGTTATGGCAGCATTTGGATTTCCAATCATTGGATCATCGTCTATTGAAACAAAAATAGCCTGAGGTTTAGTGGCTTGTTTGTTTTCAGTTGTGCCTAAAACATCTTCTGAATTACGAATGTAGATTTGTTCAGGCTCTACGCTGTTTATTCCAACAAAATATCCGCCAAAAAATACAGAGATAATTGCAATCGTCATAGCACCAATAATTATTTTGTTAAACGTAGATTTTTTTATAATTACATTTGTATCTGTTTTTTCTATATTGTCTTCCAAAAATTATTATCTCCTTGATGATGATTTTTGTTTAGTATATTTATTTATGATACTTTACAATTGTAATGTACAATATTGATATATGGAGAATACAATTAAAAAGTGATATGAAGATGTTGATGATTGTACTAGTTACAATTATTGTATTTACTAGTGGTGCATTTTATCTATCTGCATACTCTGAATCTAATCAATCAATGATGGGTATGGGTGGAATGAATGACATGTGTCAATCAATGATGAACAGCATTCCAAAGGATGTCATAATAAAGACAGTATCAAGTCAGATGGTATCTGTAGGTAAAGAATCAACGGTCACACTATTAGTGATAGATAAAGAAACTGGTAATCCATTAGATGATGCAAATGTAATTTTACACATAGAGAAAGGAGGACCTATGGAAGGCATGGAGGACATGAACATGATGGATATGATGGGAAGCATGTTTGAGGCAGAAAATATTGGTTCTGGTAAATATTTGATTAAAGTGAATGTTGATGAGAAAGGATACTATACAATGCATACACATGCAATACCACAAGGAAAGTCAATGATGTCTATGATGAATAATCATATGGATATTGGAATTATTTCAAAATAGTTTAGGATTTAAAAACAATTACAATGGAGGGAGTTAAACTTACTGTAAACTGAATAGATTCTATCTTAAAGAGACGGACATGTTTTGTAATTAGGGAAACAAAACGATTTACAAGTTGAATAAACAGACTTGAAAGCTTTGCTGCGCTTCTGAATCGTCTAATTATAAGAGCCATTGTGGATATCGCAATAAATCCAGTTGATAGTGCTTTGTCACGATTTTCAAGTATCAAGTTTTGTGTATTTTCATCATATGATTCTAGTTGTTGATCTTTTATGACAGAATTTTTAACGAGTTTTGAGATGTTGTTATCAACATTAGTAAAATCACCAATATATCCTTCCATTATACGTTTAATGTCATCTATTTCTTCAGACGGGATGTCGTCGGGCATACAATAGAGACGTTGTGCATCTTATTATGTTTGATTTGATACAAAATTATGGATTGAGTATGATGTTGTTACAATGAATCACATTATTTACGTAAATATTATAATTCAGATTAAAGATCTGGAAAAATTGATTTATGCTAATAAAATTTAGAAACCATACTTGAATCAAAATAAAATTATTATTGTGACTATAATTGTGGTTGTAATTGGAATAGGGGTTTATGCATCATTTAATTTACAAAGCAAATCAATTACCAATACCAATAATTCTAAGACAGATAACATAACATCCGATACAAGAACAGTTGATTGGCGTCATATTCATGGGTTAGGTGTAGACCCTACAGATTCTAGTATTTTGTACATTGCAACACATGGAGATTTTTACCAGAGTAGAAACGGTGCACCTCCAGTTAAAGTAGATCAAGTAAGAGCAGATTACATGGCATTTAACGCACCACACGACAAGGATTCTCCTTTGTATGCAAGTGGACATCCATCAACTGGTGGAAACACAGGATTGATCAAAAGTATGGATGGTGGAGTAACCTGGCAGCATGTTTCTAATGTAATTGAACCTCCAGTAGATTTTCATGCAATGGCAGTAAGCAAACAAAATCCAGAAACAATAATTGGGTTTGACAGTGGAGCAAGAGGATTATTCAAGACTACTGATGCAGGAAAAACTTGGAAAACACTAGAGTATCCAGAATACATTTCTGCATTGGCAATTTCTCCCTTAGATTCAGATGTAATATTTGCAGGAACAGGAAATGGAATTTACAAATCAAGTGATGGCGGTATAACATGGAACCATGTTGCATATCAAGGATTAGCAGTATATGCTTTGAATTTTGATTACGATGGAATCCTTTTTGCATCCGTAAATTCATTTGGCTTGGTTCGTTCAGATGATCTTGGAGTAACTTGGGAAGACTTGGCAAACATTGATCTAACAATTACCAGTATTGCTTTTGATTCACCAAACAAAATTCTCTATGTCAGCGGATTTTCGTCTGAGGGATACCAAGAAGTCTATAAACTTTCATACGATATTACCCAATATGAAATCATTGGTACAAACAAGGGACTAAAGTAGATTCTTACAATATAATTATCTTGGAAAATAGAACATTATTGCAACTCCAATCAACACAACTATCGAACCAATAATCTCAAATCTGTCTGGCTTTTTCTTGTCTATCCAATAACCCCAAATTATTGATGATACAACAAATATTCCTCCATAAGTGGCATAGACTTTGCCAAAATTTTCAGGTTGCAATGTCATAATAATTCCATACGAAAACAAAATTAAGCCACCAATCACGCCAAATATTTTTCCTTTACCAACTCGCAACCATTTCCAAACAAGATAACCACCGCCAATTTCTAACAAAGACGCAAAAAAGAATAATCCTAAAGTTGAAAAAATAACTTCATTCATTTCTTATCGCCTTTTCTTGGATAATAGAAAATTATCAAAACTCCCACCACTGCAATTACAGTTCCAATAATGTCATAGTTATCAGGTGCTACTCCATCAATTAACCAACCCCAAAACACAGACATTACAATGAAAACTCCGCCATAAGCTGCATAGATTCTATGAAAATGAGTCTTTTGAAACGTTGGAACTATTCCATACAAAAATAATACAAATCCTCCAACTGCCCCTAATATCCAACTAAAATCTTCACGTAACCAAAGCCAAACTAGATAGCCTCCACCAATCTCGCAAAGACCAGCTAGAAAAAATAATAGAATTGAAGTGAAAAAATTCTTTGATTGTTTGCTCATATTACTTCAATTATTTTTTCAATAAACTACAATTACAATGTATTTTGAAATTGCCCTTCTTTGTAGCCCATTTTAATAAAGGAATAATTGCAATACGTAACTCATTTCCTCGTTTTGTAAGAGTATATTCTACCCGTGGAGGAATTTCATTAAACGCTTCTCGTGAAATAATATCTTCTTTTTGAAGTTCCTTTAACATTGACGCTAGTGTTGAGGGGCTGATTCCTTTCAGTTCTTCTAAAAGATCATTGTATCTAAGAGATCCATGATTTCCTATCTCGTTTACCAATAACAGAGTCCACTTTTTACCTATAGTTTCAATCATTCCATCAAGTGGGCATAAACAAACTGCATTACTATGGTTGTCCGAAGTCACTACAATTCTATGAACTTTGTATTTTAAATACTTTGAATTTTGTAGTAATTCATTGCAAATTCAAAGTAACAAGTCAGAATTAGGATTGACGATTTTAATAATAATACTCAGCGGTGCCTCAGCAAGCTTACTGTTACTTCCGCCTTTGGGTGTAATTTCTTATGCAACATTTAGAGATGTGGCAATAATTCCATCAGTTGTTATAATATTTACAATAGGAATACTTGTACGCTCAAAATATCCTAGATTGACAAGTAGACTGTTCATTGGAATGGTTGCAGGAGTAATTGCTTCATTTGCACTTGAAGCAATACGAATCCCAGCTTACATGTTTACAAAATGGATTCCAATGGATAGCATGATTTCATTACCTGCACTATTACTTACTGAAAAAATTACTTCATTATCTGAAGTAAAACAAGTAATCATGCAGTCTGGTGTTCCAATGAATTTGTATCATGCACCAATGGACATATTTTTCGTAGGCGGTTTGTGGCATTTTTGGAATGGAGCTACATTTGGGATCATTTATGCATTAATCATTGGAAAAGGAAAGTGGTGGTATGGCATGATCTGGGCTGTAATTATTGAGATGGTAATGATGATGGCACCATACTTGATAATAATGAAAGGTGCATTTGGTATAGAGCATATGGATGGATACAATATTTTTGTAGTTACACTGATTGCCCATTTGGCATTTGGTGCAATATTAGGAATTATCGTACAGAAATGGAAAAAAGATTCTATACCAATAACTGCTTTGAAAGGAGGAAAATTCAATGAAAACTGAATATGATTTGGTAATTTTAGGTGCAGGTGCAGCTGCATTTTCTTGTGCACTCAAAGCGTCAGAAAAAGATGTAAAAATTGCAATGATTGAAAAAGGGATTATTGGTGGAACTTGTGTTAATGTTGGCTGTGTTCCAACCAAAAACCTCCTAGGTGTGGGAGAAAAACTTCATGAATGCGCTTCTATCTCTGATGATTTTGATTTTAAAAAAATTATAGAGAATAAAGATAAAATTGTAGCATACCAAAGAAATCAAAAATACACTTCTGTTCTTGAATCTGTACCTAATGTTGAGTATATTACAGGTCATGCTAAATTCAAGTCAAATAATGAAATAGAAATCAATGGAAATACTATTTCTGCAAAAAATATTCTTATTGCAACAGGATCATCCTCAATGATTCCTCCAATTCAAGGAATCAATGATATAGATTATCTAACAAACATTGAAGCCCTTGATCTTGATTCAAAACCAGAATCCATGATTGTTATTGGCGGGCGGGCACTTGGATTAGAATTTGCACAAATGTTTTCAAGATTTGGCACTAAAGTAACCATACTACAAAGAAACAAGAAACTAGTTCCAAACGAAGAACCTGAAATATCTGATTCTTTAAGACAATATTTGGAAGAAGAAGGAATTACAATTCATACTGATGTTGAAATAAAATCTGTAAAAAAACAAGATAATAAAACTATAGTTTCGTTTTCTATTGATGAAAGTGAACAAGAGACTAGTGCTGAAAAGTTATTGTTAGCAACAGGAAGAACACCAAACACCAAAGATTTGGGTTTAGAAAATACAGATGTCAAACTTTCTTCAAAAGGAGAAGTTATTGTTAATGACGAAATGAGAACAAGTGTTTCGCACATCTATGGTGCAGGAGATGTAATTGGTGAACCAATGCTGGAGACAGTAGCTGCAAAAGAAGGAAACATTGTAGCAATTAATGCATTTTTTGATGAATCAAAAAAGATGGACTTTAGTGCAGTACCTCACGCAATTTTTACATCACCTCAGGTAGCAAGTGTAGGAATTTCTGAAAGAGAATCAATGGAGAAATTTGATTTATGTAGTTGTAAAACTCTTTTAATGAAAGATGTTCCAAAAGCTTTGGTTGTAGGAAGAACAAAAGGACTGATCAAAATGGTTGTTCATCCACAAACACAACAAATCTTAGGAGTTCATATTTTATCTGATCTTGCTGCTGACATTATTCATGAGGCAACTCTTGCAGTAAAACTAAAACTAACTATTGATGATATTATAGATACAGTACATGTTTTCCCAACTATGAGTGAATCAATAAAGTTGGTAGCGACATCATTTAAAAAAAATTTGAAAAAGTTGAGTTGTTGTGTCGAGTAAAAAATTTTTGGGAATCGGTATTGGTGTTGTAGTTGTCATAGCAGTAATAGCTGCTCTTTCAACTACTGAAACATCTAAAGACGTGCAATTATCCACTGCGCCTGATTCCTCGGTAACACTGGGATTAGAACAGGGTAACTCTGCGCCTAATTTCTCACTTGTTGATCCTGAAAAAGGCTCAATATCGAAGCAAAGTTTCCAAGGAAAACCTCTCTTTGTCTTCTTTACTACTACTTATTGTACTCCTTGTCAGATTGGTGCACAAAACTTGGCAAAATTTGATGATGAAAAAGGTGGGGATGCATTTAACGTTTTGATTGTATTTGTAGATGACAAAGAAACAGATCCTCAATTCATTGAGTGGAGAGATAATTATGGAAACGATGATTGGTATGTTGCTAAAGGAATTGAGATGGCAAATACATACAAAGTACAATATCTTGATACAAAATACGTCTTTGACAAAAATGGAATTATAACTTGGATTGATGTAAAACCATTACCCTATTCTACTATTGAACCTGTTCTAGGTTCTTTATTGGAGACATAAATTGACTAAGATTATCCTATTTGATGCAACAAAAGAAAAACCCATAATTGCAATCATTGCAGCGATTGGAATATTTTTTCTAACCCCCCTAATTCAAAGTCTAACAACTCCATTGGCATTTAATATTTGGTTTGTAGATATTGTTCAAAAACCTTTAAGCTCAATTCCATACATTGTATTTTCTGTATTGTTTGGGATGTTCATATCATTGTATCTTTATTCAAAAAACAAATGCATTGACTGTAAACCTGACGCTAAAGCAGGATTTGGAGGTAGCACATTAGGATTTGTATTGGGTGTTTGTCCTGCATGTTTTTCATTTGTTGGATTTTTATTGCCTCTAAGTGGTAGTATATTCTTGACAACTTATTCACCTCTATTCATGCTTGTTGCAATAGGGATAATCTTATTTTCAGTTCATAAGATGGGTGGTTTCAAAAATTCTTCTGCAATAACATTTAGTATTGATGATGTAAAAAAACAAGACGGTGTATGATTAATTGCATAAACAAACTCTCAAGCTAGTTTATTCTAATACCTTGTCATGGGTTATTTCTATTTCTTTATTTTGTACACTTTTTGTATTCATGTTGTATGCTAGAGAATTTCTGTTCTTTGAGCCGATTTTTGCATTTCAGCTTCCAGCAGATTGGATTCTAAGTTTTATTCTAATAATCATAGTTTCAGGGCTTGTTGCACTAGTGACTAGTTTAGCTGTTTTTCAAATGAGAACCGTAAAAGCAAATTCTAGAAAAACTGGAACAGGAGTGGTTGGATCTGTTATAGGTGTAAGTGCTGGAGTATGTTCTAGTTGCGGACAAATAGGTTTTGCAATAATCTCCACATTTGGGGTTGTAGGGGCTACCTCGCTATCATTTCTAACTGAATATGAAATTCCAATTAGATTACTTGCCATATCAATACTCTCTGGCTCTTATTTTATCATGGTTAAGGGAATTTCTAATGGGTGTAAAGTAAATCTGGATGATTCAAGCCATATTGCCAAAACGCGTAAAGATTAGAATTATTCCTAAAATAACTAGTGCTTTTTGTGTGTTGCCAATGTACCTATGACAATATTAATTGCAGAAATTTCTGATTTTGTTCTAAATATCAATGTGTTAAAGCTTTGAACAGCCAGAGCTAAACTTTTTCATTACACATGGAGTGTTTGTGCCTAAATCCAAAGCCACTGGTTAAAACCACAAGTCAATAATTCCTACGTTAAATTATAGTTCAAAATTTAGAACAATACAAACATCTAGAAAAATATTTCAGAAAACATAATAATTTTTATTACTTAGAAAATTATACCAAGTACATAATTCTTAATTTGATTTGTCTAAAAATAATCATACAAAATACCTATTCATAAAAGTAATTAGACAGAGTAATTGACGTAGAGAGTGGCAGATGGATTTCCAGAAGCAGAAGTATTTGAAATAAAAAAAGTAGAACTCAACAGTCCAATAATATTTGCAGGGTTTGTCGGAGCAGGTCTAGTAGGATCACTTTCAATTAGCCATATAATCGAAGAATTAAAAATGGAAGAAATTGGATTGATGAGATCAAAATATCTTCCACCATCAACTGTTTTTATGAAAGGAAGACTGCGTCATCCTTTTAGATTTTATGCAAATAAAGATGGAACGATATGTGCAATAATTTGCGAAATTACATTAAGAATGGAGGGATTGTATTCACTTGTTACAGCTATTTTGGATTGGTCAGAAAAAAAAGGATCAAAAGAAATTGTAATTTTAGATGGAATTCCAAGTGAAGAACATGACGATAAAGCATATTGTGCAGCAAAAGAAGATTTGGTAAGAATGATGGCAGATAAAGACATCAGTATGATCCCGCAAGGATTCATCACTGGAATTCCAGGAGGAATTTTAAACGAATGCATTGTAAGAAAAATTCAAGGAGTAGCATTACTTGCAAAAGCAAATAAAACATCACCTGATCCTACAGCAGCATCTACATTGATAGAAGCATTAAACAGATTCTATGATATGAAAATAGATACGAGTAGTTTAGAGAAAGAAAAAGAGAGGATTCATTCGGAATTTAACGAATTATCTCAAAAATATGTCAAGCACAGAGAAGAGTTTTCTGGAATGTACATGTAAGCCAAAAAATAGGCAAATTCTTTTATTCACAGCAAATACGCATGAAACTATGGGTTTAACATACAAAGATGCAGGCGTGGATATTACTAAGATTAAACAAAGCCAGGCAGCAATAGGAAAGATGATTGAATCTACGCATAAACTCCAAAAAATGGCAAAAATAACACATGGTTTTGGGCATTATGCAGGAATTGTTGAGATTCCAGGAGGCCAATTATTAGCTACCCATACAGACGGCGTAGGAACTAAGGTAGTAATTGCAAATATGATGAAAAAATACAACACTATTGGAATTGATTGTGTTGCAATGAATGTAAATGACATAATATGTATCGGTGCAACTCCAGTTTCATTTGTAGATTATA
>Ga0207952_1001385_pt1 | contig 10343 bp, 12 predicted proteins | sample SubbioR12Aug_8Ca_FD_184831 | JGI IMG/M metagenome (GOLD analysis project Ga0207952, IMG submission 184831) | Serpentinite rock and fluid subsurface biosphere microbial communities from McLaughlin Reserve, California, USA - CR12Aug_8Ca (SPAdes) | ecosystem: Environmental > Terrestrial > Deep...
CCAAGCCGCCAGCCGGAGGAGAACCCGTCGATGGCTGGCCACCAACACCGCCTTTCGCCATCACCGTCGTTGCGTTGATGAAATAGGAGTCGCCGCCCGTATTACCCGTTCCACTCGTCACCCCTGCACCACCGGCCCCCACCGTAACCGTGTAATTATTGCCGGGCACCACCGCGATACTGAGCTTCTTCGAATAGGCACCGCCACCGCCACCGCCGCCGCCATCGGAGTTCTGGTTTTGCCCCCCGCCGGCACCGCCACCGCCCCACACCTCGACATCAACCGACGTAATCCCGGCCGGTGCGGTCCACGTTCCCGAACTGGTAAAAGTAACCGTTGCCGCCTGCGCCAGCGAGCCGACGGCAAGCAACAGCGGCAGACAGAAAATCCGAAGGAAGGCGATCGGCCGCCATCTGCTTGCCAGCCTACCCAGCCAATGACAATAAACAAGACCGATATCAGTCATTTCGCGCCCCATTGTCCATTAGCGCCCAGCCACCACGGACAGTTCGCGTTCGATGTAATTGTCGAGCGGTAGCGGATTGGGGCAGACGCCGGGGGCCGCGCCAACTGGCTGATTGCACGCCGTCGCAACGATACGCGCCATGTTCAACGACGTTCCATCTTCGTTATTGATCGCCGACAGACACTGGACGGTTACCGTGAACTCGGCCAGATTGCCGCCCGGCGCAAACGAGCTGGGTGCCGCGCAGGCCGAATTGCGCAGGTGATTGTGCAGCCCCCATTCGACGCCGACGCGTGCCGCCTGATAGGCACGTACCCCGCGCAGATCGGCGACATGGCCGGCCTGCTGATGCGTCGACACATGCATGATGAAAGCGGCCATCAAGCCGAGGACGACGAGCAGGAAGATCGCCGAGACGATGGCAAAACCGTGCTGCCGACGCGTACCGGCTGAACAACAAATCCGTTTTACCGGCGACGTTTTCATGGCGCGTTCTGCACGTGGATCTGGTGCACGATGCGCGCCGATTCGCCGCCGTCCTGCAAACGCAGCATCAGCGTAATCAAGCCGGTGCGGGTATGCAGACCGCCGGCAGCGACTTCGTTGTAATCGAAATCGCACTCGGCCACATTACCCGCCAGGAGTTGCGGCACGCCGGCCGGCGGCGTCGGCTGCGCGGCGGCAAAGGCGTAGCCGGTATGGCGCTGCAGAACACCAAGACCTGGCGCCGCCAGATTTGGGGTGCACTGATAGGTGACCGGCGTGGTGACGATGTGAAAGCGTGCCGACGGTGAAGGCATGGGAAACTGCAGCGCGGCAAAAGTTACCGTATGCGGCGCTACATCCGTACTGAACAGCGCAGCATCCGCATTGGCCGAAGTCACTACCGCACGATTGTTACCAGCGTAGGCATCCGCCGTGCTGCCGGCACCGAGGTTGAACACCGTCACGCTGTGCCCGGCCGCCGCTGCATAGACCGGCACCGGGCCGGTCACGTCGAACTGCGTATCGGCGACACTGAAGTCGAGCACGTCGCCAGGAAAGCCGGGGGCGGTATCGGGTGAGATCGGATACTGCCGGTAGCGGCCGCCGCCGACGGTCGGAATGAACTCCAGATAAGTCGAAGCACCGACCGCCAGCACGCGCACGCTATTCGGCAAGGCCGTGCGCACGTCGCGCGCAACCCGGCGTACGGCGGTGTCGGCGACTTCGCTGAGCTGGGCGCGACGCGCCGTGTCAACATAGGCTTCGATCGGCGTCCGGATGAACACCGCGACGACGCCGGCAATGATCCCGGAGATGACGATGACGACGATCAGCTCGATCAGCGAAAAACCGTCAGGGCGCCGGAACATGAGAGTGCGCTTTTTCATGGCAGCACATTCGGTGCGTAGCGAGTACGGAAGCCGTCGAGCGTAAATACCTCGGCCGTCGGTGCGGTCACGCTGACGGTGATGCGCAGCGCATCGCCGCTGGCTAGGGCAATGCCGTTGAGCGCGACCGGTGTGACGGCAATGGCCGCCGTATAGCCGGCAAGATAGGGAACGGCGGCACCGGCCACATCCGTAATCGCCGGCAGCGCAAAACCGTTGTAGTCATTGACGTTGTCAAACGGACGCGCATCGCCGGCCTCCGGGCCCATCGCCTCGGGGATGGCGCACACGGCCGCCGACGCGGCCGTTTCGGCCAGCGGATCGTCCGGGTCGCAAAAGGTGAACGGTGCCAGCTGGACCTCTTCCATCAGCGCCTCGGCAATCGCCAGAGCCTGCTTGGCGATCAACGGACTGGCGCTGCCGCGCACAGCGGTGTTGAAGGTCGACAGGATGCCGGCAATGCCGACGGAAATGATCACGATGGCGACGATCAGCTCGACCAGCGTGACACCGCGCTGCCTGGTCTGAACACCGCCGGGCGGCTCACTGATGAACATAACCGGTACCCGCTTCGATGGTCACATTGCGCACACCATCGCCGGTCACGCTCAGCCCGGCCGCGACATTGACCTGCCCGAGCGGATCGAAAGTCAGCACAAGTGGCAAGAGCGTGCCGCCGGTTCCGCCCAGCACCACGCCGGCCGGCGCCACGAGGGCATAGCCCGCGCCGGTTGTCGGGTTGAGCAGCGGCGTAACGCCGCAAACGCCGGGAGGCGGCGCCAGCGCCCGCGTAATCGTCAGGCCGGCAGCGGTGACCGTCACACACACCTGCCGCCGCTGCGCGACCGCCTGCTGGCGGGCAAACTGGATTGCCGTGATGACCTGGTCGTGAAAGCCGCGCGTATCGAAAGACCCCCGCCCCATGAAGCGCGGAATGGCGACCGCCGACAGGATGCCGACCAGGATCAGCGTGACGATCAGCTCGACCAGGGTAAAGCCGCGCTGGCGAACAAGCGGGGACACATCGCAGTCAGCCATGACATTGCCAATGCGCACCTGGGGCGAAATCCAAGCTTTCTTGCCGTCGACCATGCGCGATTTCAGGACCAAACTTTACTCCGGCTCACTCGGCAGCAGATAGGGCAGCAACTTTTCCCTCTGCCCAATCGATGACTGTTTCAACGACCTCACGCAAGACCTGCGGCGACACGAGTTCGACATCGATATCGTCGTAACGCAGGGCTACGGTATAAGGATTGAGAAGAGACAGCAGATCATCTGACACCGTAAGGAGTTCACCGGTCTCCGCCAATTGCCCCGCCAGCGCAAGCAGATTGTGCGTGCGGCCGATATCGACGCAATGAACCGTCAAAACCGCCTTGAGCGCTTTTTCAACCGCTTGCTGACCATGAAACGCAGCATTGGCAAAACGGACGTCGGGAGCACCGATCAACGCCAGGCATGCCGCAAAATCAGCCCGGGCAATCCGTAGCAGTCGGCGCGCCTCTTCAGTGAGGGCTGCTCTCATAGACAACCTTTCCTTCCTTAAGCGCCTGGTGCAGCACGGTGCCGGGTACGACGCTGCGGCGTGCGAATTCGGCATCCGAATAGACAAGGACATCCACGCCGATACCGACCCAACCGATCGCGCGGTAAAGCCGCGCAGCCTCCCACGCCGGCCGATCGACGTTCGGCTCGATGACCATCAGATCGATGTCAGACCCGGCATCGGCGTCGCCGCGCGCCTGAGACCCGAACAGGATGATCCGGCTTGGCGAACTCACGGAAAGGATTCTCCGCACCGCCTCGGCCAAGGGCTGGCGAACATCCACGGCGCCAGGGGATCCGGCGCCACGCATGCTTTCTTCGCTAGCCAGGTGCTCGCTCTTCATCGTTCATGCCTTATCGAAAAGCGGGGCAGGAACACTCTGCCCACCGCGCAATTCCACCGCACTTTAACTCACCCGGACAGCCCGTCAATCGGTGATCCACAAGACAAAGGCCCGAAGACCGCCTACTCAAGCCGATCTCCGAGCCATCATCTCCAGGATCGCCATCTGGCGCAGCTTGCAAGCGAGCGCCAGATGGATCTCATGCGTTCTCAGTCGGAGACTGAACCCTATGACCTTCGATCAGGACGGGCAGTTTGCTGCGGTTAGCGCCGCCGTGTCCACGACACCAGTGGCTTGGGTATAGGTCACTGAGCATGCAGCCGGCCCGCCGGTCTGCGTCACCGTCGTCACGCCAGCCGCATGCGCAAAAACAAAGCCACTGGCATCCTGCATCGCAGCCACAATCCCGGCGGCAGTCGCCTCCGGAAAACCGCTGCCAGCCACCACGGTGACCGGCACGCCAGCACCGACCCCCATGTTGACGCTCACTGCAGCCATATTACCGGTGGCAACATAGCGGGCTTGCGCCAGCGCCGCAGCGGAACGCATGCCCCCGGCAATGCCGTTCATTGCGGCTATACGCGCACCGCCGGCCACGTCGATGAAGCGCGGCAAAGCCGTCGCCGCCAGAATGCCGAGGATAACGATGACAACAATCAGTTCGACGAGGGTAAAACCTTTTTGAGCACGCATTCAGATCTCCTTTAAATAATTAGCAACCCGCGGTGGTCACGGTGATTATCGGCGCGGCAACTGCTGTCGCTGCGGTATAGCTGATTCGGCAGGTTGCTGGTGCAGTCGCCCCGAGCATGTCGAAAGTAATCGGATTTCCGGCGGTGACCGTCAGACCATCGGAAGCGGGAACCAGCTGCGCAGCAGCCTGTATTCCCGCGGCAGTTGCCGCCGGGAAACGGAAGATCATGGCAACAGCCGTGCCGTCCATGTTCGCCGTGCCGGCTGCCGCAGTACAGGTGCCGCCGGCAACCAGCCCGGCCAGATCCAGTTCACATCGCGACCTGGCCAGCGCCGCTGCGGCACGGATGCTGCCGAACAGCGCCTGCGCCTTGGCCACGCGCGCGTCCTGCTGCGCATTGATGAAACGCGGCAAGGCAACCGCCGCCAGGATACCGATAACGGTGATGACAATAATCAGTTCGATCAGGGTAAAACCTTGGGCGGATCGGCGCATCGAAGAATCTCCTTTGGTCAGCGTATTTTCATAATTAATGAGTGACTTGAACGCCTATCGGCAAAATAAGTCACTTCTTGATCTATTACTTTGATCTTAGTCTAAAAGCCATTTATACGGCGTGACAACTTCCACACGCAGACCGACAAACCCGCCCGACGCGGCGCTTTCCGGCGCACGCGCCACGCGCCAGCGCAGCTGTTCAGTCTGACGACCACCGTCCGTCGCCAGAATTCGCAAGTGCTCGACGTTGCGTGGCCGATACGCCAGCTCGCGCCGCTCGCGGTCAAAACACCAGGCGCCGGCCGGCAGATTGTCCGCTTCCGCCGCCGAACACTCGCCGCGATGACCGTCCGGCTGGCGACCCAGCCAGCGCGTCGGGTCGCTGCCGACCCAGCTGGCGATCTCTCCCTCGCGCTGGTGCATCAACGCTTCGCCCATCGCCAGCTGCATGGCGGTGCGCATATTGCGCACGGCCAGTTCAACCGCCAGCTTCTCGCCACGCTCCTGGGCATCGTGCAATGCGCCCAGCAGCCAGTAACCGAGCAGCAGGCACAGCAACAGAAAGACGCTGCCCTGCAACCAGGCCGAGGTCGCGTAATAACCAAGCGTTCTCGGCGGTGTCATCGTTTCCCGGTGGCGACTTTTCCGAGATCCCACATCGGCAGGAAGACGCCAAGCGCCAGGATCAGCACCAGAATGCCGAGCGAGACAATCAGGATCGGTTCGATTTTCTGCCCCAGCGTCTTCAACTCGTATTCGACTTCCTGCTGATACATCTGGCCGATTTCTTCCATCATGTCATCGACCGCGCCGGACTCTTCGCCGACCGCGATCATCTGCAGGACGACCGGGGTGAAGATGCCGACCGTAATCGCCGACCGCAGAAGACTTTCGCCGCGCTCGACGCCCTCGCGCATGCTCTCGATGCGCCGCGCGATATAGCTGTTATCGACGGTCTGCGCAGAATTGGACAGCGCCTGCATGACCGGTACGCCGCTGCGCATGCCGAGCGCAAAGCTGCGGGCGAAGCGCGCCAGCGCGGCCTTGTGCAGAATCGTTCCGGCAATCGGGATGCGCAGCGCGATCCCTTCCCAGTCGTGCCGCCCCTTGACGGTGCCGACCCAGCTGCGGAAGGCAAAGACGCAGCCGGCCACGACCGCCAGCATGTGCGGCCAGTAGGTGACCATGAAATCCGAAAAGCCGAGCAGGATGCGCGTCATCAGCGGCAATTCGGCGCCAAAGCCGGCAAACACCTTGGCGAACGCCGGGATGACGAAAATGTTGATGACGACGATGGCGGCAGCCATCGCCATGACGACAAAACTCGGATAGCGCAGCGCCGATTTGACCTGCTCGCGCATGTAACGCTCGAATTCAAGGTGCGTGAACAGGCGCATGAACACTTCTTCAAGCAGGCCGGTCATTTCGCCGACCTTGACCATCGACAGATAGAACGGCGAAAAAACGCGCGGATGGCGCGCCAGGCCGGACGACAGTTCGCGCCCGCCTTCAAGGCTTTCGCGCAGATCGAGAATCACGTCACGCATTGCCGGGTTGGTCGCCGCCTCCTGCAGCCCGCCGAGTGCGCGCATGATCGGCACGCCGGCCTTGAGCAGGGTGTGCAGCTGCCGGCTGAACAGCATGATGTCGATGTGCGTGACCTTGGGCTTGAACAGCGTGATGCCGGCGCCCAGGGCCGCCTTGGCGGCAGGCGAACTGGACTCGCGGATTTCGACCGGGATCAAACCCTGGCCGAGCAGGATGTCGGCAACGGCGCCCGAGTTGGCGCCTTCGGCCACGCCCTCGATCAGCTGCCCGCCGGAATTACGGCCTTTGTATGCAAAGCTGGGCATGATTAAAGGGCGTTATTAACCACGGCGTGCACGGCGAGCACAGCGAAAACCATATCGCTAAAGAACGACACGTTTTATTCCTTCCTTCAGTAACCGCTTGTTGAAGTTCAACAGCAATCCCCTCTTCAAATTCAGCAGCCGCAGATAGGTCATCGTCTGCGCCAGATGCGACGGATTTAGCTCATCAACTGCTTTCAGTTCAATCAACAATCGCCCATCCACAATAATATCGGCGCGAAAACCAAGACCCAAATCACGCCCCTTATAGTGGGCAGAAACATCAACCTGCCGCTCGAAAGTAATGCCCTTGTCAGCTAACTCAAACGCTAAAGCCTGTTCATAAACCGATTCGAGCAACCCAGGCCCGAGCTCTCGATGAACCTCGAATGCAGCATCAAGGGCTAAAGTAATAATCGCATCCGACAATCCCGCAAAGATTTTTCGCCGTGCCCGCCGTGTTCGCCGTGGTTAAACAAGAACCCTAATCCTCAAACTGATTGCTGATGCGCATCGCTTCGTCGATGCTGGTACGCCCCTGCACGACCAGACGCACGGCGTCGCGGCGCAGGGTTTCGCCGGCCATCTGCTTGCGTGCGGTCTGCACGAAGTCGCCGGTGTCGTCGCGGTTGATCGATTCGACCAGTTCGTTGGTCATTTCGAGCATTTCATAAACGCCGGTGCGCCCAATGTAGCCGGTGCCGCCGCAGTGCGCGCAGCCGCGCCCCTGCTTGTAGCTGTAGGAATCGACCTTGTCGCCCAGCTCGTAACGCAGCCACTCGTGCTCGTGCGGCGCCGGCGTGTGCGGCTCGGCGCAGTTCTCGCAATTGACGCGCAACAGGCGCTGCGCCAGCACCATCTGCAGCGAGAGGGCGACCATGTAACGCGGCACGCCCATGTCGAGCAGGCGGATCGGCGTCGAGATGACGTCGTTGGTGTGCAGGGTGGATAGCACCATATGGCCGGTGATGGCGGCGCGCATGCCGATTTCGGCGGTCGTCTGGTCGCGCATTTCGCCGACCAGGACGATGTCCGGATCCTGGCGCAGTGCCGAACGCAGCACCTTGTCGAAGGTCAGCTCGATCTTCTCGTGCACCTGCACCTGGTTGATTCCCGGCAGGCGATACTCGACCGGGTCTTCGACGGTGATGATTTTCTTTTCGGTGGTGTTGAGTTCGGACAGCGCGGCATATAGCGTCGTCGTCTTGCCGCTGCCGGTCGGCCCGGTGACCAGGACCATGCCGCTCGGGCGCTGCACGCAGTGGCGCAGGCGTTCAAGCACGCGCGGCGGCATGTTGAGGCGATCGAGGCCGAGCAGGCCGGTGCTCTGGTTGAGCAGACGCATGACGACCGACTCGCCGTACTGGGTCGGCATCGTCGAGATACGCACGTCGACAGGATTGTTGCGTACCTTGATGGCGAAGCGGCCATCCTGCGGCAGACGCTTCTCGGAGATGTCGAGGCCGGACATCAGCTTGAGGCGCAGCGCCATGGCCGAAGCGATCTTGGCGTCGGCCTCGGTCTGCACGTGCAAGACGCCGTCGATGCGGAAGCGGATGCGCAGCGACTTTTCCTGCGGTTCGATGTGGATGTCGGAAGCGCGCGTGCGCAGCGCTTCCTCGAAAACGGTCTGCAGGAGCTTGACGACAGGCGCTTCTTCGGCGCCGGCGCTCAGTCCGAGCAGGTCGCCGAACTCGACCGGCACGTCGCCGAGGTCGGCGGTGAGCTCCTTGGCCAGGCCGGAAATTTCGGCGGTGCGTTGATAGACGCGATCGACCAGCGCCAGCAGCTGGGTCTCGGTGACCACCGCCAGATCAAGATCGCGGCGCAGCACGCGGGCCAGTTCGTCGTAGGCCTGCAGATCGGTCGGGTCGACAAAACCGATGCGCAGCTTGCCGTCGACTTCTTCGAGCACGATGCTGCGGAAGCGCCGCGCCTGCGCTTCAGGCAGCAGGCGGATCAGCTCGGGGCGGGGATTGAAATGCTTGAGATCGACAAAGGGGATGCGCAACTGTTTGGCCAGCGCCTGCGAAATCGCCTCTTCCGTAACAAAGGCGCTTTCGACGACAATACGCCCGAGTTTGCGGCCGCTGCGCTTCTGCTCGCCGAGGGCAAACTTGAGCTGCTCGTCGGTGAGCAGCCCCTGTTGAATCAGCAGATCGCCGAGACGAATTTTCTCTGGCCGCGCCATGCAAGCTCCAGTAACTTTACAGATATGTACGCTAATCGCCTGATTCTAGCCGATTATGCAGGAAACAGAACCGCTTTTTTGGAACCGACCCGTGCTTGCTGTCGTTTTGTACCAACCCGAAATTCCGCCCAACACGGGCAACGTCATCCGCCTGTGCGCCAATACGGGCGCTGAACTGCACCTCGTCGAACCGCTCGGTTTTGCCTGGGAGGACAAGGCGCTGAAGCGCGCCGGACTGGATTACCACGAATTCGTTCGCGTCCTGCGCCACCCGGACTGGGCGGCGTGCAAGGCGGCACTGGCCGGCCGCCGCCTGTTTGCGATGACGACGCGCGGCGGCGTACGCCACGATACGCAGACCTTCGACGCCGACGATGTTTTTGTTTTTGGCTGTGAAACGAGCGGCCTGCCGCCGGCCGTGACGGCCGAATTTCCCGAGACGCAGCGCCTGCGGCTGCCGATGCTGCCCGGCCAGCGCAGCCTGAATCTTTCCAATGCGGTGGCGGTGACGGTGTTCGAGGCGTGGCGGCAGTTGGGGTTTGCGGGAGGCATTTAATTCTTGACCACAACGGGCACAACGGTCACAACGAAGAACAGATCGGTAAAAAACAGTCTTCGTTGATGCAAAATATTTGGCTTTCGTTGTGCCCGTTGTGCCCGTTGTGGTTCCAGCCTTTTACAACATCTCCGACTTCGGATCGCGGCTGAGCAACTTCTCGACCGCGTCGGCCGCCGGCTCGTTATGATGCAGGATGGCGTCGACGGCTTGCGTGATCGGCATGTCGATGCCGAGTTGCGTGGCCAGGCGCGCGACTTCGCGTGCCGTGCTGACGCCCTCGGCGACATGACCGAGATCGGCGAGGATTTGCGGCAAGGTCTTGCCGGTCGCCAGCGCCAGGCCGACCCGACGGTTGCGTGAAAGGTCGCCGGTACAGGTGAGGATCAGGTCGCCCATGCCGGCCAGCCCCATGAAGGTCTGCGGCTTGCCGCCGAGCGCTTCGCCGAGCCGGGCGATTTCGGCCAGACCGCGTGTGATCAACGCGGCGCGGGCATTGAGGCCGAGCCCGAGGCCGTCGCAAATGCCGGTGGCAATGGCCATCACGTTCTTCACCGCGCCGCCGACTTCAACCCCGGGCAGATCGTCGTTGGCGTAGATGCGCAGACGCGGGCTGTGCAGCGCGAGCGCCATGGCGTGCGCGAATTCGGCGTTGTTGGCAGCAAGGGAAACGGCGGTCGGCAGGCCCTGCGCGACCTCTTCGGCAAAGCTCGGCCCGGACAGCGCGCCGCACAGGGCTTGCGCGCCCAGCTCTTCGACGACGATCTGGTGCGGCAGCCTGGCCGTTTCGGCCTCCAGCCCCTTGCACACCCAGATCAGCGGC
>Ga0207952_1001386_pt1 | contig 10333 bp, 11 predicted proteins | sample SubbioR12Aug_8Ca_FD_184831 | JGI IMG/M metagenome (GOLD analysis project Ga0207952, IMG submission 184831) | Serpentinite rock and fluid subsurface biosphere microbial communities from McLaughlin Reserve, California, USA - CR12Aug_8Ca (SPAdes) | ecosystem: Environmental > Terrestrial > Deep...
GGTGCTGTACGGGGAATGCTTAAGCGGTGCGTTGTATTGGAATGATTTTTTGCAATTATCCCGTGAACATGGCTTCACGGATCCTCGCCTGGTTGATGATCGTCCCATCAGCATTGATAACGCGGAGTTGGCGGAGAAAACCGGCAATATCCGTTTTTACTCGGCAACCTATCGGCTGTTCAAACTGCATGATCTGGAACTGGCTTGTGAGGATCACGGTCAATCGGTCGTTTATCGCGGCACTATTCCACACCATCGCCATGCGCTCCGGCTGGACAAACACCATTTCATTGAAGCCGGTAAACAGTTTCCGGTATGTGGCAATACCTGGCGCATGCTGCACGACACGCGGTTCAAGGAACATTTCGATTTTTATGGCAACTTTGACCAGCACTTCGGTATTTTTCCAGGCTGTGGCATGGGCATTCCGTTTGCAGATGCAACCACTGGCGAACAGACCAGCGGGTGCTGTTGAAAATGAATAATACTGCCACCCTATCAGCAACCGGCGAACAACGAACACGTTCCAGGTTATGGTATGTCACGTCCGATGACAAACCGCGTGGCTTTATCCATTCCCATGCGCTGGATGAGTTGTGGTTGCATACCGGCACTGCGTGTAATTTGGCGTGTCCTTTCTGTCTGGAAGGATCAAAGCCAGGCGATAATCGCTTGCAATTGATGCGCTTTGACGATGCCAAGCCCTATATTGATGAAGCGCTGACACTGGGTGTTAAGCAATTTTCATTTACCGGCGGCGAGCCTTTTATTAACAAGGATATGGTACGTATTCTTGATTACTCGCTGCGATATCGCCCTTGCCTGGTACTGACCAATGCAACCGAGCCTCTGATTAAACGCCTCACACAATTGGAGTCTTTGCGTGACCGCATCCATACATTGCATTTTCGTGTCAGCCTGGATCACTTCGAAGCATCACAGCACGATGTGGGTCGTGGTAAAGGGATGTTTGCCATGGCACTGGAGGGTTTGCGCAAATTGCATGAGATGGGGTTTGCATTATCGGTAGCGAATCAGGTTCTCGCCGATGTGCCGCCGGAAGAAGTTACCAGGCAATTTGCCGCAGTTTTTCGTGCAGCGGGTTTACCTGAGGATTTGCCGCGTATTGAGTTTCCTGAATTCTATCCACCAGAAACGGAAGTATCCGCTCCACAAATCACTCAAAGTTGTATGACAGATTTTCAGACCGGGAAATCGCGCCGTGATTTCATGTGCGCTTTCAGCCGCATGGTGGTAAAGATCAATGGCCAGACAAAAGTGTATGCATGCACCCTGGTTGATGATGATCCGGATTATGCCCTGGGTGAAACGTTAGCTCAGAGTTTGCTAGCACCCGTGAGTATGAAACACCATCGTTGTTATAGTTGCTTCCGGTTGGGTGCGTCATGCAGCGAAATGAAATGATAAAGGAAAAAATATGAAAAATCGTTGGTGGATACTGGCTTTACTTGGATTGCTGATGGGGTTGTTTTTTATTTTCGACTTGGGGCGTTTTTTTAGTCTGGAAGTACTCAAGGAAAGCCACAATGACCTGCAGAAAGCTTATCAGGAACAACCATTCTTAGTCATTGGTATCTACTCCTTAACGTATATCGTCATGGCAGCATTGTCTTTGCCGGGTGCAACCGTGATGACTTTGGCCGGTGGCGCCATGTTCGGGATATGGGTAGGCGTACCGGTGGTAATCGTTTCAGCTACGATTGGTGCAACCCTGGCCTTTTGGGCTGCTCGTTATGTCCTGCGTGATGCCGTACAGCGCCGTTTTGGTGATCGGCTAAAAGCCATCAATGAAGGTCTTGAGCGCGATGGCGTATTTTATTTGTTTTCCTTACGCCTAGTGCCTGCTTTTCCTTTCTTTCTCATCAACTTATTGATGGGATTGACAGCCATTCGCAGCGCTACTTTTTTCTGGGCCAGTTTGGTGGGTATGCTGGCAGGAACGGCCGTGTATGTTAATGCGGGTACCCAGTTAGCAGCGATTACCCATTTGTCCGATATTTTGTCACCAGTGTTGATTGGATCATTTGTTTTATTGGCAGCCTTTCCGTGGCTGGCGCGCTGGGGCATTGGCATGGTCAAGACACGCCGATTATATGCACGCTGGACAAAACCCGCTCAGTTTGATCGTAATCTGGTGGTGATTGGCGCCGGTGCCGCAGGTTTGGTGACTTCATATATTGCAGCGACCGTTCGTGCCAAGGTAACGTTGATCGAAAGCCACAAAATGGGCGGAGATTGCCTTAACTACGGTTGTGTGCCATCCAAGGCACTCATTCATTCAGCAGCTTTTCTGAAACAAGTGAAGAACTCTGCATCGCTGGGTATTGCTACTGCAACGGTTGATTACAAATTTAGTGATGTGATGGCGCGTATACAGCGAGTTGTCAGTACAGTCGAGCCGCATGATTCGGTAGAACGATACACGAAATTGGGGGTCGATGTACTGCAAGGAAAAGCAACCATCACTTCACCTTGGTCGGTAGAAGTAAACGGTCAAACCCTGACCACACGCGCCATTGTCATTGCCACGGGCGCGCGTCCTGCGGTTCCAAACATTCCAGGTCTTGAAACGGTTCGTTACTACACCTCCGATACTATCTGGTCGCTGACTGAACGCCTTGAACGATTGGTTGTGCTGGGTGGGGGTCCCATAGGTTGCGAGCTGGCACAGACTTTTGCTCGACTGGGTTGTCAGGTAACACAGGTAGAGATGGGTGATTTGATGATGCGCGAAGACATTGATGCGGCTACGCTGGTTAAGGCGGCATTACAAGATGATGGTGTGCAAATACTGACGCAGACTGAAGCAGTGCGCTGTGAAAAAGATGCGGATACGCAGCGCTTGATTGTGCGTAATCAAGCGGGTAAAGAAACCGTGTTGCCATTTGATGCCTTATTGTGTGCGGTGGGCAGAGCGCCCCGCACGGAAGGCTTTGGCTTGGAAGAATTAGGTATTCCAGTTTCATCAAAGCGCACCATTGAAACCAATGCCCAATTACAAACGATCTACCCCAACATTTATGCCTGTGGTGATGTTGCCGGGCCATACCAGTTTACGCACACCGCGGCACATCAAGCGTGGTATGCGTCGGTCAACGCTCTGTTTGGTGATTTAAAACGTTTCAAGGTTGATTATTCAGTGATTCCATGGGCAACATTCACCGACCCGGAAGTTGCGCGCGTGGGATTATCGGAAAATGAGGCGAAGGCACAAGGAATTGCCTTTGAAGTAACGCGCTATGATCTGGGTGATCTGGATCGAGCCATTGCGGATGAAGCCGCGCATGGTTTTGTAAAGGTGCTAACGGTACCGGGCAAGGACCGAATTCTGGGGGTGACCATTGTCGGTGAGCACGCCAGTGATCTGCTGGCGGAGTTTGTGTTGGCGATGAAACATGGCCTGGGTCTGAATAAAATCCTGGGCACGATCCACACCTACCCCACCTGGTCAGAGGCGAATAAATACGCGGCTGGAGAGTGGAAACGCGCCCATGCGCCGCAATGGCTGCTGAAGTGGGTAGATAAATTTCATGCTAAACAACGAAGTTAGGAGAATGATTATGATGATGAAACGATTACTTTTAGCATTGGTTCTGCTGGTATCAGCAAATGCGGTAGTAGCCAAATTTGATCACGGTATCTGGGATGGGTTATTACAAAATCATGTTCGGATGATAAATCATGGGCAAGCCAGCCAAGCGGATTACGGTGGTTTTCTACAAAAACGTGCGGTTTTGCGTACTTATTTGTCTCAACTGTCAGCGATCAGCGCAAATGAATTCTCAACCTGGAGCCAGCCAGAACGGTTAGCTTTTTTGATCAATGCATATAACGCCTATACCGTGGATTTAATTCTTTCCCGTTATCCCAAACTGGATTCAATTAAAGATTTGGGCTCTTTGCTGCAAAGTCCCTGGAAAAAGAGTTTTGTGCCGCTATTTGGCAAGATGCTGTCACTGGATGATATTGAGCATGGCATGATCCGAAAACCGGGTGATTACAATGAGCCGCGTATCCACTTTGCCGTGAACTGTGCATCGATTGGTTGTCCGGGACTATTGAATGAAGCTTATACCGGTACAAAACTGGAAGCGCAATTGGAAACAGTGACGCGGGCTTTTTTGGCCGATCGGTCACGTAATCGTTATAACGTTACAACCGGGAGACTGAAAGTGTCAAAGATCTTCGATTGGTACCGGGAAGATTTTGAACGGGGCTGGAAAGATTGGCATAAATTGGATCAGTTTTTTGCCCACTATGCGGATAGCCTTACCGATACACCTGAAGCTAAAGCATTAGTTATTGCCGGAGGTGTCAAAATAAGGTTTCTTGATTATGACTGGGCGCTGAACGAGAAGAAATGAGCATGTCAGACAGCAAAAAATTCTTATTGATTTGCATTACATTCTTTGTTCTTGGATTCGGCGGATTGACTTGCGCAAACGCCGCATCTGGGCGGCTGGTATTAACAGGCTCAAGTACCGTGGCGCCATTAGTGGGTGAAATGGCTCGGCGGTTTGAGACTATGAACCCCGGAGTACGCATTGATGTGCAAACCGGAGGGACTTCCCGTGGCATCAACGATACCCGCAATGGCACGGCTGACATCGGAATGGTGTCGCGCGCTCTTAAGCCGGATGAAACTGATTTGCATGCGTTTACCATTGCACTGGATGGTATCAGCATTATTTTGCATGCCAATAATCCGGTTACTGCGCTCAGCAAGCAGCAGATCATTGATATTTATACCGGCAAAATAACCAACTGGAAATCGGTGGGGGGAGCCGATGCGCGCATTACAGTGGTTAACAAAGCTGAGGGACGATCAACGCTGGAATTGTTCTTGCATTATCTTGAACTGAAAAACAGTCAGATCAGGCCGCATGCCATCATTGGTGATAACCCGCAAGGTATCAAGACCGTTGCAGGCAACCCAAATGCAATTGGTTATGTTTCGATTGGAGCGGCTGAATATGAAGCCGAACGAGGTGCGCCGATCAAGTTGCTGCCGCTGGATGGGGTTGATGCCACGATTGCTAATGTGCGCAATGGGACTTTTCCATTGTCCCGTCCGCTCAATCTAATTACATCTCGCGAACCGCAGGGATTAGCCCGGCATTTCATTGAATTTGCCCGCTCGCTACAAACCCATGATCTGGTCGAAGCGCAATATTTTGTTCCCGTTGAAGTTAACTGATTCTCTGCTGCATGGTATTTTACGTGCGGGTGCTGTTATTTCAGCACTGGTCATGTTGTTGATTTCGTTGTTCCTGATAGTTGAATCCTGGCCTGTATTGGGTCAAATATCACCAGTACGTTTTTTTACAGATTTGTCATGGCATCCGCTGGAAGGCGCCTATCAATTGATGCCCATGCTGGCGGGCACGCTTTATGCCAGTGTTGGCGCCTTACTGTTGGCGATCCCATTGGGGATTGCCTCGGCGCTTTTCATTGCTTATTACGCATCACCACGTTTGGCCAAATGGTATAAACGCCTGATTGAATTGCTGGCAGGTATTCCTTCCGTCGTTTTTGGTTTTTGGGGATTAACGACGCTGGTACCGCTGATAAATCAACTCCATCCACCGGGTGCCAGTTTATTGGCCGCCATTCTGGTATTGACGTTAATGATACTGCCGACGATCACACTGACCGCCTATTCTGCATTAATGGCGGTTCCGATTGAATTCCTGCGCAATGCGGCTGCTCTGGGGTTATCACGCTGGGGGATGATTCATGGCGTGGCATTCCCTGCAGCAAGAGCTGGTATTGTCGCGGGTATTATATTGGCAATGGGCCGCGCGATAGGTGAGACGATGGCGGTGTTGATGGTTGCTGGCAATGTGGTGCAATACCCGGATGGATTGTTTGATCCCATTCGAACGCTGGCATCGAATATTGCGCTGGAAATGGCTTACGCCATGGGTGATCATCGTGCGGCGCTGTTCATCTCAGGCTTATTATTGATGGTGATGGTGATGATGCTTTCCGGCATGGCGGGATGGTTGGAGAGAAGTCGCCATGCTTAAGATCAATGCGATGAGATGGCGACACTTTTATCTTGATCGTCTGGTGCAAATTTTTGTTTATCTCGCTGTGTTTCTGGTCTGCGCTGTCTTTTTATGGATTCTGATTGATCTTCTACGCGGTGGTTTTGCCCATATTTCGTGGGGTTTTCTTATTGAATCACCGCGTGATGCCGGTCGCGCTGGGGGTATTGGTTCTATCCTGGTTTCTACTGTATTGATCTTGCTGGTTGCACTGGCCGCGGCATTACCATTGGCGTGGACTGCGGCGGCATTACTTGCGGAATATGTGTCCACTACCAGCAAATTAGGCATTGTTGTACATTATAGTTTGCAAGTGCTGGCCGGTGTTCCTTCCATTGTCTTCGGACTGTTTGGCAATGCTTTTTTCAGCATTTATCTGGGACTGGGGTTTTCAATTTTGTCAGGCGGATTGACGCTGGCCTGTATGTTACTGCCCATACTGGTCAGTACCGCTGAAGCGGGCTTGCGCGCAGTACCTGATAGTTATCGGTCGGCAGCGGCGGCTCTGGGCATGTCGCGCGCGGCAGCGCTCTTCCATTTATTGTTACCCATCGCAGCCCCCACGCTGGCGGCAGGATTGTTATTGGGAATCGGGCGTGCGGTTGCGGAAACAGCGGCCTTGTTATTTACCAGCGGTTATGCCGACCGGATGCCGGGTTCATTGCTGGATTCCGGGCGTGCGCTGGCACTACATATTTTTGATTTATCGATGAATGTGCCGGGTGGTGATGCCCCTGCTTATGCTTCGGCATTGGTACTGGTGGCCATGTTGCTATGTATTAATATTTTTGCCATGAAGCTTGTACAGGACTGGCAACGTAGAAGGACAATTTTAGAATGAATCCCAACAAACCCATAACAACCCAAGCCATATCCGGCGAAGAGAGCGGTTTTACGTTAGGGCCATTGCAGATGGGCCCGGTTTGTTGTGACCCGCAGTCTGTCATTCAAGTTGAGAATCTTTCACTTCGTTACGGTGACAAGACCGCGTTGGATAAGGTTACATTGGATATCTATCGTGGTTGTATCACTGCGTTGATTGGTCCTTCCGGTTGTGGCAAAACGAGTTTTTTGTCAGCCATTAACCGATTGACCGATTTGATTCCAAATTGTGTGATTGGAGGTCGTATTCGTGTTGATGGTCAAGATATTCATGCAACTGAAAGCAATGTGCAGGCATTGCGGCGGAAAGTCGGTATGGTGTTTCAAAAGCCAACTCCGTTCCCTCTTTCCATCCGGCGTAATTTTTCTTTGCCATTGCGTGAACATGGCGTCACACGGCGATCTGAAATCGACGCAATCAGTGAGCAGGTGCTGCGTGATGTTGGTCTATGGGATGAAGTATGCGATCGCTTGGATACCGCTGCGCTTAGCCTGTCGGGTGGTCAGCAACAGCGTCTCTGCATCGCACGCGCACTGGCGCTGAATCCGCAAATTCTACTGATGGATGAGCCGTGCAGCGCGCTGGATCCCATTGCTTCCGGAGTAGTGGAAGACCTGATCAGTCGTCTACGTGGCCGCTATACCATTGTCATCGTGACACATAATTTAGCCCAGGCGCGCCGTATTGCGAATTACGCGGCTTTTTTCTGGGTTAAGGAGCGAGCAGGACAGCTTGTAGAGTTTGGGCAGTGCCGGCATATTTTTGAAACACCCACCCACCAACTCACTGCCGCATACATTAGCGGCGCAAGAGGATAATACCTATGAAGAAACTACTGCTGGTTTTATATACAATCTTTACTCTGTTGATTGGGAGCACATTTACCATTGCGGCTTCCATGAATGGCTTTATTCTGGATGGCGCGCTTATACCGGAAAAAGAAATTTTTTCTGGCGGCCCGCCAAAGGATGGAATTCCTTCGCTTGATAATCCTAAATTTGTCAAAGCAGCGCAGGCACATTTTCTGCGGGATGAAGACATGGTGCTAGCGCTAAAGCGCAATGGAATCGCCAAGGCTTATCCTCTGCGCATTTTGAACTGGCATGAGATCGTCAATGATCGTTTTGGCGATGAAGGGATCATTATCACTTATTGTCCACTGTGCGGTTCTGGTACGGCATCCGAAGCAAAGGTGGCCGGAAAACGGCTTGAATTTGGAGTGTCGGGACTGCTGTATAACAGTGATGTGTTGATGTACGACCGGCAGACGCAGTCATTGTGGTCACAAATTCTCTCCCAGGCAGTAACAGGTCCAATGAAGGGTACGCTGTTGCCCGCTGTGGCTGTTACGCATACCACGTGGGTCGATTGGCGTAATCGCCATCCGGATACGCTGGTGCTGGATACGAATACCGGTTTTAACCGCAATTACCAGGCAAACCCCTATGACGGATATGAAAGAGAGAGCAGCATCATGTTTCCGGTACGTTTCCGTTCAGAAGGCTATCATCCCAAGGAGCAGGTACTGGGCCTGGTTTTAGATGGGAAAGCCAAGGCTTACCCATTTGTGGAGCTGGCTAAAGGTTCGGGCGAGATAAGTGACGTATTGGCCGGAAAAAATATTCGTGTGCGCTATAGCCACAACCATAAATCTGCCGAAGTTTTTGATGCGGAAGGTAACGCATTGCCCGGTGTCACATTATTCTGGTTTGCATGGTACGCGTTTCATCCGCAAACTGAAATTTACCGGGCCAAATAATATAACGTGAAGACTTGGAAGATTTGACACGAAGCCGATATCGATTCCCTGGCAGCACCGGGATCAATTTACTCACTGTAAAAAAATCGAACGCTATGCCATGTCCGGCTCCCAGTTCCCCCCGCGCTGCGCAGCTTATCTCAGTTTTGCAACGACGCGATAATCGGGCAGGAAACATTTCCTTTTCGTGTATGGCAGGCGCGTAAAAGCGCAGATAGCGCAGCCTCCATGCGCGTCAGATCTTCCAGTTTTTTACGCACATCTTTTAGTTTTATTTCAGTCAAATGGCTGACTTCATTGCAGTGAATGCCGTCTTCCAGCCGTAGCAATTCGCTGATTTCATTCAAACTGAAACCCAGCCATTGCGCGGACTTTACAAACCTTACGCGCCGCACATTAACTTTGCTATAACGGCGAATGCTGCCGTAGGGCTTGTTTGGCTCGGGCAGCAAACCTTTGCGCTGATAGAAGCGGATCGTTTCCACGCTGACCCCGGCCGCCTTGGCGAATGCGCCGATGGTCAGATTCTCCAGATTATTCTCCATGCCGCTTGACTCCGTACTTGACTACGGGAGTAATCTTACTATATCCGTGAGATTTCTAAAAGGAGAAATACCATGCAAAATAAAGACTATCAAAGTTACATTGAAGCTTGTTTAGCTTGTCTTATGGCTTGTGAGGAATGTGTAGACTGCTGTATCGGTTCTGACAGAGAGAAATGCTTGCGCCTGTGCATGGACTGCGCGGAAATTTGCCAGCTTTGCGCCCGTCTTATGGCCCGTAATTCAAGCAGTGTCAAGAAAATATGCGCGCTCTGCGCCGGGATATGTGAATTATGTGCGGAAGAATGTGGAAAGCATGACGAAGAGCGCTGCCAGAAATGCGCCGAAATGTGCCGAAAATGTGCCGAAATGTGCCTGGCTAACGTGCGGAAAGAGTCGGGTCTGGATTAACTATAGAATCTAAACCCGTTCCTAAAAGTGCTTTATTTTTTCTCGCATATCCATTCTTATGGTATCCGTTAAATTTTAAAAGGAGAAATGCATGACCGAACCACAACAAGGGCGCGGCGCCCTCGTCGCTGGAGGGCTGGCCGCTATCCTTGCCTCCATCTGTTGTCTGGGGCCGCTGGTGTTGATTGCCTTGGGATTCAGCGGCGCCTGGATCGGCAACCTGACCGTACTGGAACCGTATCGCCCGATCTTCATCGGCGCGGCGCTGGTGGCCATGTTCTTCGCGTATCGCCGCATCTTTCGTCCGGCGCAAGCCTGCAAACCCGGCGAGGTCTGTTCCATCCCTCGAGTGAGGACCGTCTACAAGATTATTTTCTGGATCGTGGCTGTCCTGGTGGTGGTCGCGTTAGCCTTCCCTTATGTCCTTCCATTATTCTATTAACAGGAGATTCTCATGAAAACGCCAGTTTCGGCGCAAGCCAAAAAACTTATCGCAATAGCTGCATTCTTCGCCGCCCTGACTGTACCTGCATGGGCTGCTATCCAAACGGTCACGCTGTCTGTACCCGGCATGACGTGCGCCGCTTGCCCGATTACGGTGAAGAAGGCGCTCTCCAAGGTGGATGGCGTGCAAGAGGTCAATGTGAGCTACAAGAAACTCGAAGCC
>Ga0207952_1001387_pt1 | contig 10322 bp, 11 predicted proteins | sample SubbioR12Aug_8Ca_FD_184831 | JGI IMG/M metagenome (GOLD analysis project Ga0207952, IMG submission 184831) | Serpentinite rock and fluid subsurface biosphere microbial communities from McLaughlin Reserve, California, USA - CR12Aug_8Ca (SPAdes) | ecosystem: Environmental > Terrestrial > Deep...
AACCAAACCGGTTCGGGTTATCGCAGTCACCAGCGGCAAGGGTGGTGTAGGCAAGACAAACTTGTCGGTTAACATCGGCATCGCCATGTCGCAAATGGGGCAGCGGGTGGTGTTAATGGATGCCGACATGGGCTTGGCTAATGTTGATATTTTGTTAGGCGTGTATCCCAAGTTCAACCTTTCTCATGTGCTGTCCGGGGAAAAAACCTTAGATCAAATCATGATTGACGGCCCTTCAGGCTTGAGAGTGATCCCCGGCGCATCCGGTATTCAGAAGATGTCTGAATTGACTACAATCGAACAGGCATCGGTGATCCACGCCTTTAGCGAGATTGATCAGGATATCGATGTATTGATTGTCGATACCGCAGCGGGCATATCGGCAAGCGTGGTCAATTTTGCCCGCGCCTGCCAGGAAATTATCGTTGTTGTTTGTGATGAACCGACCTCTTTAACCGATGCGTATGCGTTTATTAAGTTGCTTAACAGGGATTACGGCTTGTCCAGTTTCCATGTGGTAACCAATATGGTTCAAAGCGTTCAGCAAGGCCATGCGCTGTTTCAGAAGTTAAATAAAGTAACGGATCGCTACCTGGATGTTACCTTGAAGTTTGTAGGTGCAGTGCCTTATGACGAATATTTGCGCAAATCGGTTCAAAAACAAATGCCGGTTGTTATGGGCTTTCCCAGAAGCAAGGCCGCTCTCGCGCTGAAAACGATAGCCGCAAGAATCGATAGCTGGCCGCTGAAATCCCAGGCGGGCGGTTATATTGAGTTTTTTATTGAAAGAATGATCCAATACGGTTCCCAAAAGGACGTTGCATGAACGGCGTGGCAATGTACACTTCGGTACAGGCTGGCGGCACGGATGAACGTGTCATGCAGCATGCACCGTTAGTTAAGCGCATTGCCTACCATTTATTAAACAGACTGCCTGATTCCGTTCAAGTCGATGATTTGATCCAGGCAGGGATGCTTGGCTTACTGGAGGCTATCAAGAATTACGATGCCTCGCAGGGCGCCAGTTTTGATACCTATGCCGGTATTCGTATCCGCGGTTCCATGCTGGATGAAGTCAGGCGCAGTGACTGGACGCCTCGTTCCGTGCATAAAAAATCACGCATGGTTAGCGACGCCATACGGACGATCGAAAATAGAACCGGGCGCGAGGCACGCGACATCGATGTGGCCGAGCATTTAGGCATAGCCATGGATGAATATAATCACATCCTTCAGGATTCAAGCTGCTGCCGCGTGTTCAGTGTCGAAGAATTGGCGGAGGATGGCGACCATTACCTTGATGAAGCTGTGGATCAGGAAGAGGGGCCGACAGACAACTTAACTCGAGAAGGTTTTCAGCAGGCATTGGCAAACGCGATCATGGGCTTGCCCGAACGTGAGCGGCTGGTTATATCGCTTTATTATGATGAAGAACTTAATTTGCGCGAAATTGGCGAAGTTTTGAATATTAGTGAATCCAGGGTTAGCCAAATCAGCACCCAGGCTGTGTTGAGATTGCGTTCAAGACTGTCTGAATGGACAGACGATTGATAGTTGACAATAATGGATGTAACTATTCAGCCACAGATTGCACAGATGCACACTGATAAGCTGACAGTAACCGCTATTGAGATGGGATTGCTTATGGATTTTGCAAATGAGCCAACGTCTAAATGGCTCGTTTATGATAAACACCAAAAAGCAATCTGTTTGATCTGTGTTGATCTGTGGCTGAATGGTTATAAATGGATATTTTAAGCATCGCAGGTATTTTGGTTGGCGTAGGCGCAATTTTGTTGGGAATTGTGCTGGATGGCGGCGATATAAGCTCGTTGGTCAATGTGCCCGCACTGATTATCGTTTTTGGGGGTACCTTCGGGGCAACGCTACTACAATTTCCGCCGGTCATTTTTGTCAGAAGCATGAAAATGTTTTCGTGGGTGTTAATCCGAAAAGAAATGGATCTTTCGGCGCAGATTGACAAGGTAGTTTACTGGAGCCAGCTGGCGCGAAAGGATGGATTGTTAGGTCTTGAGAATGCGCTGCCCGATGAAGAAGATCCGTTTATAAAAAAAGGTTTGCAGTTGTTAGTTGACGGAAATGATCACGATGCGATACGTGACATGTTGGAGCTGGATATGTATTCCAAGGAAAATATGGGCTTACAGGCAGCAGGATTGTACGAGGCGATGGGCGGTTATGCGCCGACTATCGGCATACTCGGCGCGGTAATGGGCTTAATTCATGTGATGCAGAACCTGACTAACCCGGCGCTTTTAGGTCAAGGGATAGCGACGGCTTTTGTCGCGACCATCTATGGCGTAGGTTCCGCTAACCTGATTTTTTTGCCGATTGCCAATAAATTAAAAAACCATGTGCTGGCATTGACTCAAGTCAGGGAGATGCTGACTGAAGGTATTATCGCTATAGCCGATGGCGAAAACCCAAGAAATATCAAGCTGAAATTGGGCGGCTACCTTCACGACGCCTATAAAGATAAAGACTAGGCTATGGCAAGGCGTAGGAGAAGATTTGTAGCCAACAATAATCATGATCGATGGATGGTGTCTTACGCGGATTTCATCACCTTGTTGTTTGCCTTTTTTGTGGTCATGTATGCAATCTCCTCGGTCAACGAAGGCAAATACAAGACCCTGTCCAATTCGTTAGGCGAAGCGTTTTCAAATAAAGAGCAACAGGGCAATGAGATTGATCTTATTCAGATAGGGACTGTGCCGACGACTATACAGCCCATTGCATTGGAAAATCCCACGACGGTGGAAGTCGAAAAAAGACGGGAACTGAGTGAAGAAATTTTAAAAGAAAGAAGGCAGTTGGGCGAGGTGTCCGAGCAGTTCGAACAGGTTTTAGCGCCTTTTATCGATGATAAGCTGGTTACAGTCAAGAAAAACGACTATTGGATAGAGTTGGAAATGAATAGCGAAATGCTATTCCTGAGCGGTGAGTCGGAATTATCCAAAAAAGCGGTGCCGGTGCTGAAAAAGATTGCCGAAGTGATTAATCCATTGCCCAATATGATTAATATTGAGGGGCATACCGACAATATCCCTATCGACAATGCAAAATTCAGGTCGAACTGGGATCTGTCATCCGCTCGGGCGACCAGCGTCGTACACGAGTTTGTCAAGGAGGGTATCAGTCCGCCCCGTTTGTCGGCAATCGGTTACGGCGAATTTCATCCTATTGACGACAACACGATACAGACGGGGCGATTTAAGAACAGGCGAGTGGTGCTGGTTTTAATGGCGCAGGCTTTTGCCCGTTATGGCGCTAACGATGAAGAACGCGCCAAATTATTGAATCTGGCACCGACAGCGCCGGTTGTCGATCAACCATGAGGCTGATTGGGTTAACAATAAATCAAAATGACTGCTAATATTAAATGAGCTTATTGTTCGCGCTAGTCAGTCAGAGGAGGCCGGTATGCTGGACATACAACCCGTATCACCTTATTCGCCAGTCATAAAACCCAAAAAAATCAAAAGGGACGACAATCGCCCGGAAAATCGGCAGCGTAAAAAAAAGCCGGAAGTGCAGGAACACGACGCCGAACCCATACAACACATAGATGAAATTGTTTGATGAATAATCTTTTGATGGCTGCTCTTATCATTGAGGGTGTGACGATTGTTGTCATACTGATTGCGCTTTTTTGGCTGGTGCGCACCCAGCTGAAACTTAAACACGATTATCAGGTGCTTAATGATATTGTTCACGGCAACAGTAACGATATTGCCGGCTTGTGTTCCGCCGCCTTGACGGTGGATAGCCGAATAGCCACAGTGGATAATCGAATAGCCGTTACCGATGGGCAGATTGATGATCTGGCGGCAAAGATTGCTGACGCCGAGCAACATGAGCAGTCTGATCACCCGTACAGCATCGACATTCGCAAAGTAAGAAGCGGAGCCAGCGTTAATGAATTAATGCAAAGCTCAGGATTAAGCCATGATGAGGCGGCTTTATTGATTCGTTTGCATGGCTCTAAAACGGAGTTGTGAAAGGGCAATGCAAAAAAAGCCCGGCTAACGTGGGTTAGCCGGGCTTTTTTCGTAAAAGATTCTAGTCTTCGCCGCTGAATACGCCCAGCAACTGCAACAAGCTCAGGAACAGGTTGTAGATGGACACGTATAAAGACACAGTCGCCAAAATGTAGTTGGTTTCGCCGCCGTGGATGATTTCACTGGTTTGGAACAAGATCATGCCGGACATCAGCAGGATAAACATGGCCGATACCGCCAGCGATAAAGCCGGAATAGCGAAAAACATCGCCCCAAGGCCAGCCAGAAATGCCACCAGTACGCCTACCATCAGGAAACCGCCCATGAAGCTGAAATCTTTGCGCGTTGTTAAGGCGTAGCCTGAAAGCCCAAGGAATATAACGCCGGTGCCGCCCAATGCAGTCATGATCAGTTCGTGGCCGTTGCTGAAGGCTTTAACGTACATCGTTAAGATAGGCCCGAGAGTGAGCCCCATAAAACCGGTTAATGCAAAAACAAAAACCAGTCCCAAACTGCTGTTGCTGAATTTTGTGGTCAGGAACAACAGGCCGAAATAGCCAGCCAGCGTGATGATGGGGCTAAAATGCGGCAGTTCCAAAGCCATTGCGGCGCCTGCGGTCATCGCGCTGAAAATCAACGTCATCGACAATAACAAGTAAGTGTTTCTCAGCACCTTGTTGGTTGCCAGAATGCTGGCTTCCGAACGTGGAATAGCGGTATTTAATCTCATTTTATTTAGATTCCTTAAAATGAATGGTTAACAGAAAAGATGGACTGTTCAATCTTACAAGAGATTGGCGGACTTGGTAAGAATATTTAGTAGAATAGCGGATTATTGAAAGAATGATTTTTTCAGGGCACCAGATTATGACAGAAAATAGACAATTAACACCTTATGATCACATAGGCGAAGAGGCGGCAATAGTCAGTCTGGTTGGGCGGTTTTATTTTTTTATGGACACTTTGCCTGAAGCCGCCGGAATTCGGGCTATGCATGCGGCGGATTTGTCGGGGGCGCATGACAAGTTGTTCAAGTTCTTGTCCGGCTGGCTGGGCGGCCCCGATTTGTTTATTCAGGAATACGGGCATCCAAGGTTGCGGCAGCGGCATTTCCCGTTTGCGATAGATGCGGCAGCAAGAGACCAGTGGATGTTGTGTATGAATAAAGCATTAGCTGAAGTGAGCATGGACGCGAATTTTAGGGAAAATTTAGGCCAAGCTTTGCAGCAACTGGCAACCCACATGATTAATCAGGATGAATAGGTTTAAACCTAAAAACGGCGATTAGTCCACGAAAAACACGAAAAGCACTAAATAAACAGCATGTTGCCTGGTTTTCTCACTCTTTCGGTAGCCATCTACGGTTTGGTATTGCCTTGAATATTTTCGTGCTTTTTGTGTTTTTCGTGGATAAATTGATTTTTCTAGGTTAGATCAATAATGTTGTAAACCCCCATTAAAGTAGAGAGCCGTTATTTCTAATCCAGCATTTTCCTACCAGATCCGGCGTAGTTCGCGAGCCACGCAGACGCGAATTATCGTAACGCCCGGTAAAGTCGAAGTGGTCGCGCCGATAAAAGTCGCCGAGCATCAAATCCACCAATTCGTTCAGTCCAAACAGCAGTGGATAATCCAGGCGCTGGATAAAATTGCCGCCAAAAGCAGGCAGCATAAAAATCTGGCACCGGCTGTTTACGGGCACGGCGCTGAAATCCCTTACCAGGGCGCATCGTACAAATTGGCGGTAAGACCCACAAAATTAAAAAGGATAAAAATAGAATTCAGCCGGGAATTTATCGCCCATGTCCCCGACGCATTGATGATTAAAGACCATGGTGCAGATATAAAAGAGGCATTAATCCGCTGGATGAAAAAGGAGTCGAAAAGCCAAGTGGAGCAGTTCGTAAAGCTTCATGCGGAAAGAAAACAGCTGTTCCCCCAGACCATTAAAATCAAGACCCAAAAAAGCCGATGGGGCAGTTGCGGCATTCATAACGACATCAACATCAATTGGCTGTTGATCATAGCCCCGCCTGAAGTCATGGAATACGTGGTGGTGCATGAGCTTTGCCATATCAAGGTCAGGAACCATTCCGCGCCTTTCTGGGCCTTGGTCGCCGAACATCTGCCGGACTATCAAAGCCGAAGGCAGTGGCTGAAAAAGCATGGCGGCAGTTTGATGATGGGCTTGTGATTTACAATAGGCTTGTCGACAAAGAGGCAAAAGATAGTTTTTCTTTTTTTTACCAAAAAGACAAGTTATTGTTATACCAATCCCAATAAGTTCACATGCTATCCCTTCTCCAGCGGGAGAAGGTTAGGTTGAGGGGATTCAAATAATAACTTATTGGGATTGGTATTATTTGGATGGCGGTGCATTTTCGATAATATTCCCGAGTTGAAATAATCTCATGGGTAATTCCTCTGGCTGTCCAATTGTAACCGGGTATTGCCCAGCCTTGGAGCCACAAACCTGATCAGGCTTTACGCGACATGAAATAAATAAAACTATCCATCCGGAATTAATGTGCCATGTCAATTTGGTGCAATAATTTAGAATATCGCACCAATTAAGGTAACTCACAAAAAATATTATATTGTCAAAATTACCGCAAACTCATCAGTCACTAACGACCTAAAACAACTAATAATTAAAATAAATCCATTTTATTCAATGGGATAATTAAAATTACCAAGGTCATCAGATTGCAGGATTTAGGATATAGAAATAAAGATATTAGCTATAAACAAAGCCTGGCATTTTAATTGCCTATTAAAATGCCAGGTAAATACATCCAGCTGATGTGTGTGCTTGATGTTTTCTAAATAATAGCGAGGTATTGATATGTTTGAAGTTACTGTGTTGTTCTTGTTTGTAGCATGTGTTTTTTTACCATGGGGTTGTAATATGCTGTTTCCCGCCAAATCCCCTCAACAATCCGACTCTGCCTGTGATTCCTGCTCTGATTCAGAACTTAGGATCCCCGAGGATCCGACAGTCAAGCACCATTTTCTTGAGCATCTGCAAAGTGAAATTGAATCCACTCTTTTTCCACGCCCTACAGATTCTATCCTACAACGCCATTACAATGCTTTGGTCAGAGCCGAAGTGGAAACTCGTCTGGCGGCAATGCCGGATTCGTAACGACGACGAAGTACAGGTTTTGTTGATATTTATCTCTAGTAGTGCGCCAATGAAGTTTTGACGGTTAGCGCGAGGTATATGCTGTAGGTGCGGATTTATCCGCACAGTGCGAATAAATTCGCACCTACATCTTAACCGTCATTTTATCTTTGGCGGACTACTAGTTTAAGAGTTAGGTAGGGCGGGCAATGCTGTTTTGCCCGCCGCTTTTAGTAGGTAAATGGCGGGCAGTAAAGCGTTGACCCGGGCCAGCTACAAAAAGGCCCTGTAGGGAAACTAGCGAGGCATTTTCTTATAGGGAAACGTAACCAGCTTCTTATGCAGGAAGAGACAGGCACAGGCTTCCAGTGAACGATTGAATAGCGGGTTAACATAAATCAGCAATAACAAAATCTCTCAAAATCAATGTCATGAAAGTTCGGCAAACTATTTTGTGGACGGTAAGCGTCTTTCTCCTGTATCTGGCTTCAGCGAAGCTCGGACACCAATATGCCGTTGTCGGCCATACGGTCACATTATTTTGGCCACCCAGCGGAATTGCCATGGCCGCCGCCCTACTTGGCGGCTATCGCTTGTGGCTGGGGATTGCCTTGGGCGTTCTTGCCACTAATGCCTTGGATGGACTGCCAATTATCACCGTATCCATCATTACTTTAGGCAGTACGCTGGCACCTTTAAGCGGCGTATTTTTGCTCAGGCATCTGAATAACTTTTCGGTTACCCTGGACAAGGCCTCTGACGTACTCGCGCTAGTCCTGTTCGCCGCTTTCGTTAGCACTGCAATAGCCGCCTCGTTTGGCACACTGGGGATGTTTGTTGGCGGGGAGATAGCGGCCGCCGATTTCGGGCCGACCTGGCTGGCGTGGTGGCTTGGCGACGGCATGGGCGTACTCGTGATCAGCCCGTTTATTCTCGCTGGATTCGGCATGACTCGCGCGGTTCCCAAGCTGGGTTGGACGACGAAAACCTTGGAAGCTTTAATCTTGATCGTCACTTTGACGGTGGCCAGTCAAGCAATATTCGGAAGCTCGAAGTTGACCGGGCTCGGTTATTTCCCCGTCTCTTTATCCATGTTTCCGTTTGCCATATGGAGCGCACTTCGCTTCGGATTGTTTGGAACCGCCAGCGTAGCGCTGATTGCATCCCTGTTCGCCCTTCATGGCACGGTGCAGGGCATCGGCCCGTTTGCAGTGGACTCGACGATGGAGAGCATGATTCTCTGGTGCCTGTTTGCCGACTTGATGGCTATTACCGGACTTATCTTGGCTGCCGTTAATTCCGGACGGGAAAAGGCACTGACGGCATTAAGGGATTCCAATGTGAACTTGGAAGAACAAGTGCAGAAACGAACTAACGAACTCATTCAGACCAATCTTGAACTTCATTGGGCATTGGCTGAACGGCGACGCTTACAGCTGGAAATGAATCAGATCAGCGAGGAACGGCAGAAAATGATTGGGCAGGAATTGCATGATGGTTTGGGGCAACAGCTCATCGGTTGTGCCTTTTTAGTCTCTTCCCTGCATGAAAGATTATCCGCAAAATCGTCGCCGGAAGTTCCCGTCGTTTATCAAGTCAAGCACCTGCTTGGTGAAGCAATGTCAGCGATTCGGTCACTGTCACGCGGACTTTATCCAGTCGCACTGGAAACCGGCAGTTTTTCCTCGGCGCTCCATCATCTGGCAGAATTTACTCAGAGCACTTCCAAAGTCCCGTGCGCCGTCCAATGTGCGACCGGCGCACATGTGTTCGACAAAACCACCGCGCTAAACCTTTATCGTATTACCCAAGAAGCCATCTGCAACGCCTTACGGCATAGCAGAGCCCAACGAATCGAAATTAAGCTGTCGGGAGTTGGCGAACAATATACGCTTTCGGTCGAGGATAACGGCGTCGGCTTCCCTGATCAAAGTATCAAGACAAGCGGAACGCTAGGCTTGCGTAGCATACGATGTCGAGCCGACTTGATCGGGGCTGAGATCGAAGTTCGCGAGAACCCGGAAGGTGGCACGTCAATCGTCGTCACAGGGTCCATGAAACCTGAGAGGTAATGCCATTTTGCTAAGCGAAAATAAAGACAGTCTGGTGAAGGCCAAAATTTTAATCGTAGACGACCACCCTATTGTGCGCCAAGGATTAGCGCAAATTATTAACCTTCAAGCCGATATGCAGCTTTGTTGCGAGGCCGGCAACGCGGAAGAGGCATTGATCGCAATGCGCAGTTGTGATCACGATCTGGTCATTGTCGACATTTCCCTTGAAGGAGTTTCCGGCCTTAGCCTTATCTCCACCCTCACAGCGCATTATCCACAACTCCCAATCCTGGTCATGAGCATGCACGAAGAATCGCTTTATGCTGACCGCTCGTTGCGGTTAGGTGCAAAAGGATACATCATGAAGCACCAAGCGACAGTAAACATTCAGTCGGCTATCCGACGAATTTTGGATGGCGGTCTCTATGTAAGCGATGAAATGCATACGCTGATATTGGACCGCATACATTCCAACGCTTTCGATTCGAGAATCTCAGACCCCGTCGCCTGCCTTACAGATCGCGAGTTTGAGGTATTGCGGCTGATCGGGTTTGGTTTAGGTACTCGAAAGATTGCTGAAAAACTCAACAGAAGTGTTAAGACCATCGAAGCGCATCGCGCCAACATCAAAGAAAAACTAGGGCTGAAGACGGGAACTGAATTGGTTCGCTTTGCGGCCGTCTGGGTTAATGCCAAGGATTGAGTCCTTGGCAACTAAGGGATTCCCCTAGATTCGATTCAGGGCAAAGCCGATTTTCAGCAACCTTCGGTATTGTTAGACTAGCCATTGACCGTAACAGGCCAAATAAAAGCCTGTAAATCGTAAGTGAGGTTGGAAAAATTTACGCATAACGCAAATCATCTATTGAAACGGGTTGTCAAAGCTCAGGGCAACTGAGCAGATGTGAGCGAAACAACCAATCACGCAGCTTTCCGGGAAATAATTGGCAATCCATAGCGGTCTGACTTTTCTTAAGCTATTTAATATAGGAGATTTCCAATGATCAAATCTAACAAGTTATCTTTAAGCCTGTCAATACTGATGCTGCTTTTGCATCCAGTCGCCCATGCGGAATTCTATGGTAAGCCCGAGGAGGAGAGCAGCCAAATACAACAACTGCA
>Ga0207952_1001388_pt1 | contig 10321 bp, 9 predicted proteins | sample SubbioR12Aug_8Ca_FD_184831 | JGI IMG/M metagenome (GOLD analysis project Ga0207952, IMG submission 184831) | Serpentinite rock and fluid subsurface biosphere microbial communities from McLaughlin Reserve, California, USA - CR12Aug_8Ca (SPAdes) | ecosystem: Environmental > Terrestrial > Deep...
CCACGCCATTCTCGCGCAGCCGGCGGGGGCCGTTTCCGGTCAGATTCGCCTGACCGAACAAGGTGAAGTGATCTCGACCAAGTACGGCAACCCGGATACCGGTCGCCGTAACCTGGAAGTGCTGCTCGCCGCTACGCTGGAAGCCAGCCTGACCGATCACGAAAACCGTGTCGAACCGGCCGAACAGTTCCACCGTGTCATGGATCAACTGTCGTCGCTGGCCTTCAACGCCTACCGTGGCCTGGTCTATGAAACGCCGGGTTTCACCACCTATTTCCGGCAATCGACGGTCGTTTCCGAAATTGCCACCCTGAATATCGGCAGCCGCCCCGCCTCGCGCAAGCCATCGGAACGGATCGAGGATCTGCGCGCCATTCCCTGGGTTTTCTCTTGGGCGCAGTGCCGCCTGATGATCCCTGGCTGGTACGGCTTCGGTTCTGCGGTCGACGGCTATTTGAAGGCAAATCCGGAGGGCCTCGCCACGCTGCACCGAATGGTCAACGCCTGGCCCTTCTTCAAGAGCCTGCTCTCGAACATGGACATGGTGCTGGCCAAAACCGATCTCGCCATTGCCTCGCGCTATGCCGAGCTGGTCACCGATGCGGGACTACGTGAACGTATCTTCAGCCAGATCAAGGCCGAATGGGAACTGACCCGGCAGCACCTGCTGGCCATTCTGGAACAAGACGATTTCCTCGCCGACAATCCCATGCTCAAGCGTTCCCTGCAACTGCGCTCGCCGTACATGGACCCGCTCAACCATCTACAGGTCGAACTGTTGAAACGCCACCGGGCCGGCGAAACCGACGAGCGCGTGGCGCGCGGCATTCATCTGTCGATCAATGGCGTCGCTTCGGGATTGCGCAACAGCGGGTAAAATTGGCGAATGCCTACACCAATCAAACGCACCGTATTTTTCGTTTCCGACGGCACCGGCCTGACCGCAGAAGCGCTCGGCCACAGTCTGATGACCCAGTTCGAGGATGTGGAATTCAAGCAGATCCGCATTCCCTTCCTCGACAACATCGCCAAGGCACAGGAGGCGGTGGCGCGCATCAATGCGCAAGGCGAGGCCGATGGCATGCGTTCCATCGTCTTCACCACCCTGGTCAATCAGTCCTTGTCGAGCATCGTCCATCAGGCCGATGCCTTTTGCCTTTCCTACTTTGAGACCTTCCTCGCCCCGCTTGAAGCAGAACTGGGCATCAAATCCAGCCACACGGTGGGCCGCTCGCACGGTACTGCCGACAGCTCGGATTACAAGAAGCGCATCGAGTCGATCAACTATACGCTGGCCCACGACGATGGCATTACCGACCGCGACCTTACCGAGGCTGACGTCATTCTGGTTGCCGTTTCGCGCTGCGGCAAGACGCCGACGTCGCTCTACCTCGCCATGCAATTTGGTCTCAAGGCAGCGAACTTCCCGCTGATTCCGGAAGACTTCGATCGCGGTCGACTGCCGGGAACGCTGGAAAAGCATCGCAGCAAACTCTTCGGCCTGACCATCCAGCCCGAACGCCTGCACCATATTCGTGAGGAACGTATGGCCGGCAGCAAATATGCCTCGCTGGCCAACTGCCGCTATGAAATCGCCGAGGCGGAAAAAATGATGCGCCGCGAAGGTATTCGCTGGCTGGATTCGTCGACCAAGTCGATCGAGGAAATATCGACGACCGTCCTGCAGGAACTGAAGTTGCGCTAGGGCCAGCCCTTGGCTCTATGGCACCAGTTTTCGGCGCAACGCTTCAAACAGGCAGACGGCTGCGGCAGCGGCCACATTGAGCGATTCGACCGTACCCGGCATCGGAATTTTGATTTTGAGTCGGGCTGCAGCAATCAACTCGGGACGAACGCCCTGCCCTTCGGCACCAAATACCCAAGCCAGCGGGCCATGCCAGCGCGCTTCATAAAGTGACGTTGCGCCATCCAGACAGGTGACTGCCGTCGTACCGCAATAAGCGGCCATGAATTCGGCCAGATCGACATCCTCGTGGATAGCCAGCGCAAAATGTGCGCCCTGCCCTGCCCGCAAAACTTTCGGCGACCAAGCGGATGCGCAACCCGGCGACAATAGCGCCTGCTTGATACCGGCCGCAGCGGCAGTGCGCAGCAGCGTGCCGACATTGCCCGGATCCTGCACCCCATCCAGCAAAATTGCCTCTTTTTCCAGGTTGACCGCAGCAATCCCGCTCGGCATCCTTGCCACTGCCAACAAGCCGCTCGGTGTATCGACCAGGCCAAGGTCGCGCAGCAAACTGTCGGCAAGTACGACAACGTCGCGGCCCGTGACGTAAGCAGCGATCTCGCCGGAAGCCAGTGCCGATTCGGCAACAATCAGTGTTTCAACCGGGCCATGTACGGCCTCATAAGACTCGACCAGATGTACGCCATCAAGTAGCGTATGCCCCGTCTTCCGGCGCTCGCGGCCGGACTCGGCCAGCCGTTTCAAGCCTTTGAAAAACGGGTTGTCGCGCGACTGAATCAGTTTCATAACAGCGAAAGCTGTTTGGCAACCGGCCCGAAACTGCGGCGATGCACCGGCGAAGCCCCGTGTTCTTCCAGCGCCTTGAAGTGTGCAGCCGTCGGGTAACCCATATGGCGATCAAAACCGTATTGTGGATACTGCGCATGCAAGACCCGCATGCCGGCATCGCGAACGGTCTTGGCGAGAATTGAGGCAGCGGCAATCGAGGCAATCTTGCCATCGCCCTGGATGATCGCTTCGGCTGAAATTTCCAGTTTCGGGCAGCGGTTGCCATCGACCAGCGCACTGGTCGGCCGGACGGCCAAACCAGCCACCGCCCTTTGCATGGCAAGCAAGCTCGCCTGCAAAATGTTGATCCGATCGATTTCCTCAACCGAAGCTTCCGCCACAGCCCAGGCGATGGCCCGTTCACGAATCAGTTCGGCCAGCACCACCCGCTTTTTTTCGCTGAGTTTCTTGGAATCGTTCAAGCCGGGAATCGGCCGCGCCGGATCGAGAATCACCGCAGCGGCAAGCACCGGCCCGGCGAGCGGTCCACGTCCGGCCTCGTCGATACCGCAGACAAGTCCTGCCGGGACAATCAGTTCAAGCATTCGATCACCGCATTGGCGGCCTTCTCGGCTGTATTCTGACGTAGTTGCAGATGGATTTCGGTGAATGCCTCGGCGACTGCTTCAGCGTTTTCCTTGTCCTCATACAACTTGACCAGCGCTTCGGCCAAATTCTCCGGCGTCGCCTCATCCTGCAATATTTCCGGCACCACCGAACGGCCAGCCAGAATATTAGGCAGGCCGACAAACGCCTGGTAGGCCATGCGCTTCATGATCCAGTAAGAGAGCTTGGCAATCTTGTAAGTGATAACCATCGGCCGCTTGATCAATGCCGCTTCAAGTGTCGCGGTACCACTGGCCACCAGCGAAACATCGGCAGCCCCCAGCGCATCCTGGGCGTGACCGAACAGCAGGCGGAATGGAATATCGCCTGCCTGCTGCTCATAGATCGCCATCTCAAACTGCAAACGGGTTTCGCGGGTGGTAAGTGGCACGATAAACAGCGCGTCGGGCAAAAAGCGTTCGCGGATCAGCTTTGCCGTCTGGACAAACGTATCGGCCATCATCTCCAATTCACCCTTGCGGCTCCCTGGCAGCATTGCAAAAACCGGCACATCTTTCGGCATCGACAGCTTTTCACGGACAGCCAGCATGTTGGTGACAAGCGGAATGATATCGGCCAGCGGATGCCCGACATAGGTCACCGGAATCCGTTCTTTTTCATAGAGCGGCGGCTCCATCGGAAAAAGTGCCAGCACTCTGTTGACCGCACGGGCGATTTTTTTGATTCGCCCACCCCGCCAGGCCCAGATGGATGGACTGACGTAATGGATGGTTTTGACGCCAGCCGACTTCAGATCGGTTTCCAGCCCAAGATTGAAATCAGGCGCATCGACCCCGATGAAGATATCCGGGCGAATATCGAGCAAACGCTTTTTCAGCTGACGACGAATGCCGGATATTTCCCGGTAATGCTTCAAGGCATCGACGTAGCCCATCACCGCCAGTTTTTCCATCGGCCACCAGGCATCGAAACCCAAGGCTTGCATTTTCGGGCCGCCGATGCCGTAAAAAACCGCATCCGGCAACTTTGCCTTGAGCGCAGCCATCAAATGGCTGGCCAAGAGATCCCCTGAGGCCTCTCCTGCCACCATGGCAATTCGCACCGGACTGCCCATCAGCGAATAATGCCGCGCTTGGAAACCGCCAGAAAATCAACGAAACGCTGAACATCCGGCTGTGTTTTCGCCTCTTCAGCCAGTTTGACCTTGGCCTCTTCGAGCAAGTTACCAGACTTGTACAGCGTACGGTAGGCCCGCTTCAGCGCACTCAGCGACTCGGCGGTAAAGCCCCGGCGCTTCAATCCTTCGACGTTGATGCCGTAAGGCTGGGCAGTATTGCCCGCCGCCATCAAATACGGCGGCACATCCTGCAAAACGACGGTGCCAACGGCGGTCATCACATGCGCGCCCACTCGGCAGAACTGGTGCACGCCGGTATAACCGCCAAGAATTGCCCAGTCCTCGACAACTACATGACCCGCCAACTGGGCATTGTTGGCAAAAGTTGTCTTGTTGCCGACCTGGCAATCATGCGCAATATGCACGTAGGCCATGATCCAGTTATCGTCACCGATTCTCGTCGCACCGGCATCCTGGATGGTTCCCAGATTGAAGGTGCAGAATTCGCGAATGGTATTGCGGTCGCCAATTTCCAGACGGGTTGGCTCATCGGCGTATTTCTTGTCTTGCGGCACTTCACCCAGTGAGCAAAACTGAAAAATATGGTTCTCACGGCCAATCCGGGTATGGCCTTTGATCACCACATGCGGGCCGATAACGGTGTTATCACCGATCTCGACATTCGGACCGATAATCGAATAAGGCCCGATCTCGACATTTGCACCGATTTTGGCACCCGGATCGACAATGGCAGTCGCGTGAATCATCTTCAAATATCCCGCTTTGCACACATCAACTTGGCTTCGGCAACGATCTCGCCGTCCACGCGCGCTTCGGCGATATATTTCCAGATCCCACGCATTTGCCGCTGAATCTGAATGTGCAAATGCAATTGATCACCTGGCATCACCGGCTTCTTGAAACGGCACTCATCAATACCGACAAAGTAAAAAACCGAATTGGCATCCGGCTTGGACTCCATCGTCTTGAACGACAAAATCCCGGCAGCCTGAGCCAGCGCTTCCATGATCAGCACACCCGGCATCACCGGATGATGCGGAAAGTGGCCGACGAAGTACGGCTCATTCATCGTGATGTTCTTGTAGGCATGGATCGACTTGCCCGGCACAACCTCAAGCACGCGGTCAACCAGCAGAAATGGATAACGATGCGGCAGGTGTTCAAGAATCTCGTGAATATCCATTTAATCAATCCTCTAAATTAGTTTTTTTAAGTATTTTCTCAAGCTCGGAAACGCGCTCGGCCAGTTTGGCCAGATGCCGAATCTGCGCCGCGTTATGCAGCCAATGGCTATGCTCTTCGAGCGGGAAAACGCTGGTGTATTGTCCCGCCCGGGTTATGTTTTTCATGACCAGAGAGCCACCTGAAATAACCGCACCACTAACAATCGTGACATGGCCGGCGATCATCGCCGCGCCACCGACCATCACGTTATCCTGCAAGATAACGCTCCCGGCAATTGCGGCACAGGCCGCGACCACGCAATGCTTGCCAATCACGCAGTTGTGACCGATCTGGATCTGGTTATCGAATTTGCAACCATCGCCAATCAAGGTGTTATCCAGAGCGCCACGGTCGACCGTGGTATTGGCACCAATTTCAACATCGTCACCAATGATTACCCGGCCAATTTGCGGAATCTTGACCCATTGCCCCTTGTCCGGTGCGAAGCCAAAGCCATCGGCACCGATCACGGCCCCGGAGTGAATAATGGCATTGCGGCCGATTTCACAGCCAGCATAAACGCTGACATTGGGATAGAGTACGCTCCCATCGCCAATCCTGACGCCATCTTCCAGCACGCAACCCGCGTGAATGACAACCCCCTCGCCCAATACGACACCCATACCGATACTGACATTCGGGCCGACGCTGACACTCGCCGGTAGCTCGGAAATGCAATATGCAGACAAATGAATGCCGGGAACAACGACTGCCCGAGGGTTAAGCAGCGTCGCCAAACGCGCATAGTAAGCATAAGGATTGCCGGTAACGATGCGCGGCAAGACCACGGCATCGGCAAAATCCGGTGAAACGATGACCGCCGAAGCCTGGGTCGTCTGCAGATGATTCTTGTATTTCAGATTTGCTAGAAAAGCAATTTCGCCTTCGCCTGCAGATGCCAAGGTGGCAACCTGACGAATCAATATTTTGGCGTCACCAAGCACATCGCCGCCCAAATAGGCGGCGATGTCGGCGAGCGAGAGGGCAATACCCGCAGCAACAGGCATTACTTGCCTTCGGCGAGTACCTTGATGACGCGATCGGTAATATCCAGCTTGGGACTAACCCAGACGACATCCTGCAAAATCAGATCAAACTTGTCTGATTCGGCAATTTGCTTGATGGCCTTGTTGGCCTTTTCGATCACGGCTGCGTTTTCCTCATTCTGACGCAGATTCAGATCCTCACGGAATTCACGTTGCTTGCGCTGAAACTCGCGCGATAATTCGCCAAATTCCTTTTCCTTGGCTCGGCGATCCCCCTCGGCCATGGTTACCGCATTTTTTTCCAGATTCTCCTGCAAACCCTGCAACTGCTTGGACATGCGTTGCAAATCCTGATCGCGTTTGGCAAATTCACCCTCAAGTTTCTTGGCTGCTTTTTGCGCTGCCGGAGCATCACGGAAAATGCGCTGAGTATTGACGTAGCCAACCTTCAACTCGGACGCACTCGCACCCGTCACAAACAAGGCAGACATCAACGCTGCGAGAACTAAAGACTTAACTTTCAAGATGAAACTCCTGGATCAAAATGTATTGCCCAACTGGAACTGGAAGGTCTCTGTTTTATCACCGTCCTCTTTGTTGAGCGGAACTGCAACGCTGAATTTTAACGGTCCGACGGGCGAAATCCACGCAGCAGAGAGACCGGTTGAATATCTCAAGCTACTGGTGGATGGTGTCTCATCCTTAGCGAACACTTGCCCGGCATCAAAAAACAATCCCATCCGCAAGCTTTTTTCCATGCCTGGTACACCCCAGAGCAATTCCGCATTACCAATCACCTTGCTGCTACCCCCAACACGATACTCCTTACCATTATCGGTATCTACCGGCCCCAAACTACCCGCCTTATAACCACGAACAGAGTTAACGCCGCCGGCATAAAAATTCTTGTAGAACGGCAAACTCTTGTCAGCATATCCATCAGCATATCCAATTTCACCGTTCAGCATCAGCGTAAACTTCGTATTTAGCGGAATAAAATGCTGCAACTGATAGGTTGCCCGGTAGTATGTCAAGTCCCCGCCCGGCACGGCAATCTCGATACCCGCTTTTTGGAAGGTGCCACTCGTCGGGAAAAAATAGCTATCCTTGCCGTCGGAAGTCCAGTTGATTGTTACGGGAATTGAAGCATTTGTGTTACCAAACTCCGAAACAAAGTCCTTGTAATATTTTGGACTATCGTCATAGGTGGTAATGGTGGTTGTGTCGAGTCCGAGACCAAAACCAAGAGACTCTTTTTCACCAATCGGAAATCCAAAGCGGATGCCCCCCCCCGTTGATTCCGATTTATAACTAGCAACGGCTGTCGAAGTGGTATCCACCGTCCGGTGATAAATATCAAAGCCTTGACTGACACCATCCGGGGTGAAATAGGGATTGGTAAATGAAAAAACATAGGTGCGATAACGTTTGGCAGAATTTACCTGGATACCAACGTTGTTGCCGCTACCGAGAAAATTATTTTGGGCGATCGACCCGGAAAAAATGACCTTGTCGGTGCTGGATGTTCCCAGGCCCAACATCAGGTTACCCGTGGGTTTTTCCGTTACTTTCAGATTTACATCAATCTGATCGGCTGTTCCGGCGACCGCTGGCGTTTCAACATTGACATCGGAAAAGAAACCAAGTCGGTCAATACGTTGTTTGGATGCAGTAACGCGATCGGCATCGTACCACCCTCCCTCCATCTGACGGATTTCCCGACGAATCACCTCGTCGCGCGTTTTTGTATTGCCAGCAAGATTGATTCGACGGACATAAACGCGCTTGCCCGGATCGATAAAGATAGTGAAAGCAACCTTGCGTTTTTCCTTATCGATTTCAGGCGAGGTGTTAACGTTGGCGAAGGCATAACCTTCTTTACCCAGACGCTCGCTAATGGCCTTGGTTGAAGCATTCAAGTGCTCGCGCGAGAAGACATCACCCGCTTTGACAGTAACCAGTTTTTTTAACTCATCTTCCGACAGCGTAAAATCTCCAGCCAGTTTTACGGAAGAAACCTGATAACGCTCGCCTTCGCTAACGTTGGCAGTGATATAAACATCCTGCTTATCTGGCGAGATGGAGACTTGGGTCGACTCGACAGCAAATTCAAGATACCCCTGGTTCATGTAAAACGATTTCAGCTTCTCCAGATCAGCCGAGAGTTTTTGCCGGGAGTACTGGTCATTTTTGGTGTACCAGGTCAACCAGCCCGGCGTTGTCAGCTCGAACTGCGCAAGCAGGTCTTTTTCCTTGAAGGCTTTGGCGCCGACCAGATTGATCTGCTTGATTCTGGCAGCAGCACCTTCTTCAACATTGAAGTTGATACCAACCCGATTACGCTCGAGCGGTGTAACAGTCGTCGTGATGACTACACCATATTTACCGCGGGTAAGGTACTGGCGTTTGAGTTCCTGTTCGGCTTTTTCGAGTAGCGCGCGGTCAAAGATTCGCCCTTCGGCAATACCTGTTTCCTTGAGCGCCTTGACGATGACGTCTTTCTCGAATTCCTTCATGCCGACGAAATCAAGCTTGGCAATGGCTGGGCGCTCCTGCACTACAACGACCATTACATTCTGGTCGATTTCAATCCGGACGTCCTTGAAAAAACCGGTGGCAAACAAAGCCTTGATTGACTGTGCCGCCTTTTCGTCATTGAGTGTATCACCCACCTTCACCGGTAAATAGCTGAAGACGGTCCCTGCTTCGGTACGTTGAATCCCTTCGACACGGATATCTTTGACTGCAAAAGGCTCGAAAGCCAGTGCAGGAGTGGTCAATAAGCTGGCAATCAGGACAGACAACAGGGATTTATTCATTATTCAGCCGAAGAACAGGCGATTCAGGTCGTTAAAAAGGGCAAAAGCCATCAGGAAAAAAAGCAGGGAAACCCCGATTTGCTGAGCGATTTCCATTGCTCGCTCGGAAAGAGGCTTTCCCCTGACAACCTCAATTATATGATACATCAAATGCCCGCCATCGAGCATTGGCACAGGCAGCAGGTTAAGTACACCAAGGCTTATGCTGACCAAGGCCACGAACTTGATGTAATAGTCCAAACCGAGCTTGGCCGACTTGCCGGCATAGTCGGCAATCGTCACCGGACCGGACAGGTTTTTCCAGGAAACCTCACCGGTCAACATCTTGCTCATCATGAGCAGGCTAAAAATAGACTTATCCCAAGTTTCGGTAACGGCCTTTCTACCGGCTTCAAAAAAACCGTAATTGACGAAGGTCCGCAATTCGCGACGGATATCCCCGCTCTCCGCCACAGCTACGCCGATCTTTCCGACAACACGACCCTGCTCGGAAATAGACTCCGGAACGACGTCGACCGCAGCAATCTGTCCCTGGCGCTCGATTTCAAGATGTAACGAGCGTTCCGCAGAATCACGAATGTGAATCACCAACTCATGCCAGAAGGCCACCGGACGACCATTCACGCTCAACACCTTGTCGCCAGCTTTCAAGCCAGCCTGCTCCCCAGGGCCGCCAGCGACCACATTACCGAGGATTGGCGGTACCTCCGGGCGGTAAAAACCGATTCCCAGTCGTTCAAGGCCATCGCCCTCCCAACCCTGCTCGCTAACTGCGCTCAGGAGTAGACGACGAACCGATATCTCGTTTTGCTCGTTGATGATCTCGAGTTCAACACTGTCCTGCTCTGCGGCTTTCTGCAAAAGAAGCCAGCGCAAGTCGTTCCAAGTGGCGACAAGCCGACCATCCACCGCTCTGACCTGATCCCCGTTACTGATCGCCGCCATGGCCGCAGGGGTTCCAGCAGGCGGTTTGCCAAGAATCGGCAACAGTTCCTGGCTGCCCAGCATGAAAACGGCCCAGTAGAGGACAATGGCCAATGCAAAATTAGCG
>Ga0207952_1001389_pt1 | contig 10318 bp, 9 predicted proteins | sample SubbioR12Aug_8Ca_FD_184831 | JGI IMG/M metagenome (GOLD analysis project Ga0207952, IMG submission 184831) | Serpentinite rock and fluid subsurface biosphere microbial communities from McLaughlin Reserve, California, USA - CR12Aug_8Ca (SPAdes) | ecosystem: Environmental > Terrestrial > Deep...
TGGAAGCAAAAACAAAGCGCCCATTGGCCTCGCTTATCAGCAGGGATGGGCGCTTCCGCGATATCGGGTGACTACAAAATCAAAAGAACTTCAGGCTAGTCAGCCCCAAACACCCAGCGCCGACAACTGCCTGGTCGCAGCCTCCGCCCAGCCACGGTTGGCGGCCGGGCTGGCCGGGCTGGGGTGCAGAATCCGGCCAATCCTGACATCCATGCCGGCCAGCGCTTCTGCCGCTCGCGCTTCAGCGAAGTTGCCGACGCCGATCACCCATTCCGGTCGCAGCGTCGTCACCAGCAACTTCAAATGCGCATCGCAGGCATGGTATAGCGGAACGACTTCCGCGGCCGGCAGCTTGTCCGGCGTGATATTGCGGCCCTGGTCGAAAAAGGCCAGCGGGCAGTAATTGGCCACGAAGTGCTCGGCAAAGAAAGCGTCGGCGCTGCCGAAGCGCTCGCGAAACAAGCCCCACAAGCGCCGTCCGCTGACTTCCGAACGGACGCAGGCAAAGCCTTCGATCGGCCGCTGCGGATTCTCCAGCGCCGGTTTGTTGACCGACGCATCGATTTCCAGCCAGTCACGCACCGCCTCGATCTCACCGAACGGAACGCCGCATTGCACCATGCCGAAAGGGCCCGGATTCATGCCGAGCAACACCACCTTCTTGCGCGTTGCGCCATAGCGCCGCAGGTATTCCTCGTGCGGCGTCCAGGCGTAATCGAGCGGGTTGTAGACGTGCGAGACGGGCGGCGCGAAAGCAAGGCGGCCAACCGCAGCCGACAGCTGGCGAGCGGCGTCGATCAATTCGTCAGCCGGCCGAAAATCAGTCGATTTCACCCTTGACCACCTCAACCTCACCCAATGCCATCAGATGTCCGCGCATCCACCAGACCATCAGAACGCCGGGAAGCGCCACGACGATCGAGAACAGATAGAAGGCCGGCCAACCGATTGTTTCTGTCAGCACACCGGCCACCGGACTGACATAGATGCGTCCGACGGCAGCCAATGCCGAAAGGAGTGCGTAGTGCGTCGCGGTAAAGCGATGATTGCACAGCGCCATCAGCAAAGCGACCAACGCCACGGTACCCATGCCGCCGGTGATATTTTCAGCCGCCACCACCATCAGCAACAGGTAATCAAGCGAAGCGGACTGCGCCAGGGAAACGATCACCCAGTCAAAGGGCGGTACCGAAACGCTTCCCCAAGCGCCTTTGCCGAGCACGGCAATCAGATAAAAACCGAAATTCGACAATAACTGGAGAATTCCGAACAGCAGCAGCGCGCGGTACAGACGCAGACGCATCATCAGCATGCCGCCGAGCAGGGCACCAAAAATCGTCAGCCAGATGCCGATGATCTTGTTGGCAATCCCCACCTCGGCCTGCGTGAAGACGAGCCCCTTGATGAGAAAGGCCGTCGTCAGACTGCCGGCGAATGCATCGCCCAGTTTGTAGAGGACGATGAGCAGGAGAAAAAGTGCCGCACCGGACTGGGAAAAATAGCTCGCCAGCGAGGCATTGAGCGTCTCGAAACGGGCCAGCCGCGAAAACCACCAGGCAAGGGGCAGCGCCGTGGCAATCTCGCTCATCACGAACAGCAGCTGAACCCAGCGGTTGCCGCTTTCCGGGTCGAAGCCAAGAACAGTGAGCACAATGCGCGCCAGATAATAGCCGGCAAAAACGCCGGCCAACATGGCCAGAAAACCACCAATCTCACCTGCGGCGCTGGACGCCAGCGGTTTCGATTCGCTGCTGACCCGCGGCATGAAGAGCAGCGAGGTCAGCGCTGCACCAGCCATGATGGCGCCCATCACGGCATACACCCGCGACCATGACTGCCACTGATCGGCCCAGATCAGCGCAATCCCGCCCGACACGATCATCGCCAGGCGGTAACCGAAAACATGCAGCGAAGCCCCCGGTCCATGCTCGGTCTTGTCGGTGAGCAGGTCGGCGCGATAGGCGTCAACTACCACGTCCTGCGAAGCGGAAAGGAATGCGAGCAGGACCGCCCACTGGGCAAAAAGCATGGGTTGCGCACTCGGCGACAGGCTGGACATGAAAAACAGCGTAGCCGCCAACGCCAGCTGTGAAAGCACCAGCCAGCCGCGCCGGCGACCGAGCCAGGGCGGCTCGAAGCGATCCATCAGCGGCGCCCAGAGAAACTTGAAGGTGTACGGGATGCCGACCAGACCGAAAAAGCCGATGGTGACGATGCTCACACCGTCAATCGTCAGCCAGGCTTGCAGCGCCTGCCCGGTCAAGGCCAGCGGCAAGCCCGAAGCGAAGCCCATAAGCAGGACCGCCGCGAGGCGGTGGCTGCGGCCCAGCGAAAACACCCGCTCAGCTCCGCCCAAGGCGGTAGAAGGCCAGACTGCCGTTGAGGTTGGGGTCGTCGGACACCGGCTGGCCAGCTTCATCAAAGGCCAGGCGCTCGCGAATCTCGATGCCGAGCTTGCCGCACAGCGCCTCGAAATCGGCGATCGTGAAGAAGCGCACGTTCGGCGTCTCGTACCAGGCGTAAGGCAGATCCTCGGAAACCGGCATACGCCCTGCGGCAATCGCCGCCCGGTTGGCGCGATAGGCGAAGTTGGGAAAACTGACCACGGCCTCTTCGGCAACGCGCAGCATTTCGGTGAGAATGCGCTCGGTGGCATGCATCGCCTGCAGCGCCTGCGAGATGATCACGTGATTGAAAGACTGATCCTCGAAGCCCGAGAGGCCTCCCTCGATGTCGATCTGGATCACATCAACGCCATTGCGGATGCAGCCGAGCACGCTCGCGTGGTCGATCTCGACGCCGTAACCGTCGACTTCCTTATTCTCGCGCAGATAACGCAGCAGCGTGCCGTCACCGCAACCGAGATCGAGCACGCGCTCGCCGGGCGGAATCCAGTTGGCGATCACCGCGAAGTCGAAACGCTCGCGCTCTTTGGCTCTCAGCTGGGTCATATTCATATGGAGATGTTCTCCAGATAGGCGCGCAGAACATCGTGATAGTGCGCGTCGTCGAGCAGGAAGGAGTCGTGCCCGGCATCGCAGTCGATCTCGGCATAAGCCACGTGACGGCGGTTGTGGAGCAGCGCAAAGACGATCTCGCGCGAACGCGCCGGCGAAAAACGCCAGTCGGTCGAAAAGCTGGCGACAAAAAACTTCGCCCTGGCGCGCGCCAGCGCCGCCGCCAGATTGCCGTCGTAATTGAAGGCCGGATCGAAGTAGTCGAGCGCCTTGGTCGTCATCAGGTAGGTATTGGCGTCGAAAAACCCGGCGAACTTGTCGCCCTGATAACGCAGGTAGGACTCGATCTCGAAATCGACGTCGTAGCTGAACTTGTGCTCGCCGTGGCGCAGACGACGACCAAATTTCTCACCCATCTGGCTATCCGACAGATAGGTGATGTGGCCGATCATGCGCGCCAGACGCAGCCCATTGACCGGCACGACGCCGTGCTCGGTGTAGTGGCCGCCGTGGAAATCCGGGTCGGAGATGATCGCCTGGCGCGCCACCTCGTTGAAGGCGATGTTCTGCGCCGAGAGCTTGGGCGCCGAAGCGATCACCATCGCATGCCGGATGCGCTCGGGAAACTGCAGCGACCATTCGAGCGCCTGCATGCCGCCGAGGCTGCCGCCGATGACCGCCGCCCAGGTATCGACGCGCAGGTGGTCGGCCAGCCGCGCCTGCGCGGCGACCCAGTCCTCGACCGTCACCAGCGGGAAATCGGCGCCATAGCGCTTGCCGGTTTCTGGATTGACCGACAAGGGGCCGGTCGAACCGTAACAGCCGCCCAGGTTGTTCACGCCGACGACAAAAAACTTGTCGGTATCGAGCGGCTTGCCGGGACCGATCAGGTTGTCCCACCAGCCGAGATTCTTCGGGTCATCGGCGTAGGTACCGGCGACGTGATGACCGCCGGAAAGGGCGTGACAGACGAGCACGGCATTTGACCGCGCTGCGTTGAGCGTGCCGTAGGTTTCGAAAACAAGCTCGAAACCCGGCAGCAAGGCGCCGCTTTTCAGCGCCAGCGCTTCATTGAAACGCACACGCTGCGGAACAACGACTCCGACGGAATTCTCTTGTGGCATGGCAATCGTATGACAAACAAAGCTCGAAAAACAAAAACCCAGTCGGCTGGTGAGCGGACTGGGCTGGCCCCGCTTTAGCCGTATTTATAAAGCGCCCGCAAGCTGATCGTTCAAATCGGCGCTATGGAGTGGAAAGTTACCGCCAGCATCCGGAAAAGTCAATTCCCATTGCCTTGCGGGTGCCCATGACATGGTTGCAAGAGCGGCCAGTTCCGCTGCGCTGGAACTGGCAAAAACAACCGGAGTTTCTTTGAGAACGCGATTCGGGAATCGAATCGGAAGAAGCGGAAAATCCGCCGAGGATTATCCGGCAGTCGCCAACGACTGCCGCAAGGGAAGCAGGCGCAGGCCCTATTCCTGACAGGCGTAAAGGCGCGCCATGAAGCCCTCGATATCGGATTTTTCAGACTCGTAACGCGCCGACACGACAACCTCTTCCAGCCGCGCTTCGATGCGCAGCACCTCGGTCCAACCCGCGTTCAACACTTCATCGCCATACGACTCGCCATAGCTGCCGAGTTCTTCGCCGTAAGTCCTGCCTGTGCTCATTTCCATGACGGTCACCATTCTGCTTTCCTCCAGCCGGTTTGTGTGGATGGTATACAGGCTAACGGTCGAGTCTGAAAAAGGTTGAGCGCGCTCAAGTTATTTTTTCTGCTGCCGATATCAGGGTGTAACAGCAAGGAGTCGAAGATGGATATTGCCAGCGTTGGAAATGTTTCAGCTGCGCTCAGCCAGGCCAAAACCGGCGACGCGCTTGCCATCACGGTGTTGAAAAAGGCTAACGACATCCAGGCGCAAAGTGCCATGCAACTGATTCAGGCACTGCCTCAGCCGGCGGGGAACAACCCGCCCAATCTCGGCAACAGCGTCAATACGTTCGCTTGATGCTAGCGCCCGGTGTCCGGAAATCGGGCGCCGGGCATTTCCAAGAGGGCTACAAGCCCTGCCCCGCCAGCCAGTCGCGCACCGTCTCGGCGACGTGCAGCCAGTCCTTTTCCAGCATCACGCCGTGCCCGAGGCCGCGAAAGATCTTGCTCGGCACGCCATAGGTCTGCGCCGTCGTCTGCACCAGGAAAGCCGGCATCAGGTGATCATGCTCGGCCCCGAGCACCAGCAAGGGCGGCCGATGCATGCGATCGATCATCGGCAGGTTGAACATCGACATGTCCCAGATCGCCCGCTGCGACTCGGGTTGCATCTTGCGGTAATAGCGTTCCAGCGTCGCCTCCGGAATGTCCTGCGCAAACAGCGCTTCGCGCAGGACATCGAGCGATACGTTCTCGCCGCTGAGCAGGCGATTGAGTTCGACCATCATGCTCGGTTTCTGGAAGAGCATCGAGAATTGCGCGGCGACCAGACCCTGCGGCGGCACCGAACACATCAGCACGGCAGCGGGAACCGTATGCCGTTCGAGATATTTCTGGACGACGAAGCCGCCCATCGAATGCCCGATCAGCACCGGTGCCACGCCGAGGTCGGCAATCACCGTCACCAGGTCATCGACGTAGTCGTGCACGCTGTGCGCGTCGAGATGTTCGTGGCCAAAACTGCCGCCGTGTCCGCGTAATGACACGGCGTGGGCGTTATAGCCCTGCCTGGCAAAATAGGGGAGGAAGTGCTCGTCCCAGACCCAGGCGCCGGCAAAGGAACCATGCACAAACAGCAAGGGCGTCGCGTGCGCCTTCATGCCCTTCGGCAAGCAGGTAAGCACTTCGAGACGTTCAACTTCACGCGTGATCATATTGCCGCTCCAGGAACAGCCATGCCGCGCTGAACGGCTGGCCGCGCGGCGATTGCCTCGTACCAGCGACGTACATTGGGGTAGTCGGCCAGATTCGTCTTGTGCCATTCATGGCGCGCCACCCAGGGAAAAGTCGCGATGTCGGCAATCGAATATTCGTCCGCCAGAAACTCGGTTTTGCCCAGACGCTCGTCGAGCACGCCATAGAGGCGCGCAGTTTCGCCGCCATAACGCTTGATCGCGTAGGGAATCCACTCCTTCGCGGCGCGCAGGAAATGATGCGCCTGGCCGAACATCGGCCCGATGCCGCCCATCTGGAACATCAGCCATTGCAGCGCCTCATATTTGCCGCGCTCGCTGGCCGGCAGCAACTTTCCGCTCTTCGCCGCCAGATAGACGAGGATCGCGCCGGACTCGAAGAGGGTCAGCGTTTCGCCATCCGGCCCTTCGCCATCAACGATGGCGGGAATTTTCGCGTTGGGATTGATGGCGGCGAAGGCCGGCGAGAATTGATCGCCCCGCGTTATGTCGACTGGCTGCACCCGGTACGGCAGAGCGCACTCCTCAAGCATTATCGATACCTTTCGACCATTGGGGGTGCCCCAAGTATAGAGGGTAATCATCGGCGCCCTTTCCTTCATGGAAGTCCGTTGCATTTAAACGACAATTTTACGCGTCGTCCTGAGCAAGCCGTAAGAAACAAGGGCCTGTTTTTCATTTTTCATTTATATTCAGTGACGTCCAACTGTTATTAAAAGTAATTTCTGCCATGAAACTCACACTGCCGCCGGTTTTTCGCCAGCTATCGCTCACCCTCCTGCTCTGTGCGAGCCCAGCGCTGGCGGCCGACGATGTGTTCGACCTGCAGCGCATCCACGTTACCGGAAACACCTTGCTCAGCGTCCAGCAGATCCAGCAGTTGACCGGCCCGTTCATCGGCCCGGGCAAGGGCTTTCGCGACATCCAGATGGCGCTGGAAGCACTCGAATCCGCCTATCGCCAGGCCGGCTACAACGCCGTGCAGGTGATCACGCCGGAACAGGAGCTCACCGGCGGCACGCTGCGACTCGAAGTGCAGGAAACGCCGATCGCCAGCGTCACGGTAAGCGGCAACAAGCATTTCAGCGAGGCCAATATCCGCGCCACGATGCCCTCGCTGCGCGAAGGGACGACGCCGAATGCGCGCCTGCTCTCCGAAAACGTCCAGCTGGCCAACGAGAACCCGGCGAAGCAGATCGACGTTGTGCTCGCCGTATCGCAGAAACACCCCGGCCAGCTCGATGCCACGATCAACGTCGAGGACGAACGCGCCTTCCGCGGTTTCGTCAATGCCGACAACACCGGCACCGATGTCACCGGCCGCCACCGCGTCGGCGTCGGCCTGCGCCACTCGAACCTGTGGGATCGCGACCATACGGCGACCTTTGCCTACACCGGCTCGCCCGACAAGCCCGACGGCACCAAAATGGATATCTACAGCCTGGGTTACCGCTTCCCGCTCTACGGCATCGGCGACAGCATCGACCTCTTCTACGCCAAATCAAACATCGACACGCCGGCCACCGCCTTTACGCTCGGCGCCTTCGAAAACCTGACCGGCAAAGGCGACCTCTACGGCATTCGCTGGAACCACTACTTCCAGCGCCGGGGCGAGTGGTCCAGCAAGCTGGTTGCCGGCTGGGACAGCAAGTCGCTGGACACCACCTGCACCGGTCCGGGCGGCGAGAAAAACTTCCTGAAAGGCCTGTCGGCGGGCTGCACCCCGTACACCACCCGGCCGCTCAGCGCCACCTACAGCGGCAACTGGCAGCGCCCCGGCCAGGCCGCCGATTTCAGCGCCGGCATCGCCTACAACCTGGCGACCGGGCAACGCCACGAATACAACAGCGTTGACGGCAAGACCGGCAACGACCGCTACTCGCTGATCGCCAGCAATCGTGAGACGCGCGACAACTTCACCGTCTTGAAACTTGGCGGCAGCTACTCGCATGCCCTGCCGGCCAACTGGCTGGCCCGAGTGGCGGCCAGCGCCCAGTCCAGTCTCGGCTATCCGCTGCCGCCCTCGGAGCAACTCGGCCTCGCCGGCGCGCAGGCCGTACGCGGCTTTCACGAGCGCATCGTCGCGGCCGACGCCGGCTATCTCGCCAACGTCGAACTTTATGCACCCAATGTGGCGCCGCTGCTGACCCTGCCGGGTGAACTGCGCCCGCTGTTCTTTGTCGACGCGGCGCGCGGCTACAGTTACAGGATGCCGGCGCGCGGCGGCAGCACAACGGCCACCGAGCCGGCCGGCATCATGAGTGCCGGCATGGGCCTGCGCTACAGCTACAAGAAGGACGTCCAGGTCCGCTTCGACGTGGCCAGCGTCCTCACCGCCGGCCCGGCCGATGATCTCGAGGATTCAACCAAGGCCCACAACGGCGACTGGCGGGGTCATTTCAACATCATCGTCGGCTTCTGATCACCCGGCGCTTCCGTGACCAAAGTCATAGCACAATCATCGTGCTGCGCCGACAATCGACGTCATGCGTCACAAACCTCACTTGGCAAGGCAACGCTGAAACAGCGGGTTCAACGAATATTCAATAAATCGCTGCCACTGCCGTTGGCAACGAATGATCTGGCAGCGGCTGCGTCGGTGAGCGCCACAAGATGAAGGAAACAGAGATGAGACCTGGCAAACCTGATTATGCGATCGTCCGCACGCTGCTCGCGACGGCCATCGCCGCACTTTTTGCGCCGCTTGTTTTCGCCCTGCCGGTCGCGCCGACCGTTGCCAACGGCAACGCCAGCTTCGTGCACAGCGGCAACGCGCTGACCGTCACCAACAGCAATGGCGCGATCATCAACTGGAATTCCTTCTCGATCGGCGGCGACGAAAGCGTCCGCTTCATCCAGTCTTCAAGTTCCAGCAGCGTACTCAACCGCGTCCTCGGCAGCGACCCATCGCTGCTGCTCGGTTCGCTGCAATCGAACGGCCGCGTCTTCCTGATCAATCCGGCCGGCATTCTGGTCGGCCAGGGCGCCCGCATCGACGTTGCAGGCTTCGTCGCCTCCACCCTCAGCCTCTCCGATGGTGACTTCCTCGCCAATCGCCTGCGCTTTACCGAAACACCGGGCGCCGGACAGGTACAAAACTTCGGCGAGATCACGACACCCAGCGGCGGCAACGTTTACCTGGTCGCACCGCAGGTCGAAAACCACGGGATCATCACGGCGCCAAACGGTGAAGTCCTGCTCGCCGCCGGCCAGCGCGTCGAACTGTTCGACACGGCGACGCCCGGCGTCAGGGTTGAAATCGTCGGTAGCGAGGGCAGCGCAACCAACCTCGGCACGATCACCGCCGCAGCCGGTCGCATCGGCATTGCCGGTGTCCTGGTCAGGAATTCCGGAACCCTCAACGCTTCGAGTCTGGTCAGCGAAGGTGGGCGGATTTTCCTCAAGGCGACGACCGACACCGTGGTCGACGGCAACAGCCGGATCAGCGCCAGCGGCAGCAAAGGCGGCCGCATCGAAGTCCTTGGCAAAAACGTTACGGTGACGGATAACGCGCATCTCGACGCTTCCGGTCAAAGCGCCGGCGGCACCGTGCTGGTCGGCGGCGACTACCAGGGCAAGAACTCGGCGGTACAAAACGCCGAGACCACCACTTTCGGCAAAGATGCGGCTCTTAGGGCGGATGCGACCGATAATGGCGATGGCGGCAAGGTCATCGTCTGGGCCGACGACACGACCAGCGCTTACGGCAGCATCTCAGCCCGCGGCGGCGCCCATGGCGGCGACGGCGGCTTCGTTGAAGTTTCGGGCAAACAACAGCTAATCTATCGCGCGCTCGCCGACACCCGCGCGCCGCTCGGCAAGACCGGCACCTTGCTGCTCGATCCGACATCGATCGGCCTGATCGCCGGCGCCGGCACCGATAGCGGCACCACGCTTTACGGTGACAACATCACGGCCAACCTGGGGCTGAGCAACGTCATCCTGCAGACCAGCAGCGGCGGCACCGGCAACATCACCTTCACCGCCGGCACTTACGACTTTTCCAGCGCGGCAGCCGCCAACTCGCTGACGCTGCTCGCTTTCAGCGATGGCAGCACGAGCACCGGCAACATCAGCTTGCCGACCGCCACCTTCATCACCATGAAGGTCGGCGCGCCACTGAAAATGGTCGCCGGCTGGGACGGCGTCTCGGTGACTTCGCCAGCGGTCGTTACCGGTTTTGGCGATGTCTCGGCGGTCGCCGGATCGATAATCAACGCACAGGAAATGAAGGTCATCGCCGGCGGCAACATCGTGCTGGACGGCGCCAACCGGATTGATTCAGTCGACCTGACGACGACCAGCGGCTCGGTCAGCTACCACACGGCCAATCCGAACTCGACAAGAATCGGGGTCAACGCGACGGGCAGCATCAGCGTGATCGGCGACGCCGGCAGCACGTCGATCCAGCTTGTCGAGCTGAGAACAACCGGCGCATCCAACGTCAGCGTGGC
>Ga0207952_1001390_pt1 | contig 10305 bp, 14 predicted proteins | sample SubbioR12Aug_8Ca_FD_184831 | JGI IMG/M metagenome (GOLD analysis project Ga0207952, IMG submission 184831) | Serpentinite rock and fluid subsurface biosphere microbial communities from McLaughlin Reserve, California, USA - CR12Aug_8Ca (SPAdes) | ecosystem: Environmental > Terrestrial > Deep...
GCGTGCGGCCGGGCGCCTATGCGGCATCCACCCCCGGCGCCATCCCTCGCAACGTGCTGAGCATTCGCCACAACTGCGCCGACCAACAGGCGTTGCGTGCGCATGCCAGGCAGGCCGGACTCCCCGACCATGGTGCGGTGATGCCGCTCGAGCTCGCGCGCTTTCTGGTCGAGTGGCTGAGCCGGCCAGGGGACTTGGTGGTCGACCCGATGGGCGGCACGCTCACCACGGCGAAGGCGGCTGAGCTGGCTGGCCGGCGCTGGCTGGCCAGCGAGAAGCATCTGGAGTACTTGCTGGCTGGTGCCTATCGGTTTGGTGCCGATCACTGACGGCAAAATCGTCGCTTCGGCGCTCGAAGCCAGAAGAGGATGGCTGCCAATGAAAGACATTGAAGTCCTGCGAATACTCGCTGGCTGCACCGGGGCACATGGATCGGACATTGCGGCGTTGTCGAGTGGCGCCGTTGGGCCTGGAGAGGTCTACGTGATCCTTGGCCGCCTTGAAGAACAAGGTTGGGTGCGCTCTGAGGAACTGAGCTGCGAAGACCGGGACGCGTTGCCGCGAACCAAATACTTCATCACTGAGGGTGGCCGCCGGGCAATGGTGGAAGCAGACGTCGCCACTCAGCGGCTGGACGGGGCGGCAATTTGAGGACGCAGATGACAACTTACGCGAACCCAGCTACGGCCGCTCCAGAGGCTCCGGACTGGCGCTTTGAGAATCGCCATGAACGCTTTGACAGGATGAAGCGGAACCCCACATGGGCGGCCAAGCCTGCATTCCTGCAACCTTGGACGGAGGATTTCTTCTGCTACCAGTTGGTCAGGGCGTTCTTCGACTCGTTGGTGCGTGGGATTCCTGTTGATGCGATTCACCATTACCTGCAGGCGCACAAGTACCTGCGCGCCGAGGGCTGGGACGAACTGCAGATCCACGGTGCTGTCCGGGCCATCGCCGAGCGCCTTCGATTGCCGGCCGACCATCCGGAACGGCAGCTTGCGAGTAGTCTGCAGCGATGGACTTCCGAGTTGGCGGCGCTGGGGCGCCAGCCGGCGGATGGTGTGCAGCGCATCGATGGACTGACTGCACAGGAGATGCTGGGTGTCCGCTCTGAGGGATCCGTGCCATCAATCGAGCCCGGCCATGCTTGACCATCTCCAGCCCGTCCATCTGCTGAACATCCTGCTGAGCGCGGTCATGCTGGCGATGATCCCAAGGTCGACCGACCCACAGCAGCGCATTGCTCGCGCGGTGGCCTTCGCGGGATGGGGGGCGAGCATCATCGCCAACCTCGTCCCGCTTTCGGTCTTGGCCCTCGCCCTGTCGATGATCGGCGGCAGCGCGCACGTCTGGGCAGCTTTCAAGCGCCTGGAGTGGCTGAAGTCCAAGCGCTAACCGTCGCTCCCCTGCTCAGCAACCTCTCGCCATTGATGGCATGATGAGGATGTATTCCGGTTCACCCAGGCGATGCCTGGGCCCGACAAAAGCGTTGGCCTAGTCCATCGCTCGCTGCGCCCGTCGCAGCATCTCAAACCCCTGGCGTCGCCCCTGAGCCTCGCCCGCAGACCAAACCGCCGCCCACGCTGGCCGGCAGGTCTTCACCGCGGCCTATGGCCGCTCCCATCCTTCGTCGCGACTGAGCAGCACATGCCAGCGCTGGATTCGTCCAGCGGTGCGCACATGCGCGCGCGATCCACCCTCGTCCGCCATGCCAGGCGGCCCTCTCAACATGAGCAAAAAGTTTCACCCCACGCCCGAAATGCTCCGCGCCGCGGAGACGCTGTTCGTGGCCATGACCAACCTGGCCGCAACGGCCCCCATCGTTGACGGCTATCAGCGCGAGATCCTCGTTGACATGAAAGCCAGGCCCGCCTCGCGCTGGGCTGACAAGCTCCCCAGCGAGCCCATCCTCGAACCTTCCCAGGCGTTCCTTCTTGGGGACGAGGACTTCGCCACCTTCGTCGATCGCTCCAGGCGCGCACGCGATGCGGCCGGCCTGAAGGTCGAAAGCAATGACCAGTGCCCGAAGCTCGTAGCCGAAGTCCTCGTGATGGATGCGAAGCGTGCCCTGCTGATGGTGATGTTGCCTCTCACTGGCATCTCGGTGGAGCGCGCTGACCAACTCAAGGTCGCGGACCGAGAGAAGCTGATCGAGCTGTCCCTGCGTCTCCTGGCGCCGTTTGTTGGCGACGCACGGGCTGTGCTGGACCGATTCATGGGCGGGGCAGTGGGATCCACCGCGGCCGCCGTTCTTTCGCCCCAGCCGCCGGCCGCCGGCGTCGTCTGAGTGGAGGTCGGCATGGCCATTTCCTACCGCTCGACAGGCGCCCTGGTGCAAGCCGTGAAGCTTGCACGCGCCAATCCACACGCCCGGTTCACAGTGCCAGGCGATTTCCCGATCAGCGCATCCGAGATCCTGGAGAACTTCGCACAGGGCGTCATGCGCCGCTGCAATCGAGGCCTGGACACTGGGAACCATCGGCGCTTCCTGGACCTGGTGCACGACGCCCGGATCATCAACGACGCGAAGCGCCGCATCCGCTGGTCGGGACGGAACCTGCTGAACGACCAGCGCCTGGCCCGTCGCTACCCGAATGTGCACAACCCGCCGGCCCTCGACGACTGACCGCATCCGGCTGGCGCGCGGCCGCGCTCTCGCCAGCACCAGCAGCCCACAAGCTGCCTCCCAAAAACACACGCCCCCTCTGGTTCGCCAGAGGGGGCGTTTTCGTTTGTGCGGCGCGGCGGCTGCTCGACGCTCGACCTGTCAGCGCGTCGGTGCCCCGGGGTCGTGCTCGCCGAATGCGGCCGCACGCCGGCGCGCAATCTCAGCGTCGAAGGCCAATGCTCCCTGCTCTGCGAAGAGGTTCGTCCAAAACAGATCCCGAAGCACCGCCACAGGAGGAACTGTGATTGCAGCGCCGATGAGCAGCGCAAAGACAGTGTCAAAACCGAGCGCGACCAGAGGGATCGCGAGGCCAAGCGTGATGGCCGTGCACTTGAAGAGGCAGAGGAGCACCACCAATGCCTGCTGGACCTGGAGCGAAGGATCGCGGTAGGCGGCTGCCGTTGCCGCCTTGCTGAGACGCGAGGCGGCCTCCCATGCTTCCCTTGCTTCGGCTTCGCTGTGCGGCCAGCGCTGCATCTCGCGGGCGGCGGGAGAGGTTGGCGTGTTCATGGGCAGCGGATTGTGCCGGCTGCAAGGGCGCCAGCGGAGCATCTCGCCTGCGCAGCAGCGGCTGCAGCCGAGCAGTTCGGGGGGTTTGCAGCAGCCGCAGGTTCAGGCCCGCCGGAAGAATTCGAGGAGGGCGACCTGCGCCCACTGCAAACCATCCTCCCCTTTGTCCACCGAACCTCACGCTCACCCAGATCGCCGCCAGCCGCGCTTGGACCGCGTGCGCACGCAGCAAGCCGGGGTGCCCCAATGACCGGCGCCAAGACCGCGTCATTGGTCATCGAGGATGCGGGCGACCACGTCCCCAGGGCACGCAAGCATCTCGCAAAGGCCACTGGCACAGCGCAACAGGAAGGTCTGCGGCTGGAAGATCTGTTCCCGGCTCCCGACTGGAAGGCCATGATCGCGAGCGGCCGACCGGCGCCCGTGGTGGCGCGGTTGGCCATGGTCTACGACAGCATCGCGCTCGCTCCGAAAGCAGACGGTCTGTTTGGCCTGTCGGAGCGCGAGTGGGAAGACGCTTACAGGGTTGCTATCCCCTACGTGCGAGCCTTCATCCAGCAGGCCGACTCGATAGAGAAGGCGTCGAACGCAGCGAACTGGATGGCCGCGTACTTTGGAGAGGACAAGCACAGCATCGTCAAGCGCCAGATCCGAGAGGTCGCACCCTACTGGGCAGCAGGCCCTGGCGGCCAGCGCACCATGCGCCCAATCGGCTCGTTCACTCTGCGGCAGAGGGAGTTGGCGAACTGGATGCACATGCTGGGATGGCCGGATAGCGACGACGTGTTGCTCGCCACCATCGTCCCGTGTCTACAGGAAGACGGCAGCTATGCGCTGATCTCCGTTCGCGCGGAAGAGTGCCGCTACATCACCAAGCACTTGCCCGACCTGGAGACGGCGCTGTTCATCGCAAGCGACGAGATCACGCGCCTCGTGGCCAATTCAGCCAAGGCCGGTCGCAAGTCGCGCAAGGGCCGCATCGAGCGGGTAGGGCCGCCGGTGGATCTTCCGCGCGACCTCACGCCCGAGTTCGTGATGCACGCGCACAACTTGCGAGCCATCCAGTTCGGCGAATGGTTCACCCAGGCCGAGCGGCGACGGTGGCTTCGGCACCTGAGCGAGGGTTTGGCTGACCTTCAGCGCGTGACGGGCTTCCGGCCGCGCTGGCTGGGGCTGGGCGGGATCGCAATCGCTGCCGGCGCGCGCGGCGTGGGAGGCGCTGCCGCGCACTACGAATCGGACCTCCGGGTCGCGAACCTCACACGGGTGAACGGCGCCGGCAGCCTGGCTCATGAGTGGTGGCACGCTTTCGATCATCGGCTCGGGATGAAAAACGGCCAGGACCTGGCCACGCGCGACTTTGACGCCTACGGCGGCATCGCGGTGGACGGTCCGCTCGGCAGCAAGCTGACGCGGCTGTGCCTGGCCATCAGCCGGAGCAAGCTGAAACAGCAGGCCCGACGCATCGAAGAGCTGCCGCGCGCGCGCAAAGGGTACTGGGGCACGATGGTGGAAATGACCGCTCGGGTCTTCGAGTCGTGGGTCGAAGATGAGTTGAAGGCGCTCGGGCAATGCAGCCCCTACCTGGTTCACGGAACCCTCGAGGAGGACTGGACCGTTGAGGCGTCGCTCTCCATGTACCCGGTCGGGGAGGAGCGGCAACAGCTCGGCGCGCTGGTCCGGGACGTGGTGCGCACAGCATCGGAGATGAGCACTGCAGCAAACCCTGCAACTCAAGACCACCACGAGGAGTGAGCCCGAGTGCCGACGGCGCTATGCGCTGGTCCTGCTGGCCTTGCACATGCACGCCGGCTGTGTAGCCTCGGATGAAGTGCAGCAGGAGAGGGAATGCCCGTTTACGTTGACGACATGCGAGCCAAGTTTGGCACCATGATCATGTGCCACATGGTGGCCGACACCATTGCCGAGTTGCACGAGATGGCGGACAGGATTGGCGTTCAGCGCCGGTGGTTCCAGGGGCCAGGAAAATCCCGCTATCCACACTACGACATTTCAATCTCCAAGCGAGCCTTGGCCATCGCGTTCAACGCGGTTGAGATCCGGATGCGAGAGACGCCGGCAATCGCCAGGCGCTGCCTCTCCAGCATGCAGGGCAGCGCAACACCACCGAGCTCGAACCCGGCTGCCACATCGGCGGCACCCAATATGCTGCGACCGAAATACTGAACAGGCATGTCGATGCAGAACTGTCCCAAGTGCCAGAAGGCCCTGCCGCCTCGCTTCTCGGAACCCCGCGCCGGCGCCATCCCTGCCCCAGGCAATGCCCATGAGTTCCCGCTCGCAAGAATGAAGCTCAAGGACATCGGGGCTCGGTTGGCCCTAGTGCTCGCGGCAGGCCTCAGCGCCCAAGCACACGCGTGGGTCAATGACGGGTCGCGGACCACGGATCGCAGGTACTACCTCTCCGATGCGAAATCCGTTGATGAGTTGTACGAGGCATGCCTGCAGCTTGCGCGGCCGCACAACATCCACTGCGTTCGCGGGCCGGACCGAACCATTGACGGTGACGCGATGGCCAGCGCAGACAACCCCCTTGAGCGGTTTCAAAATGCCACCAGGAAGAACCGCTACAAGGCAGGCGATGCCGAGAGCCTGGAAGTGCTGCGCGACATGCAGCTGAGCGGCGAGGCTCCGTCGACCGGCAAGTGGGGGAGCTACGCCTTCCTGGAGATCTCCAAGGAGGTCTACGTTCCAGCGAACAGTGCTCCAGTGGTCAAGGCCACGGCCATCATGTTCATGACTGGTGCGCGCTACTGGCGGGACGATCGTGGTGGATCGACCCACGAAAGTGATCGATGAGTGGTTTCAAGGGGTGTTGTCGGCCCTGCCCATGTACCGCCTCGATCAGCCCGAGGGCCAGCGGTTCGTCGCCCAGTTGAAGGCGCAAGCGGACGCGGAGCAGCAAGCCAAGCAGGAGCGGCGCGAGCGGTTGCAACAGCGCATCAAGCCGGAGTGCACTCGCATCGTGTTCTCTGGAGTGGCCGCGGCGCACCGTGAGGACCTGGACACTGTGAATGGTGCCAGCGACAAGGGAGCTCTGGTGGCAGCGCATCCTCTAGCTTGCGAGACGGTCTCAGGCGGGCGCTCGGTCAATGGCGCCATCCTCAACCCGTGGTCGAGGACGACGTGCCGCGGCGTGGGGCTGTTCCGTGGCCAGGCGGCAACCGTTCAGGACTGGACACAGAACAAGTACTGGGTCGCCACGAATGTGGACCTGGACACCGGCCGCCGGCCACTTGCCCTCTGGATCAATCGCGCCGACGCGCGGTGTGCGAAGTAGTTCCTGGTGACTGGTGACGGGAGAGCGGTGTAAGTGCCGCCTTCCAAGCTGCTCTGCGCCTCACCGGAAGGTGGGCATCGAGCTACGCCATCGCGGCGGCCGCTGACCAGCGCCTGCAGGGCGAGGTCGGCGAACCAGAAAAGGCGTATCGTATCGTTCTCAGTACGATACAGAAACGGACATCGCCATGCCGCGCCCGCCTCTCAGCTATGAACAGGTCGCCGCCATCGCGAACACGCTCGTGGGGTTGGGAATCGCTAACCCGAGCGCGAAGCAGGTTCGCGAGGAACTGGTTAAACGGGCGGGGGCAGGTGCCCCCGTGGGTTCCCCGAACACGATTCAGCGCCACTTGGAAGCATGGCGCACACGCGACCGGCCCTTGGAGCCGGCGTTGGTGCCGGCGATTCCGGATCAGCTTGCCACCGATTTGCTTCGCGCCCTCAACGTCGCTGCCGCACAGGCCAGCGCCCCCGTCGAGCAGCAGCTTGCTCAATCCCGGGCCGAGGTCGCCGAGTTGGCTGCCGCTGGCGAGGCGCTGGAAGCCAGAGTCGACGAATTGGCCCAGGACCTCGCAGCGCGCACTTCGGAGCGGGACTCAATGGCCGGCCAGCTGGCCGAGCGGACAGCGGAGGCGCAGGAGCTCAAAGCCGGCCTGGCCGCCGCCACGACACGGGTGAGCACGCTGGAGCGAGAACTGCACACGGCCCAGGCTGCGGCCCAGGCAGCCGACGGGCGCGTGGAAGAGATCAGGGCCGCAAGCGAGCGGCAGTCCGAGCGCTTCGAAGGCGAGTTGGCAAAGGCCAGGGCCGCCGAGACTGCGGCCACGCAGCGCGCCATAGACGCAGAGAAACTCGCGGTTGGGGCCCAGGCCCATTTGGAGGGCGAGCGCAGCGCCAAGGCCGCCCTGGAGGCCCAAGTGGCCGATCTTCAACGCCGTGTGAAGCAGCTTGAAGCGGAAGCGGCGCGGGCCGCAGCTGCCGAGGCGGCTGCAGCCGGCTTACGGGATCAGGTCGGCCTTCTGAACGAGACAAATGCGCTGCTGCGCGGGATGGTGCCCAAGGCGGCAGGGGGCTGAGCGGCGTCAGCAGCCGCCCGCCCGTAGGGCGCCACCGCTTGCTCGTGCACGCCCTGGCGATAGGCTGTCCCCATGAAAACGCAGAAGCCCGTCGACCTCTCGGACGCCTACTGGGGCCAACTGAGCGAGCAGCACCGCGCGCTATACGCCATCGTGCGACCGCAGGCGGTGCCGACGTACACCGTAGACCTTTTGCTGCCCGACGTGGAGTCCTTCCTGAAGGGTCTGGAGCGCGACATGGTGAGCGCCGGCGGCAGGGTCGAGTTGGAACCTGATTTCCAGCGCGGGCATGTCTTGACGGATCAGCAACGCACCAGCTACGTCGAGGCCCTGATCCGCGGCAACGCGCCCAAGACCATCCAGTTCAACTGCCCCGGCTGGTCCGGTCGAAGTGATTGCGGCGACATCCCATCGCACACTTTTCAGTGCGTCGACGGCCTACAGCGTTTCACGGCCGTACGGCGGTTCGTTGCCGGGGAGGTCAAAGTGTTCGGGGGGAAGACCGTAGCTGACCTGCGCGGATCCCCATTCGATGCCCGCAGGTTCACTTTGCGGATCGCGGTGCACGAATTCAAGAACCGGTCCGATCTGCTTCAGTTCTACCTTGACCTGAACGCCGGCGGCACCGTGCACACTCAGGCCGAACTGGAACGCGTCCAAGCGCTGCTGCACGCAGAGGCCTCTGGCCCAGGCGCGGGCATGGACAAATCCCCGGCTCATGCGAGGGCCGGCCAATGAAGGGGCACGAAAAGACCTTCTGGGAACGCACCGTCTCGGCGCTCTCGCCAGGCTGGGGCATCCGCCTGCTGGACCAGAACCAGGCGACGCCGGGCGTCAGCGACCTCGACGCCTTCTTCTATGCCGTCGACCTTTCGACCGGATGGAAGATGGTTGCGGGCCTGCAAAGCGCCGAGGTATTGCGCGCTGAGGCCGCAGGCAGGCTGGGCCTGCAGGAGGGCTTGGACGTACTCGGCGCTGCAGGCCAACTGCTGGCAAAGGCCTCTGACGAGGCGGCAACCGCTGAGCAGGCCCTGGTCAGCGTGGTTGGCAATGCGGTCGTGGTCGCGATGACGCAGACCGCGACCTATCGCCTGGTCAAGGAACGCTTCGGGAGCGTCGCGGGGCATTGGCTCCTCCTTGTCTATCGGCCACGCGAAGGTGAAGCCGTGATCACCCGGCCCGCGTTCATCGGCAAGGCCACGCGTGGCGCGCCCCTGGGCGTCGTGCGCCTCCACGAAGCCGCGAGGGAACTCAGCCGTCTGGACCTAATCGAGCAGCCTGGAAAGGTCGCCGCGGCCATGACCGAGGCAGGCGGCGCAAAGCTCGCGCCCTGCTACCGGCTGGATTGATCGTCCGCTGCGCTCGGCCGCCCGCGAACGTTGCGTGCCACAGGCGGGGCACAACGATCCAGCGCGCCGACTTGAACACCTCGGCGTTTTGCGGCTACCATCCGTCCCGCTAACGCCGTCTTCATGCCGCCGCCCGACGTGGCCGTGGTCCGATCCCAGGACGCAAAAAACGTGGATTGATTTCATGCGCGGGGCCAGTAGCCCCTGTAGAGCTGCCAACGCAGCACCAGACCATCGGCGCAACACGCGCCAATCGCCGGATCCCTCGCAAGGTCCGACTCACAGGACAACGTCAACGACGCAGCGATCGCAGTGAACATTGCGAACTCGCCTGCGCGTGAGCCTTGTCGCCGCTCCGGGGCACGCGGCCCATCACACCAAGCAGCTCACGCTGGCACCAGGTGCTGATGGCAATCGCCCGAAGCAAACACAACCACTTCCAGAACGCCCGTAATCACCGGGCCTTTCCAAAGCCGAAACATCACCCTCACTCTGGCCAGCGCTTGCGCGGCCCGTTCGATAGCCTGGCCTCGCGGCCCGCCGTCGTCCTTCGAGTGAACTGGACAGCAAGCGCACGGTCGGCGCTTGCAGGGTATCCAGGATAGGTTGATGTAAACGCCACCCGCACGAGCGGGGCCCATCTTGTCCGCGCAGCGCGCGCACCCGCGTCTCCCATGGCTTTGGCCGTGGTCGAGATGCAGGTGCTGCAGCGCATGCCGCCGGCAAGGGGGTGACGTCTGGGGCGCGTCGAATCGCCCCAAAGCTCTGCGGTTGCTTGTCCTCACGGGCGGCACTGCACGCTCCACTGCCCGCGCGCCCTCTGGGCTGCGCCTGGTGGTGGGCGACAAGTGGCTTTGCGAGCCACTTCGTGAGCTGCCCGCGCGCCGACTAGGCGCCCGGGCCCGTGTTTGCTTAAGCACCCGCACGACCTCTGCGCCCGATGAGCTTGCGATTCGGCCAGATCAAAAAACCCACCCGTCTTGAGTTTTTCGGTGAGCTGCTCTGCGTGATCAGAGCAGCTGCCAGCACTGTCAGTGCCATCCCGAAGGGGATGGCGAGCATCACCATGGCCCCGGGCCAGGGAAAGGTGCGCCCGCAAGGGACTGAGGTGTTGACCTGAATGCAGCCTGCGGCTGCGCAGGAGCGGTCTTGCCTGATCGCCGCTCGTGCCCAGTCGCAGACCGAATGCAGCAAAGGAGACCAACATGGCCAGGATTCAGAAGAACGACCTTCGCAACGGCGTACCCGTGGCGAGCCAGGCAGCTCCGGGTTCTGTTGACCTGGGGCAGTGGACGGACAAGGACGTGCACGCCGACATCAAGCGCTTCTTGGTGCGCTATGGCCGCGTGGGCTCCAAAGACAAGAACCGCGCGTGCAGCGAGGCCACCATGACGGCCCGGCG
>Ga0207952_1001391_pt1 | contig 10305 bp, 13 predicted proteins | sample SubbioR12Aug_8Ca_FD_184831 | JGI IMG/M metagenome (GOLD analysis project Ga0207952, IMG submission 184831) | Serpentinite rock and fluid subsurface biosphere microbial communities from McLaughlin Reserve, California, USA - CR12Aug_8Ca (SPAdes) | ecosystem: Environmental > Terrestrial > Deep...
CAACCATATCCTCTATCAATTTTCGCTCAGCCACGCCGGCCGTTGCCTGCTCGAAGGCCGCGCCGCTGTCGTGCTCGACGCGGCAGCCCTCAAGGAAACCCACCCATGAAACGCGCCCTGGTTACCGGCGGCAGCGGCGGCATCGGCGCGGCAATCTGCCGGCGCCTGGCGGCCGACGGCCATCACGTCATCGTCCACGCCAATCGCAGTCTGGACAAGGCCGCGGCAGTCGTCGGCGAAATCATCGCCACTGGCGGCAGCGCCGAGGCCGTCGCCTTCGACGTCACCAAGCGCGACGCCGCCGAAGCCGCACTCGACACCCTGCTCGAAAAGGGCGCCATCCAGATTCTGATCAACAATGCCGGCATCCATGCCGATGCGGTTTTCCCCGGCATGTCGGCCGAGCAATGGCATTCGGTGATCGACGTTTCGCTGAACGGCTTTTTCAACGTCACCCAGCCGCTGACCATGCCGATGATCCGCAGCCGCTGGGGCCGCATCATCACCATTTCCTCGGTCGCCGGCATCACCGGCAATCGCGGCCAGGCCAATTACGCCGCCGCCAAGGGGGCATTGCACGCCGCCAGCAAATCGCTGGCCCTCGAACTGGCCAGCCGCGGCATCACGGTCAACGCCGTGGCGCCGGGCATTATCGCCACCGAGATGATCGCCGGCGCCTTCGATGCCGAAGCGATCAAGCACATCGTCCCGATGAAGCGTGCCGGCAAGCCGGAAGAGGTGGCCGACCTCGTCGCCTTCCTCGCCTCCGGGCACGCCGCCTACATTTCCGGCCAGGTCATCTCGATTAACGGCGCGATGATCTGAAGAGACCCACAGCCCCGGAAATTTCGGCTTTTCTCCCTGCTGCCAACGACACTTAAATCAGTTGTCACACATTAAACGGGAGCTTGCCATGTCAGTCTTTGATTCCCCCATCGCCCGTTGCGAAGCCGTCCGGGAAATGGTTCTCACCGATGAAACCCAAGCCGAGTGCGCCCGCGAACACGACTGCCCGGCCGATCGCCTCTGCCCGCTTTGCGGCTACTTTGCCGATGCACGGGAAACCAGTGAAAACGCTGCGGAAACGGCGTCGAAACACTGATTTGCCGATCCGCGTCGACTGTCCGTCTGGCGAGTCAATTTTGCCAGTTGAACGCCGATCGTTTTCTTTTCCACCGTGATGAATGAAGAAGTGCTGGCCCGCGGCATTCTGGCCGGGGGTGACGGTTTTCTCTACAAACCGGTGTCGGAAATCGTCCTGCTCGCCAAGCTCCGCTCCTTGCCGGGCATTGTCTCCATGCAGCAGGAAATCCACGAAGCCCATCGCCACCTTCACACTCGCTTTTCAGGACGGCCTCCCAGCCTTTCTCGGCGATGTTGCGGCTTAGCTTTCTATCCACGTTGAGCGCCGATAAGGCGTTTTGTAAAGGCGGCGATGCGGCTGCGATATCCCGACACCATCGTTTTTGTATATGTAATATTTTTTCTAGATAAATGGTATATTCCAAAACACTTCTTTTGGATTTGGAATAATGTCTATTACGTATTTTGTGAGAGTGGGTGTCGCCTGCGCCGCCGCCCTGACCCTGACACCGCCCGCCGCAGCAGAATTGCCTCCGAATATCGAAGACCTGCTGACGGCACAGAACCGCTGACGCCTGGAACTGGGAAGCGTGTATGCGAACACCGACAAGACCGGTGTGCAGACTGGACAGTTTCTCCAGGTCAAAGTTGGCTCCGCCCAGTTCATTTATGTACCAGCAAGCGTCGGTGAAGCACGCACCAATAGCGATACTCTGGTATTGACGCCGGGCTTGCGCTACGGCTTTTCCGCCAATACCGAAATCTACGGGCGGGCAAGCTGGCTGGCCCGTAGCGCCCGCATCCAGGATGGCGATGGCCTGCGCGGGGAAAGCGAAAACCGCTTCGCCGACGCCTGGGTCGGCATCAACCGTCGTCTGGTGCCGGAAGGGAAAACACCGGCCCTGCTGGGCTTTGCCGAGATGGCACTGGCCGAGAAAAGCGGCGGCGAGACGGCATACGGCAAATCCTGGCTTATTGGGGCGACCGCATACCGCACTCTCGACCCGGTAGTGCTAGCGGCGACCGTGGCTTACCGCCTCAATCAGCCCCGACAGGTTGATGGCGACGAGCAAAAGCCCGGCAATTTCCTGCTCGTCAATCCCACCATCAATTTCGCCGTCAACGACCGGGTAACCCTATCTACCGGCATGCAGTGGCGCCGACAGGAAGCCGACCGGAATTCCGGGGCGGCGCAGGGCATCGCCACCACCCGCACCGATATGTACCTGGGCCTGGGCTTCCAGTGGGACGAACACATCACCCTCAATTTCGGCACCCGCGCCAATATTTCAGGGGGAGACGGTGCCGAAGTCGGACTCACCGCCCTGGTCAAGCTCGGGGAATAGCCCATGCGCTGAACGGGCACAAAATCCCCTATCGGTAATTTATGCAGGAAAGGAGGCCATTAGCGACGGAACCGGAATCGTTCGAACATTTTGCAGCCATTTTTTATTTTTCAAACGAAAAGGAAACAACAAGCATGAAATACGGTAAGACCATTGCGAGCGCCGTGCTGGCGCTGTGCCTGCAACAAGCCGCCCTCGCCAACGAAACCCCCGCCAACGCCTTGAGCGCCGAAGAAACAAACCTCGCTTTCAATGTCGGTGAAAAAACGCCGCAAGTTGCGGCGCTGTCGGCCGAAGAGATGGAGAAAACGCAGGGGGCCTATCTTCCATCCTATTATTATGGTTGGAGTCCCTCCTACGCAAAATACGCTTATGGCGGAACTTCGCAGATAGGTATGTCCATAATTAGAACTGTTACGGCTAATCACTATAGCGGCACTAATTATATTGCTAATTTGAATATGGCTATGTCAAAGCATTAATAGAGAAGTGCCTAGCCTTTGAATATACGGCTCCGGTAATTCGATGAGGTATTTTGCGCCGCTGCAACTCAATGAATTGCCGGAGCAGTAAGCGAGAAAAGAGGGAAGCTTCTGGCCATTTCGTTATACACAAGTTCATTGGCATCGACATTTCATTTTCAAGACAGCAGGCTGCAGAATTGCAAATGGGTTGTGTGGAACGGCATGACCTCTGGCCTCACTTGGAAGAAAATATTGGAGGCAATATGAAAATTGAATCAACATTGATTGCACCTAATTGGAATACTGTTTTGCAGGCGAGAAAAGACAAGAATATTACCGAGCCGACGGAGCAAGGATTAAAGCAGGCAGGCGAGTTGCTGGCGCAATACGGAAGCGAGCGGAAAGTGGTGGTGGCAGGCGAGGTGGCGGTGGCGCTCAAAGGGCAGACTTTCGACGAAATGGTACAGAAATTCGGTGAGGCGAAGCTGGTGGCGGAAGGGATTTATACCTTCAACGCAGCGGGCTCCGATCTGGTGGCGAATTGGTACAAAACAGCGATGGAGGATGAAGGGTACGGTGCCGCGGACCGGAATAAGGATGGTCTGATTTCGAATCACGAATCCTTCGCCACCAAACGCATGGTCAGTCTCGATGCTCAGGGGCGTGTTTTTCTTTACCAGCCGCACAAGGGAGATATTCAAGACAATGACAACATATTTACTTCGCTTAATGACGCCGTCGAATACGATATTTCGGAGGATACGAACAAGGACGGCGTGATCTCTACTTTGGAAATGAAAATAAGAACAGGCTTCGATATCGACAAGTTGCGCGACGAGCTACGTGAAGAAACTATGGCCAAAGGTATGAAATTCGATTTATCCGAATTGCTGGATGGATACGAGGAGGATGCTGCCAGTCTGCGTGGCAAGCTGCAGGAACTGGAAAGGCAGATCGGCGAATTGCGCAGCCAGGGGGCGGACGACCCGAAGCTCAAGGAACTGCAGGCCATGGAACAGCAGCTACTCAGACAACTGGCACAGCTCGAAGACTACCGGCCGGTGAGTGAAAAGGCTTGAAATCCGGCTTTTTCCGGCAAATCCGAGAAGAGCGGTTTTGCATATAAATATCAGCGGATATTCTCAGTCGGATGCGTTTATCCCATTTCGTTATACACAAGTCCATTGGCATCGATATTCCATTTTCAAGACAGCAGGCTGCAGAATTGCAAATGGGTTGTGTGGAACGGTATTACCTCTGGCCTCACTCGGAAATAAGTATTGGAGGCAATATGAAAATTGAATCAACATTGAATGCGCCTAATTGGAATACTTTTTTGCAGGCGAGAAAAGACAAGAATATTACCGAGCCGACGGAACAAGGGTTGAAGCAGGCAGGCGAGTTGCTGGCGCAATACGGAAGCGAGCGGAAAGTGGTGGTGGCAGGCGAGGTGGCGGTGGCGCTCAAAGAGCAGACTTTCGACGAAATGGTACAGAAATTCGGTGAGGCGAAGCAGGTGAAGGAAGGGATTTATACCTTCAACGCAGCGGGCTCCGATCTGGTGGCGAATTGGTACAAGACGGTGATGGAGGATGAAGGGTACGGTGCCGCGGACCGGAATAAGGATGGTCTGATTTCGAATCACGAATCCTTCGCCACCAAACGCATGATCGGTTTCGATGCTCAGGGGCGTGTTTTTCTGGACCAGCCACACAAGGGAGATATTCAAGACAATGACAGCATATATATTTCGCTTAATGACGCAGTCGAACGTGATATTTCGTCGGATACGAATAAGGACGGCGTGATCTCTTCTTCCGAAGTTAAAGCAAAAGAAGGCCTCAATATCGACAAGCTGCGTGAAGAAACTATGGTTGCCAAAGGTATGAAATTTGATTTATCCGAATTGCTGGATGGATATGCCGGGGAAGGCAAGGAGGATGCTGCCAGCCTGCGTGGCAAGCTGCAGGAACTGGAAAGGCAGATCGGCGAATTGCGCAGCCAGGGGGCGGACAACCCGAAGCTCAAGGAACTGCAGGCCATGGAACAGCAGCTACTCAGACAACTGGCACAGCTCGAAGACTACCGGCCGGTGAGCGAGAAAGCGTGAAATTCAGGCCAGCAGGCGTCCCGGCGACAGCGATGCGTCTAGGGGAGGCGTGGTGGGCGTTGTTGTGTTTTTTTGCCGTCTGCTCCGCCACTGCCCATGCTGGCATCCTGCTATCTACCCCCAGCGCAGCCGGGGAGTTGCCCATCCGCACCTGGAAACAGCAGCGCGACGCCAGCATCGTCAAGCAGGAATTCGACTATTCCTGCGGTGCAGCCTCGCTCGCCACCGTTTTGCAATTCTTCTATGGGGCAAAAATTGGAGAGGAGGACCTGCTCACCGCCATGGGCAAGGAGGAAGCCGCTTCCTTCGCCGACATGGCGCGCGTCCTGCCGCACTTCGGCTTCAAGGCGGTGGGGGTGGCAATGAGCGTCGAGCAGTTGTCGCAATTGAAAATCCCGGTACTACTGCATTTGCGCTTCCGTGGGCAGGAGCATTTCAGCGTCTTGCGGGGAATCGGTAACGGAGCGGTGTGGCTTGCCGATCCCTCGTGGGGCAACCGCCGCCTGGCCATCGGACGATTCCGGGAAATGTGGGAAAGCGAAGAGAACGGGCGAGCGCAGGGCAAGGCGCTTCTGATTTTGCCGCAGAGCCACCGGCAACCGTTGCCTGGTTTTTTCGGTCGACCTGGCGACCTTTTTCTGCCGCGTGAACTTCTCCCGCTGCGCACCTTTTAACCCTTCAGCGCCGGCACCTGAGCCTCTATTGGCTGGCGAGTTGCGCCAGCATCGCCCGCAACTCGACGATTTCGGACTCCAGCGCATCGACCCGCGCCCGCAATTGCGCCATCTCCGGGTTCGCTTGACCGGCTGACTGAGCGGCTGCATTGCGCCCGCCGGCCGGTGCCTCGATCGACACCGGTCCGCTGAGCAGATGTATCCAGCGATTCTCCCGGGACCCCGGCAAACGCGGCAGCTCCAGCACCAAGCTGCCTTCCGGGCGGCAGGCCAGTTCATCGAGAAAAGCCTCGACCGACGAGATATCGGCGAATTTGTGCAGGCGTTCGCAGTTCAAGCGCAACTCGCCCGCCGTTTGCGGGCCGCGCAGCATCAGCACGGTCAGCAAGGCCGAAGCCTGTTTCGGCACGCCGAGCATTTTTTCCAGATCGTGGGCAAAGCGCACCACCCGGCTGCCGCTCACTTCACTGACCAGGCCCAGTTCCTTCAGGGTATCGATCGCCTGCAAAATTTCCGCCTCATCGGCCTCGGTCACCGGGTTGCGGCTGGTCTTCTGATTGCAGCCGGCCGCCAGCGCGTTGAGCGACAGGGGGTAGGTATCGGGCACCGTGCGCTGCTTCTCGACCAAAGTGCCGAGGACGCGGGTTTCAAGAAGGGAGAGGGTGGGGATTGAGTCAAGCATGCAACGGTCTTTCCTGAACAGGTTGATGAAGAAAATGCGGTGAATCAGCCCGGCGGCAGTTGCGTACGCGCCCAAGCCCGATAGAGCATCAAGGCGACGTGGGCATCGTTGGCGGCGTAAAGCAGCTGACGCTCGGATAAATGCGCATTCGCCCAGTTGCTGGTGCCGATCTTTTTCGACTTCTGCAGTTTCTGGCCGAAGAAATGCGCCACCGCCACTTTCGCCCCGACCGTGCCGCGATGCCCTGGTCCACGCAGTTTTTCACCCAGATCGAGGACATGGCTGGCGGCAATGCCGAGCCGGGACTTCAGCACGCTGTGGTCATTGCCTAGCCCGAAGCCGACTTTCAACACCTTGGGCGACTCCAGAATCGTCTTCAAGGCACTGCTGTCGTAGTGCCGGGAAACCGGAAAGAGGTAAGCCCGGGTGTCGGTTGCCAGCTGCACCAAGTGCGGCCCGGTCGACACCTCGCCCTTGAGAAAAGTCGGCTTCGACTCCGTATCGAAACCGATGGCATCGGCGGCCAGCAGTGCCGCCAGCGCTTCCTCGGCCAATGCTTCGGAGATGACCAGGCTGATCCGGTCGAGTGGAATGCCCGGATAAACCGGCAACTCGGCGCTGCCCAGTTCGGCCCGGCTCATCACCACATCGCTCACGCCAGCCGGCTCCTGAGCCAATGGCCGATGGCATGCACTTCCTCAAGACAAACCGAGTGCGGCATCGGGTATTCATGCCACTCGACCCGATAGGCCTGCTGCACCAGGAAATCCCGGGCAACCCGCCCGAGTTCGGGGGAAACGACGTCATCCTCGGTGCCGTGTCCGGCAAAGATCGGGATCGCCCGGTTCGCTGCCGACAACTCCCGGGCAACCAGCTCACGCGACGGCAGATAGGTCGACAAGGCAATGACGCCGGCCAGCGGCGCCGGGTGCGTCAGCGCCGTGGTGTAGGCCACCGCGCCGCCTTGCGAGAAACCGGCCAGGAAGATTCTTTCACTGGGAATGCCGCGCTGGTTTTCGCGGGCGATCAGGCGGCGAATCGCCGCCCGGGATGCCACAATGCCCGCCTCGTCGATCTGGCGGCTGGTGCTGTCCAGGGAAATGATGTCGTACCAGGCCGGCATGACGTAACCGTTGTTGCAGGTGACGGAAATTTCCGGCGCGTGCGGAAAAATGAAACGGACGCCGGGCGCGGCCGCCAGCCCCAGCTCCGGCACCACCGGTACGAAATCGGAGCCGTCGGCGCCCAGACCGTGCAGCCAGATCACCGAATATTGCGGATTTTCGCCATGTTCAATTTCGATGGCGGGCAAGCAATTTTCCACTTCAGCCTCCTCGGGCTCGGCCGCTTTCACGGCCGGAAACAGCACATCGGTAAAACCGAAGCGCGAGAAATCACGGATGCGCATCGGGTAGAGCATGCCGATCAAATGATCGCATTCATGCTGCACGACCCGTGCATGGAAACCCTCGACCGTGCGGTCAATCGGCAGGCCGGACGGGTCAAAGCCCTGATAGCGAATGCGTGCAAAGCGCGGCACTTCGCCACGCAGGCCGGGCACCGACAAACAGCCCTCCCAATCCAGCGTTTCCTCGTCACCGAGCGGCGTGATGCGCGGATTGATCAGGATGGTTTGCGGCACCGCCTCGGCATCCGGGTAGCGCTCGCTCTTTTCGAAGCCGAAAATCACGACCTGCAGCCCGACGCCGATCTGCGGCGCCGCCAGGCCGACCCCGCCGGCCTCGGCCATGGTCTCGAACATATCCTCGATCAAGGCTTGCAGCGCCGGCGTTGCGAAATCGGTGACGGCCCGGGCCGGCTCAAGCAGACGCGGGTCCCCCATACGGAGAATGGTTCTGACGGCCATCAATGTATCCTTGTGATTTTGACGATGAACGAGTTTATGGGATCACGCCGCTACCAAGGCATTTTTAGCTGGCTGAAAAGCCTGTTTTTCGCCAAAAAAATGCCGCTTTCCGACATCGAGCAGGCCCGCCGGATGATTTCCGCCGTCGACCGCGGCGGCATCCCGCTCAACCCCGCCAAGGTCAATGCCATTGCGCGCAATCTCGGGCTGGAAGTTTCCCGCCAGGCCGCCGTTGAAGAAACGATCCAGCGCCTGCGCGAGGCGGTGGCGCGGGCAGCCCGCTGAACGGGTCAGTGCTCAATCGGCTTGAAGCCCGGATCGGCAAAATACCGGCCGTATTTTTCCAGCGCCCCGATCACCCGCACGGCACCATCCTGGTGTTTGCCGGTTTTCGCCTCGTCGGCCATCTCGCCGGCGCCCTCAAGCAACTCGGCAACGATCAGATGCAATTGCGCATCGGCTTTCGGTTCCAGCTTGCAGTGGGCGACGATGCTGCCGACCTCGCTCTCCACCTTTTTCGCCAGCCCGGTGTAACCGCTTTTCGACAGGCGGTTTTGATGGATGGCATGCAGTGATCCGGCCATGGCCTGGCGGATATTGCCCATCGCCTGCCGCAGGGCGGCGTCGGTTTCCCATTTCTGGCCGGCGTTGAGTTGCAGCGTCGCGGCAGCAGCGCCGTGTTCGTGCGAGTGGTTATGGGCCTCGGCATACGCGGCGAACGGGGTTGCAGTCATCAACAGGCAAAGCGCCGCCGTGACCAACAGCTTATTTCGTTGCATTTTTTTCCATCTCTCTTCAATTGGCCAAGGTCGCCCTGGCAGTCACCCAAACCGTATTTTCTCCCCGTAACCGGTCATTTCCAAATAGCCGCGGCCGATCTCCCGGCCATCTTCCAGCAAGCGCACCGCCCCTTCCCAGTAAATCGCCCCGGTCGAACGCCGACTGTCCAGTTCCTGGTCATCCATCAACACCTGCAGTTGGAAAATCCGCGACTCAAGGCGCACGCGCCATGCCACCGGATAAGCGATGCCGGTGCGCGGCGAGCGCCACTGGCGCAATGGCTCGAAAGCCACGGCCTCCGGCGGGAAGCTGCGGGTACTGCCGTCGACCGGCCGGAAAGTGGCGGCCGCCCACAAGGCCGAATCATCCGTCCCGCGCAAACGAAAAACCATCAACGCGCTGCCATCGGCCAGATTGATGCCGATCCAGTCCCAGCCCTGAGCGCCGGGCGGCAGCACTTCGCTCGACCATTCGTGATCCAGCCAGGCCTGCCCGCTGACCGGTCTGGTTTGCCCGGCCAGCGTCACACTGCCTTCCACCTTGAGCTGCGGGCGACTGTAGTAGTAGCTGGCATGGCGCGGATCGGCCGCCTTGGTGCTGAACCCGGCGCGACCGTTGAGCATGGGCGGCGCACTCGGAACGAGGTTCAGGGCATAGGCGAATTCAGCGCTGCGCACCACGGCGCGGTAGCGGTCGGCCTGCTGTTCGAAACGCCAGTCGCCCACCCAGACCCGGGTCTGCTCGGTGGCGAAACCGGCCCGGCCAAAGCCGACCCGGGCCGAACGTTCGTCGTGACGCAGACGGCCGAGCGCCGGATCGGCGAGGGCGGCATGGGCGAGGATCAACTGGCGTGGAGCAAAGGCGCTGGCGTTGTTTTCGCCGACACCGGTTCGCACCCGAAAGAAGGTGGTTTGAAAGCCGAGCGGGCTGCCCTCCGGCAAACTCAGCCAGCCCGTTGCGTACCACCATTCCGTACGGAAATCCGGGTGCGCGCCGTAGTCGGCCGGGAAGCTCAGCGACCGGCCCGGCAGCACCCGGGCAAACTCGACCGCGGCTTTGGCGTCGAGGCCGAAAGCGCTCAGGCCGGCCAGCGCGACGAGAAAATCCCGGCGCTGCATCACCAGTCCTCGCGCACGGCCAGCACCGCATCCTGGCGCATGGCCTGCCGACCGGCGAGAACCGCGGCCAGCGCCGCCAGGGCGACCAGGCCGAGCGCGAACAGCGCCAACGAGGCCCAGGGCACGTGCAGATCCATGCTCCAGTGGAAGCTCTGCCGATTGACCACTTCGATCAGCACCA
>Ga0207952_1001392_pt1 | contig 10300 bp, 7 predicted proteins | sample SubbioR12Aug_8Ca_FD_184831 | JGI IMG/M metagenome (GOLD analysis project Ga0207952, IMG submission 184831) | Serpentinite rock and fluid subsurface biosphere microbial communities from McLaughlin Reserve, California, USA - CR12Aug_8Ca (SPAdes) | ecosystem: Environmental > Terrestrial > Deep...
CAGCGCGATCTGGGACCGGTCATCGGTCAGCCACGCGAAACGGTTGCCCGCCTGCTGGCTGAAGCCGAATCCGGCGAGGTCGCGCTGGTCTTTGGCAACGAGACAGTTGGACTGACCAATGAAGAAATTCTGCATTGTCAGGCCGCCGTGACGATTCCGACCAATCCGGAGTTCAGTTCGCTCAACCTCGGCTCGGCGGTGCAGGTGCTCTGCCACGAATGCCGGATGGCCGCTTTTTCGGAAAAGCCACCCGCGGTAGCCCAAGGGGTAACACCATTTAGTTCGCCTGCTGCAACGCAAGATGAAGTCGAGGGACTGATGGGGCATCTGGAGTCGGTAATGACAGCAACGGGGTTTTTCAACCCGGCGCAGCCCGGGCGGCTGATGCCGAAGCTCCGTCGATTGTTCGGCCGGGCACGACTGGAACAGGATGAAATCAACATCCTGCGTGGCATCCTGGCATCAACCCAGATAAAGACCAGTCATGGCCGTAAAGGCTGACACAGTGAGTATTGGTTTTCAGCTAAAACCGTCTCGCATTTCAATCATAAGCGCATCTATTTCAGGCATCAGATGGCCGTATTTTTCATTTAATGCAATCAATTCAGCTGGGCAGTCAGGCTTTCCTTGCATTAACCATTCAAAATGACCTTCCGCCAGCATGTTGGCTACATAAATCACCTCGGACAAACTACGAATTGAAGATGGGGGTGGGCGAATTTGATCATGCTCGACTGTGGCTTCAACGATTTCCTCTGGAATACCAATGGCGTTCAGCAGGGAGACACCAATACTTTCATGCCACTGGATGATCAGATATTTGACACTATCCGGACGATGGCGAAGCTCTTCGTATTGAGTCGCACGGTAGAGCATGTAAAAAGCACCGAGGTCGTGAATCAAGCCAGCGAGCATGGCTTCGTCGGGATTTAGGCGAGTCATGCTTTTTGCAATGATACGAGCCGCTGCGGCTGTCTTGATTGAGTGATCCCACAATGAATGAGTCAAATCGGCAAAGTCAGCCATCCCCTTGGCGCGCATAAGTTGATTCATTACGATAGACATCGCCGCCGTGCGAACAGCATTAACACCCAGTCGGGCTATTGCCGATTTAAGATCAACGACTTCACGACCTTCCGGATTAAAGGCGACTGAATTGGCGAGATGAAGTAACTTGGCGCTGATCAGTGGTTCCAGCGAAACAGCTGCCGCGATCCCGCCAATACTTTGACTGGCATCCTGTAGGACCTTGCGTAGACGCAAGACTGCATCAAAATAAGTTGGGAAAACGACTTCCCCTGATAATTCCTTGGCAATGTCCTCGAGCATTTGAAAGCGCTGTGCCTTTAACGCATCGCCTTTTTTATCCTGGTCGTCGCTGTTTGCTCTGGTCATCGTGAGGTCTCTTTCAACAAAAACCCCGCTGACGACGCGGGGTTTTTGGTTTTCAAAATACTTTTCAGGGGCTAGGGGAATAGAACCCAAGCTTCCAGCTTAAAAGACCGGTGGTGTTACCTATAAGATAATCACCTTGCCAACTTTTAGTTTAGCGCATCTTTCAAGCCCTTGCCCGGGCGGAATTTCGGAGATTTGGCGGCCTTGATCTCAAGAGTCTTGCCGGTGCGTGGATTACGACCGGTACGTGCGGCACGCTCGCCGACGTAAAAAGTACCGAAACCAATCAAGCTGACACTATCTCCGGCTTTCAGCGCATCTTTGACAGCCTCAACAGTCGCGTCCAGCGCGCGACCAGCGGCAGCCTTGGAAATGTCAGCAGAAGCAGCAATTTGATCGATCAGTTCAGTCTTGTTCATACGAGTCCCCTAATGGATAAATTTAAGAAGCAAAATTTTGTAAGGACGAATTTATAGCTCTCCCGAAATCCTTGTGTCAACCGGATTTTCGAGGAAATGCCTGGTTCGCTAGTGTCGGAAAGAAGGCTGATTCTAATACGTCAGCATCCTTTCCTTCTAAATCAATGAGTAAGCAGTGTTGCCGTTGAGGCAGCCTCAGTTGTCGCTTTAACCGCAGAGTCCTCGCTCGGTAGCTCCGAAATGGCTTCAGGCATGCGCTCCAGAGCACGAGCCAATACCTGATCAATCCATTTAACGGGCACGATTTCGATCTTGTTTTTGATGTTTTCAGGCATCTCGGCGATATCCTTGATGTTCTCTTCCGGGATCAATGCCGTCTTCAGACCACCACGAACCGCTGCCAGTAGCTTTTCCTTCAAGCCGCCAATGGCTAGAACCTCTCCACGCAACGTGATTTCACCGGTCATGCAGACATCGCATCGGACTGGAATGCCGGTATAAGATGAGACCAATGCAGTAGTCATTGCGATGCCTGCGGATGGACCGTCCTTGGGTGTGGCACCCTCCGGAACATGAATGTGAATATCAGTTTTCTCGAAAGCCTCATCCTTGATACCCAGACGTCGAGCTCGAGCGCGTACGACTGAACGGGCGGCTTCGACCGATTCCTTCATGACATCGCCGAGTGAGCCGGTACGCAGGATATTACCCTTGCCTGGCATGTTGGCACATTCGATGGTGAGTAGTTCGCCCCCAACTTCCGTCCATGCCAGACCTGTAACCTGGCCAATCTGATTTTCCTTTTCGGCCATGCCAAAGGTGTAACGCCGCACACCCAGGAATTTATCAAGGTTTTTGGCGTTGATCAGCATCTTGCCATCACGCTTTTTGAGCAGCAAGGTCTTGACTACCTTGCGGCAAATCTTGGAAATTTCACGTTCAAGTGCACGAACACCGGCTTCACGAGTGTAATAACGAACAATATCGCGAATGGCGCTGTCGGCTACGGTCAATTCAGTCGTTTTAACACCATTGTTTTTCATCTGCTTGGTGAGCAGGTAACGCATGGCGATATTTATCTTTTCATCTTCGGTGTAGCCAGATAAACGAATGACTTCCATCCGGTCGAGCAGCGGTGCCGGGATATTCATCGTATTGGCGGTTGCCACGAACATTACATCGGAGAGGTCAAAGTCGACTTCGACATAATGATCCTGGAAGGTGTTGTTTTGTTCCGGGTCGAGTACCTCAAGCAAAGCCGATGACGGATCACCACGGAAATCCTGACCGAGTTTGTCAACTTCGTCGAGCAGGAAGAGCGGGTTGCGTACGCCGGATTTGGTCAGGCTCTGCAATATCTTGCCAGGCATTGAGCCGATATAGGTACGACGGTGACCGCGAATCTCGGCTTCGTCACGGACGCCACCCAGCGCCATGCGCACGAACTTGCGGTTGGTTGCCTTGGCAATGGACTGGCCGAGCGAGGTCTTGCCGACACCCGGGGGGCCAACCAGACAGAGAATGGGCGCCTTCACCTTATCGACGCGTTGCTGTACCGCGAGATATTCAAGAATGCGCTCCTTGACCTTGTCGAGGCCGAAGTGGTCCGCATCGAGGATTTTGCTGGCTTCGCGCAGATCCTTGCTGATCCGGGTTTTCTTGCGCCAGGGAAGGCCGACCAATGTTTCAATGAAATTTCGAACGACGGTGGCTTCGGCTGACATCGGCGACATCAAACGTAATTTCTTCAATTCGCTCTGCGCTTTGGCCAAGCCTTCCTTGCTCATGCCAGCGGCTTTGATCTTCTTGTCCAGTTCATCGAGGTCGGCACCTTCTTCGCCTTCACCAAGCTCTTTCTGGATAGCCTTGACCTGCTCATTCAGATAGTACTCACGCTGGCTCTTTTCCATCTGGCGTTTGACGCGGCCACGGATTCGCTTCTCTACCTGGAGAATGTCGATTTCTGATTCCAGTTGCGAAAGCAGGCGGTCGATCCGGTCACGAATATTTTCCATCTCCAGCACCTCCTGCTTTTGCTCCAACTTGAGCGGAAGATGTGCTGCGATCGTGTCGGCGAGACGGCCGGCATCCTCAATGCCGGCGATGGAGGAGAGGACTTCAGGCGGGATCTTTTTGTTCAGTTTGACGAACTGGTCAAACTGGGCAACCACGGCACGACGCATGGCTTCGATCTCGTGATCTTCGATACCCGGTTGCGGCAAGGGCGTAGCGGTCGCCATGAAAACCGATAATTGTACTTCAATGGTTTCGACACGTACGCGCTGGGTGCCTTCAACCAATACCTTAACGGTACCATCAGGCAGTTTAAGCATCTGCAGGATATTTGCCATGCAGCCGATACGGTATAGGTCTTCCGGTTCAGGTTCGTCCTTGGCCGCTGATTTTTGGGCAACAAGTAGAATATTTTTTCCACCCTCCATCGCCATTTCGAGCGCTTTGATGGATTTTGGCCGACCCACGAATAGTGGGATGACCATATGCGGAAAAACGACGACGTCGCGCAGTGGGAGCAGCGGCAGTTCGATGGCTTCCGGGAGCGAGTTGGGGTTCGACATTACGATGCCTTTGAAATAGGTATGTGGCCCCTAACTTGGGGCAGGAAACCGCAATTCAAGTCACGGCTCAGTTAGAGCCAGAAACCTTTGGCTGATCGGCGTAAATGAGCAACGGCTGTGTATCACTGTTGATCATGTTTTCATCAATCACCACTTTTGAGACATTTTCCATGCCGGGGAGTTCGTACATAGTGTCGAGCAGGGCGTGTTCCAGAATGGAGCGCAGGCCGCGCGCTCCCGTTTTGCGGGTCAGTGCTTTTTTGGCAATTGCAGAAAGTGCACCGGGGCGAATTTCCAACTCGACGTCCTCCATGCTGAACAGCTTCTGATATTGCTTGATCAGGGCGTTCTTGGGTTCGGTCAAAATCTGGATTAGGGCCGGTTCTTCCAATTCCTGCAAGGTGGCCACTACCGGCAAACGACCAATCAACTCCGGTATAAGGCCAAATTTGATTAGGTCTTCCGGTTCGGCATCAAGCAAGACTTGGCCGATAGCTTTCTTATCTTCCTTGCTCTTGACCTCGGCACCGAAACCGATCCCCCCTTTTTCTGAACGGTTCTGAATAATCTTTTCCAGGCCGGCGAAGGCGCCGCCACAGATAAACAGAATATTCGTAGTATCGACCTGCAGGAAGTCCTGGTTTGGATGCTTGCGACCACCTTGTGGCGGAATCGATGCGACGGTGCCTTCAATCAACTTAAGCAATGCTTGTTGCACACCTTCACCGGAGACGTCGCGTGTAATCGAAGGATTGTCGGATTTGCGTGAAATTTTGTCTATTTCATCAATGTAAACAATACCCTGCTGGGCTTTTTCAATATCATAATCACATTTTTGCAGCAGTTTCTGGATAATATTTTCGACATCTTCGCCGACGTAACCGGCTTCGGTTAAGGTGGTAGCGTCAGCCATTACAAACGGTACGTTAAGAAGGCGTGCCAGTGTTTGGGCGAGCAGGGTCTTGCCGGAACCAGTGGGCCCGACGAGCAGGATATTGCTTTTTGCCAATTCAACATCACCGGTGTTCTTGGCGGTGTGCCGCAGGCGCTTGTAGTGGTTATAAACAGCGACAGCGAGAATGCGCTTGGCGACGACCTGACCAATTACATACTCGTCGAGAATTGAGCAGATTTCACGCGGCGTCGGCAAATCGGAGCGACCTGCCTTGGCTGCTTCTTCCGGCAATTCGTCGTGGATTATGTCATTGCAGAGTGCAATGCACTCATCACAAATGAAAACCGACGGTCCGGCGATGAGTTTTTTTACTTCGTGCTGGCTTTTGCCGCAGAAGGAACAGTAGAGCAGTTTTTCCTGACCGCTTTTTGACATCTATAGCTCCCGGTTAAGCCGCATCGCGGCGGGTCAATACTTTGTCGATCAGGCCATATTCCGCTGCTTCTGTTGCCGAAAGGAAATTGTCGCGATCTGTATCTTTCTCGATGCGTTCCAGTGGTTGGCCGCTATGTTCGGCCATGAGCCGGTTCAGGCGATCACGGATCGACAGGATTTCCTTGGCGTGGATGGCAATATCCGAGGCTTGGCCCTGAAAGCCACCCAGTGGTTGATGAATCATCACGCGGGAGTTGGGTAGTGCGAAGCGCTTGCCCTTGGCACCGGCATTGAGCAAGAAGGCGCCCATTGAGGCCGCCTGGCCGATGCACAACGTCGATACATCCGGCTTGATGAACTGCATGGTGTCGTAAATCGACATGCCTGCCGTTACGGAACCACCCGGTGAGTTGATATAGAAATAGATGTCCTTGTCTGGGTTGTCCGCTTCAAGGAATAGCAACTGGGCAACGACTAGATTAGCCGTTACGTCATTGACAGGGCCGACAAGGAAGATCACACGCTCCTTCAACAGGCGGGAATAGATGTCAAACGCGCGTTCGCCGCGTCCACTCTGTTCGATCACCATTGGGACCATGCCTAATGCCTGAGGATCCCAGTTGTTTGAGTTGTAAATACTCATTGTCAGCCCTTGTTTATTGCAGATATTGGTTGCATTGAAGAAGATTGTCGCTTTTATAACAATATTCTAGGTTACTGCTTTTGACCCATAAGCTCGTCAAAAGCTGCAGCCTTTTCGGTTACCTTGGCCTTGCCTAGTACCCACTCGACGACATTGCTCTCAATTGCCACGCCTTCGACTTCACCAAGACGCTGCGGTTGAGCGTAATACCATCGAATGATTTCTTCCGGCTGTTCGTAGCTTTGGGCGGTTTCTTCGACCATTGCACGAATCTGTTCCGGTGTGGCCTGCAGCTTTTCAGTCTTGACTAACTCAGCAAGAATCAGGCCCAGTGTGACGCGGCGCTTGGCCTGGTCGGCAAACCACTCGGGTTGAATCGGGAAGTCCTTATTCATCATGCCACGCTGCTCCATATCCTGGCGAGCAGCCTGCATCAGGCGCTGAATTTCCATATCGACAAGCGAAGTCGGTACGGAGATCGGATTGGCTTTAATCAGGGCTTCCATTACCTGATCCTTAAGCTTGGACTCAATCCGGCGTTTAACTTCGCGCTTCAGATTGGCTTCAATTTCAGCGCGCATCTTGGCGATGTCGCCGTCAGCGATACCCATGCCGATGGCAAATTCGGCATCGATCTCAGGTAATTTCGGCGCCTGAACTTGTTTGACGGTGATTTCAAATTGAACCGTCTGGCCGGCCAAGTCCTTGGCGTGGTAGTCAGTCGGGAAGGCTAGGTCAAAAGTCTTGGTTTCGCCAGTCTTGGCGCCTTCAACCGCTTTTTCAAAGTCCGGCAACATCATGCCTTGGCCGAGGACGAAGGGGTAGTCGGTGGCTTGACCGCCCTGGAAGGGCTCGCCATCCTTCTTTCCTAGGAAATCGATTACAACGCGGTCTTCGATAGCAGCGGCACGGTCGGCATTTTCATAGGAGACACGTTGTTTGCGCAGGATATCCAACGTCTTGTCGATTTCGGCATCGCTAACTTCAAGCACTGGGCGCTCGATTTCTGCGGTCGATGTGTCGCCAAGAGTGAATTCCGGGTACACCTCAAAAATTGCGGAGAATTCGAGGTGAGTGGTGCTGCCTGTAATTTTCGGCTCAATACGCGGATAGCCGGCAACACGCATTTTCTGTGCAGTAACTGTTTGACCGAAGACGCGGTCGAGTTCTTCCGAAAGGACTTCGTGGCGCGCCTGGTTGCCATGCTGCTGCTTGACGATACTAAAAGGCACCTTGCCCGGACGGAAGCCAGGCATCTTCATGTTCTTCCCCATGCGCTTCAGGCGCTGTTCCATTTCCTTCTCGACATCACCAATGGCAATAGAGAGGTCGACACGACGTTCGAGTTCGTTAGCTAATGCAGTAGTTGCTTCCATGAGAATTCCTTGTACCTACAGAGCCGAAAAATAAAGCCGCAAATTCTATCACGGTGAACAGAATGCAGATTAGTCGTAACAATAGAGAAGTGTTTCAGGATTCTTGAGGTGGCTGTTGACAAAGGTTTTTTGTGGTCTATAATGCGGCCTTCCTTAGGCGGTTAGCTCAGTTGGTTAGAGCGCCACGTTGACATCGTGGAGGTCGTTGGTTCGATTCCAATACCGCCTACCAAAATTCCCGACGGTTGCTAATTTGATGATTTTCCGAACTTGCTCTGCTGTTCAGAAACCCTAAATCGAGTCAGCTTTCGTTTGATCAAAAAAGTGCGGCTCATGCCCGCACTTTTTTTTTGCCCTGAGATTCGCCATGCCTGATATCAAACTGCCTGATGGTTCCGTTCGTTCTTTCGGATACCCCGTTACGATTGCCGAGGTGGCTGCGAGCATTGGTGCTGGCCTGGCTCGCGCAGCGCTGGCGGGTAAGATTAACGATAGACTAGTCGATACGTCCTTCTGTATTCAAGAAAACGTTGATCTGGCGATTATTACTGACAAGGATCCTGAGGGTCTAGAGATCATTCGTCACTCGACTGCACACTTGCTGGCCTATGCGGTGAAAGAGTTGTTCCCCGATGCGCAGGTGACGATCGGTCCGGTCATTGAGAGCGGATTTTTTTACGATTTTGCCTACAAGCGCCCGTTTACATTGGAAGACTTGGCGGCTATCGAAAAGCGTATGACCGAACTGGCCAAAAAAGACATTCCGGTCAGTCGCGAAGTTTTGGGGCGTGACGAGGCGGTCGAGTTCTTTCTTGCTAAAGGCGAGAAGTACAAAGCGGAGTTGATTGGTGCCATTCCGGCGGGCGAGCAGGTTTCACTTTATCGCGAAGGAGATTTCATCGATCTTTGTCGTGGTCCGCACGTCCCGACGACCGGCAAGTTAAAAGTTTTCAAGCTGATGAAATTGGCTGGTGCTTACTGGCGCGGCGATCATCGCAACGAGCAACTGCAGCGTATCTACGGTACGGCCTGGGCTAAGAAAGAAGATCTTGAGGCGTATTTGCATATGTTGGAAGAGGCCGAGAAGCGTGATCATCGCCGGCTTGGCAAGCAATTTGATCTGTTCCATATGCAGGACGAGGCGCCGGGGCTGGTTTTCTGGCATCCGAAGGGGTGGGCCATTTGGCAGGAAATCGAGCAGTACATGCGCGCTGTTTATCGCAACAATGGTTATCAGGAGGTTCGTTGCCCGCAAATTCTCGATAAAACCCTGTGGGAGAAATCCGGCCATTGGGAACACTACAAAGACAATATGTTTACGACGTCGTCAGAAAATCGCGACTACGCGGTTAAGCCAATGAATTGTCCGGGGCATGTCCAGGTCTTTAATGCCGACCTGCGTTCTTACCGTGAGTTGCCGCTGCGTTACGGCGAATTTGGCTCCTGCCACCGCAATGAGCCAGCCGGTGCGCTGCACGGTTTGATGCGCGTTCGTGGCTTTGTTCAGGATGATGGCCACATTTTCTGTACTGAAGATCAAATTGAGGCTGAAGTGACTGCCTTCAATGCTCTGGTTCAGAAAGTCTATGCCGATTTTGGCTTCAACGATGTGGCGGTCAAGCTGGCTTTGCGCCCAGAAAGCCGGGTTGGTTCAGACGAGGTTTGGGATAAGGCGGAAGAGGCACTACGTGCCGGATTGCGTGCTTCTGGTTTGGAATGGACCGAGTTGCCGGGTGAGGGTGCTTTCTACGGTCCGAAAATTGAATTTCACATCAAGGACGCCATTGGGCGTTCCTGGCAGTGCGGGACGATGCAGGTCGATTTCTCGATGCCGGGGCGTCTGGGTGCCGAGTATGTGGCGGCCAACGATGAGCGGAAGGTGCCGGTAATGTTGCACCGAGCCATCCTTGGTTCGCTGGAGCGGTTTATCGGCATCCTGATTGAGAATTTCTCGGGGGCGCTGCCTTTGTGGTTGGCGCCGGTGCAGGCGGTTGTGTTGAATATCTCTGAAAAGCAGGCTGATTATGCTGCCGAGCTGGCGCAAAAGCTACATCGGGCGGGCTTTCGAGCCGAGGCGGATTTGCGCAACGAGAAAATTACCTATAAAATCCGCGAACATAGCTTGAATCGACTGCCTTATCAGCTAGTTGTGGGTGATAAAGAAAAAGCAGACGGACTGGTGGCCGTGCGTACTCGCGGTGGTCAGGATCTCGGACAAATGTCCGTGGATGATCTGATCAAGCGACTTCAGAATGAAGTTGCGTCGCGAAGTGGCACAGCTTAATTATTGATGTTTTCGGGGGTTTTACCATAGCTCAGAACAAGGCGCATCGCCTCAACGAAGAAATTACCGTGCCGGAGATTCGTCTCCAGGGTGTCGAAGGTGAGCAGCTGGGTGTGATGAGCATTCGCGCTGCACTGCAATTGGCAGAAGAAGCTGGAGTTGATCTCGTTGAGATCGCGCCGCTGGCCAAGCCACCTGTTTGCCGTGTCATGGATTACGGCAAGTTCAAGTACCAGGAACAGAAACGCGCGCACGAAGCCAAGTTGAAGCAGAAGCA
>Ga0207952_1001393_pt1 | contig 10296 bp, 9 predicted proteins | sample SubbioR12Aug_8Ca_FD_184831 | JGI IMG/M metagenome (GOLD analysis project Ga0207952, IMG submission 184831) | Serpentinite rock and fluid subsurface biosphere microbial communities from McLaughlin Reserve, California, USA - CR12Aug_8Ca (SPAdes) | ecosystem: Environmental > Terrestrial > Deep...
AGTCAAGTCTACTAAATAAGTTTGAAACCATTTAGAATCAGGCGACCATCTCAATTGCAAGCGTTGCGGTCTATCTCCATTCTCACCTTCTATGATATCGCTCCAACCATATGGAAGGGCATACTCCAACCCTTTTTTACCATTATTGGTTAACTGCTTTGTTTCGCCTGATACTGCAGACTTTACAAATAAGTTATAGTTATTTACAAAAGCAATCCATTTTCCATCTGGAGATATCAATTCTATTGGGTTGCGACTGCTACTAGCTGGACGAACTAAACTGTAATTAGAAAAATTAATATGATAGTTTTTGTTTGCAATAGCAATGATTGCATTGTTTGCATTTTGAATAGAAACTAAGTTTATAGGTAAATCATTGGGGGATGCTTTGATCTTTAGAGAATCATATAAGAGCTTTGCCATTTGCTGGTGATTAAATAAAGGCTCAGGTGTTTGATTCCACTGCAGTTTATAAAATGTTTTTGCTTGAGGGTCTTGAATTACCCAAGCCATACCACTGCTATCAGTAAACCAATAAGGGATAGTATTGACATTGAATACTTTCTTGTTCACCAGATTGGGCCACATCAATTGCACTGCCCTATTATAATCGTTTATGGTGACTTGCTGAGATTGAACAGTTATACTCAAACTAATTAATACAACAAAGAGCAATAGGTATGTACGCATATGCGGGGGTTTACCTATTAAAAGTAAGAAAAATACATCTACTCTTCTTGAGCATTTTTCATTGCAGAAAGAATAGTATAAGCGTTTTTGGTAACAATTTTAATTTTCGAATAATTCATATTTGAAGGCAATTTAACAGCAATATATCCATCTTGTTCTCTACTTCGTGCGATTTGCAATAACTGAAATGTAAAACCATTTTTGTCCTCAGCTGTCTGGACAACAATATGATCAAGTCCTTCAAATTGTACAATTGCATCAAGGGGAACTGCAGTTGTTTTTTCACTACTTGTCTCAACCCAAGCCTTAACATACATTCCTGGAGCAATATTTTTAATAGATTTAAAATGGCAATGAATAGGAAATGTTTTCTGTTCATTTGCAGATTTCCCAATCAAAAAAACTTTACCAGTATGATTATAATCTTGTTCATTTGACATTGAAAATTTAACAGCCTGTCCTATCTTTATTTTACCATAATCTTTTTCAAACGCATTCAATTCTAAGTGAAGACCATCAATGCCAGCAATTTCAAAAATTGCATCAGTAGGTGTTATGTACTTGCCTATATTGACATTACTTGTTTTTATATACCCCGATATTGGGGCATAAATATTCACAGTTCTTGAAATTTTCTTATGCTTTTTTAAAGACTCTGCATTAATACTAATTATTGCAAGGATTTGTTCTAGTCCTGAAACTCGAGCTTTCAAGATATTGAATTCAGAACTTATCTGTTGAAATGTTTTACTTGAGTTTACATCACTATTGCGCAACTCTTGTTGTCGCAAATATTCTTGAGAAAGATATTCAAACTTTGCGTTTGATTCCAAATACTCTTGCTGAATTTTAATAAACTCAGGGTTCTCAATTGTAACCAAATGCTCTCCTTTTTTAACAAATTGTCCTAAAAGCAAGCCAGATGATTTAATGTAGCCACCAAGTGGCGCAGAAACAGTTGCAACACTATTAGGCTGAGCTTCAATAGTTCCAGTTAATTTTAAAATATCGTTAAGGTTACGCAATTCAATACTGCCAACTTCAATATCAGACAATTTATATTGGTCTACTGTAAAATTAATAAGTTTACTTTTATCAATTTTACTTGTATTTTTTTCAATTTTCTTTTCTGATGATTCAATCTTATCCCCAGAACAAGAAAATAAAATGAGACTGAAAGACAATAAAAACAAGTAATTGAAAAATATTTTATTCATATGATATTTTTATAAAATTATTGATTGCCATTTAGTGATTCAATTGAAATAATTACTTTATTATAATTATATAAAATCTCTAAGTACCTAGTTCGAATTCCGTTTACAAGAGTGTAGTTTTGCAAAAGTTGAGAATAAGAAATTTCTCCTGTTTGATATTTTTTTTCAGAATCTACAATAATTAAATTGGCTTGAGGTAAAGCTTGACTGGAATAATAATTTAACTCTTTTTGAAATTTTGAATTTAGTAGAATTAGCTCATTAAATTTACCGCTAAGAATAGAAGTATTCAGTTCAACTTTATTTTGTGCTATTTGTTCATTTATTTTCATTGCTGACAATCTCGATTTATACCCTCCTGGTAATAAAGGAAGTCCAAGTCCAATTTGAAAGAAATTGAACCTATTTTTCCCTGTAAAATCTCTATTTATTCCGTTAATAGTCTGCAACCCTTTATAAGTTTGTGAACTGAAACCCAATATAATGTCAGGCAGCTTTTTACTTTTCTCGACATTAGACTCATATTGACTCACTTTTTGCTCTTGTTTTAAAAATCTAATAACTGGGTTCTTATCAACTAAAAAAACATTGTCTCTTAATGTCATTTTTGGGGAAGGTAATATTGATTCTGAAATACTAATATTTTCTGTAGTATTTAACAAAGTTTGTAGAAGTTGCTTTGCAATTTGTATATCTACACTATTTTTTGCTAATTCATTTTGAATTTGTTTAGACTGAAGCGCTGAAGTCATTTTCTCAAGATTAGTTCCTTCCCCTGATCTATATCTCTCATCACTTGAGCGACTTAATTTAGAATAAATACTATCTAATTCATTTAATAATTTCCTGTTTTCCAAACAATATTGAAATTGAAGATATGCCAACTTAACATTCTCTATAAGTATTGTCTCATTAACAACCTTATTGCTTTCTGAACTATTTATTCTCTCCTGCAATAACTTAGATTGTTCATTATATATTGTAGGAAAATCAAATCGCTGTGTTACATTGATCAGATTATCATTTATTGTTGGATTACTTACAACACCTTGGGTATAAGAGAACTCTGCTTTGGGAATAGTTACACTTCCCTGCTTCAAAACCCTTTGAACACGAATATTATACTCAGCAATTTTAATACTATTATTCTTATCTAAAGCTTCCTTTATTGCTTGCTGTAAGGTTAATGGTCGTTCATATTTAGATGGTACCCCTTGAGCTATTATTGTAGAAGATATTCCAATTAAAATAAACAAGAAAAAGGATTTACTTGTTGCGCTATTTTTTTTCAAATTAAAGAAAGGTTTCGTAAATAGAATATAAAGTACTGGAAGTACTATCAATGTAAGTAATGTTGCAGATATTAAGCCCCCAATAACAACTGTTGCCAAAGGACGTTGTACTTCGGCTCCAGATGAAGAAGAAATTGCCATTGGGAGAAAGCCTAAGGACGCAACCATTGCTGTCATTAATACTGGTCTTAATCGAATTTTCGTACCCAAACGAACACGTTTATAAACATCATCAACGCCCTCTTTCTCTAATTGATTAAATTCAGCAATAAGGACTATTCCATTCAAAACAGCTACTCCAAACAAGGCAATAAAACCAATTCCAGCAGAAATACTAAAAGGCATCTCCCGAATTACAAGTGCAATAACTCCACCAATAGAAGCGAGAGGAATAGCAGTAAAAATTAATAAGCTTTGCTTAACAGAATTAAACGTAAAATACAATAGTAAAAGAATGAGAAATAATGCAATAGGTAAAGCTATAGAAAGTCTATTGTTAGCTTCTTCAAGATTTTTAAACTGACCTCCATAAGAAATAAAATATCCTGCAGGCATTTTTACATTTGAATTTATAATATGTTGAATATCGTTCACTATACTTTTTACATCTCTATTGCGAACATTAAAACCAATAATAATTCTTCTTTTAGCGTTGTCCCTCTGTATTTGAATTGGACCAGGTTTAAAAGAAATATTGGCAACTTCGCTCAACGGAATCTGCTGACCATTCGGCGTTTTTATGAATAAATTTTGAACATCTCGAATATCAGCCCGTGATTCTTTGTCTAGTCTTAAAACCAAATCAAATCTTCTCTCTCCTTCATAAACCAAACCAGCTTTTTTTCCAGCAAACCCTGTTTCAATTACAGCATTAATTTCATTTATATTCATACCATATTGTGCTATTTTGTCTCTATCAAATAAAATACTTATTTGTGGCAAGCCTGTAATTTCTTCTACAAACAAATCTTCAACGCCAACAACGTCATATATTTTGTGCCCAATATCAGAGGCAATATCAGAAAGCATATCTAAATCTTCTCCATAAATTTTCAAGACAACATCTTGTTTAGCTCCAGTTAGTAGTTCATTAAATCGCATCTGAATAGGTTGTTGAAAACTAAAAGTTGCATTGGGTATAACTGAAAGTGATTGCTGCATTTTGTCAATGAGTTCTTCCCGATCGGTGGCACTAGACCACTCATTTTTGGGCTTTAAAACCACAACCATATCCCCAGCTTCAATTGGCATAGGGTCAGTAGGTATTTCGCCAGAACCAATTTTGTTCACAACTTGCTTTACTTCAGGGTAATTCTTTAGCAATATTTGTTGAGCTTTTTTTGAAACATCAATAATTTGATTAATTGAACTACCAACGGGCACCCTGGTTTCAACTGCAAAATCACCCTCATCTAATTGAGGAATAAACTCCCCTCCCATCCTTTTGAAAACGACTATAGTAATAATGAAAAATATAACAGCAGTTGCCATAACTAAATATTTTCGCTTAATTGCCCCTTCAATTATTGGTCCATAAATATTTTGAATTGCTTTCATCATTTTATCTGAAAAATTCTCTTTACGACTAATCTTTTTACTCAAAGCCAAAGATGATATCATCGGAATATAAGTAAACGATAAAATGAATGCACCTAAGATGGCAAAAGAAACAGTTTGAGCCATTGGGGTAAACATTTTTCCCTCTACACCAACCAATGCCAATAGAGGCAAATAAACAATTAGAATAATAATTTCACCAAAAGCAGCGGCTGATCTAATTTTTGTTGAAGATTGATATACTTCTTCATCCATTTGCTTTTGCGATAATTTTTTAAGTTCGCCATACCTTTCATTACTACTTATTATCCTATGTAGTACTGATTCCACAATAATAACTGTTCCATCTACAATAATCCCAAAATCAATTGCGCCTAAACTCATCAAGTTGCCAGAAACACCAAAAAGATTCATCATAGCAATTGCAAATAACATAGCTAGAGGTATAACAGACGAAACAACAAGTCCTCCACGCCAATTTCCTAAAAACAGGATGAGCACAAAAACTACAATTAAAGCTCCTTCAATTAGATTAGTTGAAACTGTAGAAATGGCTCCATCAACTAGTTTTTTTCTATCCAGAAAAGGTTCAATTTCTACCCCCTCAGGTAAACTCCTCTTGATTTCTTCTATTTTTGCTTTTACATTAGTAATTACTTCTGAAGAATTTGCCCCTTTAAGCATCATAACAATTCCAGTAACAGTTTCCCCTTCAGCATTCCTAGTTGCTGCTCCATAACGTGGACCATTACCAAATCCAACATTTGCTATATCGCGAATCAAAATGGGTGATCCGCCTTGATTTTTAACAACAATTTTTTTTATTTCTTCTATATTTCTTACTAAACCTTCACTGCGAATAAAATAAGCATTTGGACCTTTATCTATATAGGCACCACCTGTATTTTGATTATTTTTTTCTAGTGCATAAAATATATCCGTAATACTAATATTATAAATTGCTAATTTATCGGGCTCAACTGAAATTTCGTATTGCTTCACAAATCCACCAAATCCACTGACTTCTGCAACACCTGGTGTTCCTAAAAGTTGCCTTTTTATTATCCAATCCTGAATAGTTCTTAATTCAGTTGCATCAAATTTGTTTTCAAATCCTTTTTTTGGATGAACTACATATTGGTAAATTTCACCTAATCCAGTAGTAACAGGCGCCATCTCTGGCGTACCAACACCTTGAGGTATATTTTTAGCAGCTAAAGACAATCGTTCTTGTACTTGCTGCCTACCCCAATATATGTTAATCTTTTCCTCAAACACAATCGTTACAATAGAAAGTCCAAAACGAGAAAAAGATCGCATATCCTTAATACCTGGAATGCTAACCATTGTTTGTTCTACCGGAAACGTAACTAACTGTTCAACTTCTTGCGCAGCTAAAGTTGGAGTTACTGTTATAACCATTACTTGATTATCGGTAATATCCGGTGTAGCATCAATAGGAAGTTGCGTAAGGGAATATGCACCCCAGCATATTAATGCCAGGGTAAATATTCCAATCACTAGTTTATTTTTTATCGAGAAATAAATGATATTATTTAACATATACAAAAATTGTAGAACTACTTATTTCTTTAGCATATACTGACCAATCATTCTAATTTTTACAGTCATATCTACTTCTGAGTTATTCTTGAAATACCATCCATGTGGACCTTCAAATGGAGCAACTAATGACCCTGCCATATTATTTGAATAAGCAATTGCATAACTTTCAAAATAATTACTATTACCTTTTACTTCACCATGAAAGTCAAAGTACAATTCTCCCCTATCGGTAATCCATTCATACTTTAATTGACCATATTTCAGCATATTAACTTTGTATTCCAGACCTTTTCCTGCGGGAATAACAACACTTATTTCATCGGTTCGATCAGCATATTGAATCTTTGGGGATGGATTATTCGCCGAAAGGGGCTTTGGCACATTCAATCCAGATCCCACGTTCTCGATTTTTAAAATTTTATGCAATGTTTTTGGAAGGCTAGTACTGTTTTTAGTTGTATCACTAACATATAACTTACTAAACCCAGTAAATTTACCCACACCAAGAACATCAATCCCATACTCAGCTGGCAATACTGCACAAACCAACAATAATGCACCTACAATTAATGCAATAAATACTTGTTTTAAAATAGATTTTTTATCTAAACTCTCCTGTGTAAATTCAGTCATACAAAATATTTTTAATTGTTAAAATAGCCTACTAACTGATATCCAAACAATAGGAAACCAGCTGCCATAAGCAACATATTAGTTACAGTAGAAAATTTCAGAAAACTCGGATACCTTCTCCAGTTTGTAATAATAAATAAGACAATAACTAAAGCTATAAACTGTCCTAACTCAACCCCTATATTAAATCCTATAAGATTGATTAATAATCCAGTTCTATTAAAACTTAATTCTTGCAACTTACTAGCTAGTCCAAACCCATGAAATAAACCGAATATCAAAACTGCTGCTTTTGTATTGGGTTGAAATTTGAAGATTTTTTGGAAACCTCCAAGATTATCAAATCCCTTATAAACAATAGATAATGCTATAATTGCATCAATCAAGTAGGAATTAATATTCATATTGGCTAATACCCCAATAAGCAGAGTGATACTATGACCTATTGTAAAAAAGCTAACATATAATAGAATTTCCCGTGTACGATAAAGGAAAAAGATAACACCCACAAGAAATAACAAATGGTCATACCCAGTAATCATATGCTTTGAGCCTATATATAAAAAGGGAACAAATGCAACTCCTTCATTTTCATTTAAAAAACTTTGGGTATTCTGATCAACTCCATGTGCGTATAGAGCAACAGTGAAAAGTAAAAAAAGGGCTGAAACAGCAACTCGAATTCTTTGCATGTTAAATTAATTAATTAGTGTTTATGACCATGTATTTTGTCAATACTGTCTTGCTTCTCAGTTAAGATTTTAACAGTATCAGGTTTTACTTCTATCACTTTATTCTCACCTTGAGGGTCATGAGAATGTCCATGAGCTTTATCAATACTGTCCTGATTTACACTTCGCGCGAGCGGTATTTCACTTGTATTTGTAGTTGTAGAATTTTCATTGTTATCACAAGCAGTAAAAGTAAGCGCAGCAATAGCTACACTAAAAAATATTTTTTTCATTTTTAGTTATTTTATAAGTAAAATCTAGAACCCTAAATATTAGACAATAGGGTAGCAATGCATTTTTTAAACTCTTAATTTTTAAGAGAAAAAGTATACAGGAGGACCTCGCAGAAAATAAGTGCTATCAAGTAATTGATTAAAAAAAAGAAACTTATCAGGCGGGAAAATATGCTGTGGGGAATTAAAAATATAAACATTCGAAAAATCAAAACAAGCAATTAATGTGTAAAATAAACTTGATCCTTTTTTAATTAAGGAAAAATCTTGCGTAATATTTAAGTTGAAAACAACTTGTTCTCCTGCATGTTGCAGACTTGAAAAAGCAATATCAAAAGGACTGTTATTAGGGGATTTTTCCTCCTTTGATTGACTACCATGTTGATGATGACTGGAATGTTCATCAACACTATGATGGTGCAATATAACACCGTGTCCAAATAATATTATTTGAATTAAAGCAAAAAAAAATATAGCTATTTTTTTCCTTAACATTAATGTAAATGTATGTATAAAACACTAAAAATGACTAATTAGAAGTCTTTCAGGAAATAAAATTAATAAATATCAATTGACTCATTACTATTAATGTTTGGCCCATTTTTTGGATTTATATCATTATTTTTCAAAGAATTACGTTGTTCTTCTCTTACAATACAGCTGTAAAAAAATACAACTAGAACCACAAACAAGAAAACCAATGATTCTTTTGCCATGAATACTTTTTTTGATGACTTAAAAAATGGCCAAGGGAAGAATCCCTCGGCCGACATGATAAAAACTAAAACTAAATTTATGAGCACTTATGAAGCACCGATTAGCTATTTTAAATTCCTATTTATAATCTAGCTTTTTATCCGCTACCCTTTTTTGATCAACTACAGAAAGGTATTTATATCCCAGCTGTTTCATAATATCTTCATGATTAAAATAGGTACAACTAATATCAATCTTACCTTCTTTGTTAACTCTGTAAGCGGCATGATGAGTAAATTTAGCTGTTACTGCCTTATTACCATATTCAGGAGTAGAAGGATAGTCGGTTTCCATATCACCCCATACTAGTATCCAATCTCCGGCTGGTCTTCCTCTTCCTCCATCCTTATTAGTGGTGATTGCAATTGTTTCAATTGCTTGAAATCTTTTTCCACCGTATTTGTAATTTTCCCAATGTTTATCTACTGACTCAAGGGTTTTTGCTTTATTTGAGAGATCATTAACACCTAAACCATATCCTTTATAATCGTCTGTCATTAAAGCTGCCATTGATTTTGAATCACCTTTTAAGTAGGCATTCATGTAATTATTAACAATCGTTTTATTTCTTTCTTGGTTTTGGTCTAAAATTGATTGATTACTCAAAGGTTCCTTTGAAGCATCATTCCCTGTAACTTGGGTGCAAGAAATAAATCCTGCCATAACTGCAATAATTAATAAGTGTTTCATGTGTTTTTTTGTTTTAATGAATAATTATTATTGTGAAATTGTAAAAAATTAATTAGTTACTTTTTGCTTACGGTAAGAAGAGTGGTAGGAAATGATTTTCCAACCTGCAGGAGTCTTTTTAAGAATAGCAGTTGCAACCCCCATGCTAGATGGAACAATAGCCTTGCCGTCCTTTTTTAATACGATGGTATAGTTATAGGTTTCAGTAGTAAACGCATGATTACCTGATATGATAATTTTCGAAACATAATTATCGTAAGTAAAGGAACTGAACATATCGAACTCAGGAAACATGTGTTCAGCCATAAAATCAGCGGCTTTATCACCTGGATCACCATTTTCATAAATAACAGCATCTGGAGAAAAGAGACTTTTCATTATTTCTTTATCCTGCTTCTCCATAGCTAGTTTATAGGTTGCAAGAACTTTTGATACATTTTCTTTTGCTGAATTTTGAGCAAAAGATTTAAAAGAAACAATGACAATTAGTAAGATTAAAATTATTTTTTTCATATTGATTATTTTAAAAATTATATAACTATTCCATAGAGATTTCTCAATAGAAATGCAAAGCGAAAAAATGTTTACAAGTAAAATGACTTAGTACCCAGGATTTTGCACACAATTAGAATTAATTAAAAGCTCAGACAGTGGAATTGGCCAGATATATTGAATATCATTAGTACTGATTGTTGGAGCAATACCTTTACCTAACAACGATTGCCCAAGTCTTAATCTGTCAAAAGACCGAAAGCCTTCACCTAATAACTCAATTCTACGTTCAATTGCAATTTGATCTAATAAATCCTGTGCATTAGCAAAACTTCCAGCAGTAAATACTGTAGTAGGATCTGAACGCTGACGGACAGCATTTAATAAAGCAATAGATTGACTTTCAACCGAATTTGATTGACGAACCAAAGCTTCTGAA
>Ga0207952_1001394_pt1 | contig 10287 bp, 5 predicted proteins | sample SubbioR12Aug_8Ca_FD_184831 | JGI IMG/M metagenome (GOLD analysis project Ga0207952, IMG submission 184831) | Serpentinite rock and fluid subsurface biosphere microbial communities from McLaughlin Reserve, California, USA - CR12Aug_8Ca (SPAdes) | ecosystem: Environmental > Terrestrial > Deep...
TGGCCACAGATTCTGGACAGCTTATTTGCTTTAACCATAAAGTATATCAAATTAATTTCGAAGAAAATATCATTAAAGAATATACCGAGCCAAGCCTTGCACAAAGCTTAGAAAGGATTAACAATGACCATCTTGCTTATTATCATAACCAAACCATTTACTACTTAAACGGATACACTTGGCAATACGATTCTGTAAAAGTGGATACTTCAAAGTTTGAGAAAGCCAACTTTAAAGTTTGGAAGAAAAACAATACTGGTGTGATTTTTGGCTTCCTTCCTATTTTGATGATACTAACAGCTGCGGGAGCCAGAAAAAGAGCTGCAAAGAAAAAAAGAGAGAAATTATTGGAAGATGCAGCCAATAAGGTGCCTATTTCTCCATCAGCAAAAATCAAGTTCAACGAGACCGAAAAGCAATTGCTGAATTTATTACTAGAAAAATCTAAGCAAAACAGCACTACTACTATTACAGAGATCAATTATGTATTAGGTATCAAAGACAAGAATGTAGGCTTGCAAAAAAAAGTAAGAAGCGATGTGATGAAAAGCATCAACGAAAAATTCAACTTCTTACAAGATGGCGACACCGAATTAGTTTGCAATATCAGAAGCCAAGCAGATAAGCGTTTCTTTGAATACTATATAGACAAGGAGAATATTGAGTTATTAGAGATTATGCTTAGAGAGGATAATGAGTAATTAAATAATTTTATTAGCCCATAACTTTTCTAAGAAAACTTTCCATGGCATCACTGTTATATCGCCCATTTTTCGTTCAAGTGGATCGTTACTAACGACTATTAATTTCTTTACTTTATACTCCTCAGAAAAACTTTTGAGTCCTTTTATATGACGAGATTGAACATTATCTGTTCCTTTTACTTCAACAGCAACTTCGTGGTCGCCTAATATAAAATCAACTTCAATTTGTGAGGTTGTTCTCCAATATGAAATTGGATAGTTTTTATCAGTGTAATTGCTATGAGCATACAACTCTTGATAAATAAAATGTTCAAATGCATGTCCAAAAGACTCACCGCCCATTTCAATTTTACCACGTTTCAGTAAGTTGTTTGCTATGCCAATATCAAAATAATAAAACTTAGGAGCGACAATAACTCTTCGTTTGGGCTTTTTCTGAAAAGCAGGCACGAATCGACCAATCAATGTATCTACTAAAATTTGAAAATAGTCTTTCACAGTCGTATGACTAACGCCACATTCAGTTGCGATATTAGTGTAGTTAACCATTTCCCCATTTGAAAAAGCAGCAGCTTCTAAAAACTGTGTGAAAGCATTTATATTTCTAATTTTTGCCTCGGCAATAATTTCATCTTTTAAATAATTACCTATATAAGCATCTATCAACTTTTTGGGATTATCTGATAAATAATGCCTTGGCAATAACCCATTGTTTAAAGCTTTAATTAAATCGAATTCTGGAATTTCTGATTGTAATAATGGATATAGTTCGTAACGAAGTGCCCTGCCCCCTAATAAATTTGAACCAGCTCTTATAATTTTTCTAGGACTTGATCCACTCAATATAAATTGAATGGGATGATTCACAATGAGCCAATGTATTTCATCTAGTAATTCTGGAATTTTTTGAATTTCATCTACAATTACAATATTGTTTGTTTCACTCGCTAATATAGTCTCTCTAAATTGAACAGGATTTGCTTGGTATCTTCTATAAACGTCAGATTTAAGTAAATCAAACCAAATAGCATTTGGGAAAAGCGATTTCAATAAGGTACTTTTCCCCGTTTGGCGAGCACCCCAAAGGAAAAGACTTTCATTACCAGCTCCTTCAAAAACTTGTTTTCTTGTGAACATATGTTCAATATTTACTTTCATTTTTCATGATATTTGCAAGTACTACTTTCAAATATCATGTTTTTTGAAGGTTAAATATACAACTAATCTTTGTCTTTATCAAACTTGCTCTTGATGTATTCTATTACAGTAGGGTCTTCTAATCCCTCCATATCACTTAATTCTAGCTCGAGGGCTTTGGTGCTTAATTGAATTTCCCAGAGAGATAAAGCAAGCGAACAAGAGAAACTAAGTAAGCTGAAGGCAAAAACCCAATGGCTCATGATCATCCATTCGATGTAAATAAAATACATACAGATGATGCAGCTTAAAAATGCCATCACTCCGAGTGCTTGCATTTGCTTGATGAGTTTAATTCTAAAACGGAGATTTTTAATTTGTCCGTGTACCACTTTATTGTTTTCCGTTTTATTGTACTCGTTGTGTAAACTTCTTACTCTTGTTGCCAACGCCAAAAAACGATTGGTATATGCCAACATAATCAAACTTATTGCAGGGAATAAAAGTGCTGGTGTGTTAATGCTTATATCCATATAGTTCAAGTTACAAATTTATATTTTAACCATATCAAAACCTATGGTACAAACAGTCGTTAGCAAAAGGGTTTTTTGACACAAAATTGTAGTGGAATAACTACAAGAAATCCTTTAAAAACGTTTAAAATCAGGGGCAGCAGCGGATAGATATATTTTATCTTGCTGAAACTAAAACGTTCAAAAAAGCGTTTATAAAATACTCAGACCCCCCCCTTTATGAGATTTGTAAAACTACTGGCTTATTTACTGCTAGCAATTAATGCACAAGCACAATTGTTAGAACCTGGCACACTTAACTCCACAGGTGGAAATTATGTATTCAGAGGTACTCCTACAATACCCAATTTTAGTTTAGTATGGAGCGTTGGGGAATCAACACTTATTGAAACTTTTTCTGTGAACGGCGGCTTGTATTTTTTAACACAAGGTGTGCTACAACCCTTTGTACCATTGGATTTGCAAACCGTACCTATACAAGGTTGGAACAAAGAAGAAGTAAAATATTACCCTAACCCAGTAAGTACCTTACTGCAATTTGATTTATTCAGTAATGATACAGGCAGAGTGGTTTTGCGAGTGATAGACTTATTGGGTAATACACATGGGGTAAGAGAGTTTCAGTACAATACCTTACCCGTTAATCAAAAAATAGATTTTAGTAAGTATGCGTCAGGTCCTTATTACTTGATGCTTTCGCTATACAGCAAGGGACAATTGAAAAAACATGGAGTGTTTAAAATTTTAAAACTTAGGTAAACCCAATATTATGTGTAAGAGATTATTAATGCTGCTTATTGTTTTCTTAGCGGTGGCATCTATGCAAGCCGATGCACAGCAGCTGAACTACCAGGCAATCGCCAGAAATGCCAATGGTGTTGCACTCACTTTCAGGGATGTGGGTATCCGTTTGAGTATTCGTGATGGATCTACTACTGGATCAATTGTGTATTCTGAAACCCGAAATATCAGAACCAATCAATTTGGTTTGTTTACAGTAGTGATAGGAAGCCCTGGAGCTACCAATGTTTTGGGAAGTATGGCATCCATTAATTGGATTAGTGGCAACAAATATTTACAAGTAGAGATTGATCCGGAAGGAGGCACTAATTATTTTCAAGCAGGCACTTCACAACTACAAGCAGTTCCCTATGCATTGTTTGCAAACGCCGCTTACCCGGTTGGCCCTGCAGGCGGAGACTTATTGGGATCAACCTACCCCAATCCCATCATTGCCCCTCTTGCAGTAACTACAGGAAAAATTGCCAATCAAGCAATCACTACTCCAAAAATTGCAGACTTAAATGTGACAACCCCTAAGCTGGCAGACCAAGCAGTAACCAATGCAAAAATTCAAGACAACACCATTGCAAATATTAAATTAGTCAATAGCAGAGTAACATTGAATGGCCTAATATTAAATTTGGGTGACGCACAAGATTTTGCAATTGGCACCAATGGTATTGATGTCAATATTGTTTCAGCAGGTAATACACATACATTTAATTTTCCGGATGCATCTATTGCGAATAGAGGATTAATTACACCCAATGCGCAAACCATTGGAGGAAATAAAACATTCAACAATGATATCACTGCGGCTCGCATTATTCGAGCAGGTGGATTAGCAGCGCAGTTTTTAAAAGCCGATGGATCGGTTGACAATAATATTTATTTAACCGAGAATCAACCCATCATTGTTACTGCAACCGGAGATGCTACAGGAGTATCTACAAGCAGCAGAACTGCACCCGTATTGCCTTTAACACTTGCAACAGTGAATAGTGCAGTAGGTACTTACGGAACCAATATTGTTGTTCCTTCTATTACAGTGAACAACAAAGGTTTGGTAACCAATGTAATTGCCAATCCCATTCCTACTGCAACAGCCATCACTAGTGGATTACTTACCGTAGGCGATTGGAATATTTTTAATAACAAACAAAACGCCATTCCATTAGGGTCGGCAGCACAATATTTTAGAGGTGATCTTACTCTAAGTAATTTTCAGACTGATGTAAGAAATCAATTAAGTGCGGGCACGAATATTACTTATGTAAATGGAAATATAGGGCTTACCAACAACAGTGTTACGCTCAATACTTTACCATTAACATTAGGTGGTTCTCAAACATTTGCAACAGGAACTACGGGAGTAGATTTTAATATTAGCTCAGCGGGATCAGTACATACATTTAATATACCCACCGCTTCTGTTTTTGCAAGAGGCTTAATCAACAGTACCGATTATAACAATTTTAATGCGGCATATAACAATAGAATAGCCAGCCTAACTACCACAGGAACCAGTGGTGCAGCTACTTTGAGCGGGAACGTGTTGAATATTCCAAATTATACTATTACAGGATTGGGTGGAGAAAATGCAATAATTCCTGGCACTACATTGCAATATTGGAGAGGAGACAAAACTTGGCAAACGCTTAATTCATCAGTTGTACCAGAAGGAACTAATTTTTATTATACAGATACTAGATCAAGAAATGCATTGTCTATCACGACCAGTGGAAGTAATGGTGCTGCAACTTATAATAGTGCATTAGGTGTATTCAATATACCCGCATACACATTAAATGGATTAGGTGGAGTACCGTCTAGCAGATTAATTAATGGTTTAGACTTATCAGCTGATAGAACATTTAGTACCTCAGATATTGCTGAAGGAAGTAGACAATATTTTACTTCTACAAGAGCAAGAACTTCAATTAGTTTAACAACAGTTGGTACTGGTGGATTATCAACCTATGACAATACTACAGGCGTTCTAAATATTCCCAATTATACCGTTACAGGACTAGGCGCAGAACCTAGCATCACTGCTGGTAATGCATTACAATATTGGAGAGGGGATAAAACTTGGCAAACATTAAATACTACTATTGTTCCTGAAGGCACAAATGAATATTTCACTCAAGCAAAAGCAAGATCATCAATTAGTATAACTACAACTGGAACCAGCGGCTCTGCAGTATATAGCCCAGCAACGGGTATTTTGAATGTCCCTAGTTATACATTAAGTGGACTAGGTGGTGAAACAGCCATCACTCCAGGAAATATTTTAGAATATTGGAGGGGAGATAAAACTTGGCAAACACTAAATACTACAGTTGTTCCTGAGGGCACTAATCAATATTTTACTCAAGCAAAAGCAAGAACATCAATAAGTTTAACTACTGCTGGAACCAATGGTCCAGCTGCTTATGATAATACTACTGGAGCGTTAAATGTTCCTGCATATACTTTAGCAGGACTTGGTGGAGTACCAAGTTCAAGACAAATCAATGGCGTTGATTTATCATCAGATAGAACATTCACTACAACAGAAATAAATGAGGGAACAAATTTATATTTCAATAACACCAGAGCTAGATCTGCAATAAGTTTAACAACAACTGGAAATAGTGGTCAAGCAGTATATAATAATATTACTGGAATACTTAACATACCGGAATATACAATTGGCGGATTAGGTGGAGTTTCAACTGCAAGGACAATTAATGGAATAGATTTATCTGCAAATCAGACTTTTGCAGTTGGTACAGCAGGTACTACTTTTAATATTTCAAATGCAGGGACCGTACATTCTTTTAATATCCCAAATTCATCTACCGCATTAGTTACAGGAGGCTTATTGAGCAACACAGATTGGACAACATTTAATAATAAACAAAATGCAATAAGTGGAACCGGGTATGGCAAATGGGCAGGTAGTACTATTTCTTTTATTCCGCAAATTCCTTTAGGAACAGATGTCACAGGAACCTTGTTAGCAGGGAATTTTGGTGCATTAACTGGAGATGTAACAAATACCGCAGGATCTTATGCAACAACTATTAGCAATGATGCAATTACAACCGCAAAGATTTTAAATGGTAGTGTAACTAATGATAAAATTGCTGATGGAACTGTGTCAAATGCGAAATTAACCAATAATTCATTTACACTAGGTTCAACAAGTATTTCACTAGGCTCAACCACTACAACTATAGCTGGATTAACATTAACATCACCTACTATAAATACTCCTGCAATAAATTATACAAATACAAGCCCAATAACTGCTGGGGCAAATACTCAAGGAAGTCTTAACATTACTACTGATCACAATATTATTTTAACTGCCGCCGCTTCGTCTGCTGTTACTTTACCAGTAGGTATAGAAGGTAGAAGGATTACCATAGTCAATAGAGGAGCAAACCCTGTTAATGTATATCCTGCTGCAGGTGGTCAAATTAATACTCTAGGTACTAATGCCGTTTTTTCAAATATTCCAGCAAGTTCATATGCTGAATTTTATGCAACGTCTTCAACACAATGGTACTCTGCAAATAGTATTGCAACAGCAACATCAAGTTGGAATATTTTAGGAAACGCTGGCATTAATGAATCAACAAATTTTATAGGAACGACTGATGCTAACACCCTTAAGTTTAGAGTTGCTAATACTTTTGCAGGTCAGATAAATAAATCATTAACTGTCGGTAATACAAGTTTTGGTTTTGATTCAAATGATTCAGATGGAGCAGGTGACTTTAATTCTGCATTTGGGTCATTTGCTCTTAATGGAATTACAGTAGGTAATCAAAATTCAGGTTTTGGAGCAGGTGCTCTTGCAAAAACAAATTCAGGTAGTGATAATACAGCTGTTGGTCAAGGAGCACTTACAGAAAACTTGTCTGGAGCCAATAATACTGCTGTTGGTCAAGGAGCACTTACAAGTAATCAAAATGGAACAAGCAATGTTGCTATTGGTCAAGCTAGCTTGAGAGCAATTGTAAATACAGATAGAAATACTGCAATAGGAAGAGCAGCAATTGAGAATATAACTTCAGGAGCAGACAACACAGTTCTTGGTTACATTGCTGGAAGAAACCATGGATCAACGTTTACTTTATTAACTTCTAATATTACTTCATCTCTTAGCCAAAGTGTTATGTTAGGAGCATATTCAAGACCGTCAGCATCAGGAAGTCAAAATGAAATTGTGATTGGATATGATGCATTTGGCGCTGGAAACAATACAGTACAATTAGGAAATACTAATATTACAACTGTAAAAACATCAGGAGTTATTAATGCTGCTGGGAGTATTTTTAGCCTTGTTTCAAAAACAGGAAACTATACAATTACAGATAATGACTATTATATTAAAGTCACTGCATCAGCAACAATGACATTGCCCTCAGCAGCATTAAGGGTTGGGAGAAAATTTGTGATTTTTAATCATCATAGTGCTAGCAATACAGTGAGTAGTGTTTCAAATATTGTTGGATTTGGAAATACTACAAATAGCATCAGTGTTTTTACAATGAGAAGTTTGATTGTAATAAGTGATGGCACAAATTGGTTAATTGAATCAAACTCATTCTAAACAAAAACGCACCCTTTCACAAGGAGTGCGCTCTTTCATCTTTGTAAAACCAAACCAACAAAAAAAACCTATTTCAATTTCCACTCTAGTGGAATGTTTAATCTTAGGGTAAAGTTGCGGCCCATATTAAATACACCTGCGCGGCCTGTTACTAAATTGTCTACTGTGTATTTTAATCTGCTTAAGTGATTTTGATAAGCTACATCAGTAATATTGTTCGCTGCTAAATTGATGGTAGCAAATGTTCTTCCCTTGCTTTGAATATCTGCACCAATTCCAAAATTGAGTAAGGAGAATCCTTGTGTAGCAGTTTCTGTATTGTAAGTAGTGAATACTCTGTTTTGGGTAAACATATTATCCAACTCTAGCTTCACATAAAAATTCTTTAATGAGCCATTGGCTGCTTTTGCAAAATCTCCTCTTAATTCTGTGGTCCATCTTGCTGGCGGAATAAATGGCAAACGATTGTTTCCTTCGTAGGGTGTATTGAATTTACCTGCTACATAAGAGAAAGTGCTCGCTAAGTGCAACCAATCTAGTGGATGTGGATGTATATCTATTTTTGTTTCAAAGCCGTACAATCTTGCATTGTTTTGTCTAAACTGAAAGGCCATCATATCTTCTCCATCTACATTCACCAATGAATCTCCGCCAAACACACTATTCAACTTAGAATAGAAAATATAATTACTGATGCTATTGTAGAACGCGGTTACTTGAAAACTAAAATGCTGGGTATTTACTTCAATACCTGCATCTGCTTGTATAGAAGTTTCGTTCTTCAAATTTTGATCCCCATGTTCATATCGATAGGTTCCCTCATGTGTTCCATTGCTCGCTAACTCAGATACAGAAGGCGCTCTATACCCTCTTGATAAATTCGCTTTCAGCGTAACTGCTTCAGATGCGTTGTAACTTAATCCAACTGATCCACTAATATTGCTAAAGGTTTTACTGAAAGTATTAAACTTCACTTCGGTTCCTTCAGTAAATCCTTCACTATTTAATTTTCTATAATCGCCTCTGATACCTCCACTCAATGTTAATTTTTCATTGAATGTTTTACGTGTGTATAAAAATACCCCTGCATCAAATAATTTGTATTCAGGAATCAACACTTCATCTGCTTTATTTTGGTTTTGTTGTTGCATTCCATTTACACCAATACTGGTTTTCCATCCACTCCTATCTGCAAAATGATATTGTAGATTATAATTCACGGTACGCAAATCAAAATACAATTCAGCACTGGTAGGGGCTTCAGGGTTTCCAAATTCTTTTCTTTGATTTCTTTGATAGCCAATATTCAATTGAAGTCTACCTGTTCCGAGTGCAATATTATTATCTAAAGCAATTTTAAAATGATTAATTCCTTGTGATGGAGTTTGTAACTGGCGTGAATTCAAATCTGCATCAGACGCAATTCTTTCTAGTGGTGATCCTGCAAACAAAATAAATTTTCCTGTTGCATCATCCCTGTCTCCTTCTACTAAACCTAGGTTTTGATTAAAATTACTAACCATCAAATGGCTGTATCCCCAGCTTTTATTGATGCCAATATATCCACCAAAATTTCGCTCATTAAATCTGCTGCCTAATACACGACCATCGTATTTATTTTGATAGTCTTTGGCACTTTTAAATGAACCATACATATTGTAATTGAATCCATTTTTAAAATGTCCTGCAGTATTAAAATTATTGCTGATTAATCCGTTGTTGCTATTGGTAGATACATTGTAATTGGCTCTGATGCGGCCCTGTTCTACTGGTACATTGGTAATAATATTTACGACACCGCCCATACCATCTGATCCATATAATAAGGATGCGGGTCCTTTTAATACTTCTACTCTTTGTACACTGGCTTCATCAATTTCAATACCATGTTCGTCTCCCCACTGTTGTCCTTCTTGTCTTACACAATCATTAATGGTAATCACTCTATTGTATCCCAATCCTCTGATGATGGGTTTGCTGATTGCAGGCCCTGTACTTAATGCACCTACACCTGGCACCAATTTACTCAACGCATCAATAATATTGGTAGCGCTTCCACGCATCAAATCTGTTCTTCTTACCACTGAAATGGCTTGTGGATTTTGTGAAATTCTTACTGCAGATGCAACTCCTGTTACGGTGACTGCTTCATGTTCTACTACTGATTGCTTTAATGCAATGTCTAAAACTTGGGATTGTGTAATGGCAATCGTTTTTAAGAATGCGCCGTATCCCATAAAACTTACTTCTACCAAATATTTTCCTGAAGGGATTTGGGCTGTTTCATAGCTTCCATCGGCTCCTGAGGTGGTGCCGGTTTTTAGTTCATGCAAATAAATGGATGCGCCTACTAGCGGCTTCCCTGTTTGCGCATCAGTCACTTTTCCTTTTAATGAACCATTGGCTAAAGCGGCGGCTGTGATCCAACCCAAAAAAAACATAGTCAACACAACTGATTTCATATACTTCTATTTTTTGCTACTAGGTTGCAAATATAGGGAAGCATTTGATTTTTACATCATTG
>Ga0207952_1001395_pt1 | contig 10277 bp, 7 predicted proteins | sample SubbioR12Aug_8Ca_FD_184831 | JGI IMG/M metagenome (GOLD analysis project Ga0207952, IMG submission 184831) | Serpentinite rock and fluid subsurface biosphere microbial communities from McLaughlin Reserve, California, USA - CR12Aug_8Ca (SPAdes) | ecosystem: Environmental > Terrestrial > Deep...
GGCGCGGGCGGTGGCCAGCGCCGTCCCGGGGACGATGCCCGCCTCCAGCGCCGACACGCAGGCGTGCGCGACCACCCGGCGCTGCGACACCGTCTCGACCATCAGCACGATCGCGGGATCAGACGGCGGCCCGTCGGGGCGGGGCCGCCTCCTTCTCCACAGGTTGATCGGCAGCATCGGCAACCACACGGACATCGCCCGTTGCATGGCATCGTGTCACGGCCCAGCGCCGTGCCTCGCTCATCGTGGGCCGCATTCCCTTGCAGCGCAGCAGTTCGACCGTCCACCGTTGGTCCGAGTTGTTGGATACGCACGGCGTCACCAGCCACCGCGTCCGTGCCGCGGAGAGCTCGCCGAGTTCCCACCGCGGGCGCAGCAGCAGCCCGACCGCCCCGCCTACCTCGGCGGCGAGTTGGAAACGGCGCGTCGAGTTGAAATCCAGCCGCGAGCCGTCGGCGACCACCGCCGCCACGCCGTCAGAACGCAGGGCCGTCTCAATCGCCCACGCCCGGTCCTCCCGCCCGGCGACATCCACGAACACTGAACGGACCAGCAGCGCGGGCGAGGATCGCGCGATCGCCACGGGGTGCGGCCAGCACGCACGACCGATCCAGACGCACACCCGGTGTGGATCGGAAGCGTTCATTACGCACGCCCGCGCCGTCACGATCGCCGCAACGATCGGCGCGTCCCACCGCCTCACTTGTGCGCGCGTGTCACCCTCGGCATCGGCGAACCATTCGTGAACGGCGGCGGGCGCGTGCGCCGATCCAAACGCCCCACCCGACGCCTCGGCACGCCCCAACCCCAGCCCCCGCCCAAGCCCCAGAGGGGACCGACGGGCCATGCACGCCTCGATCTCGTCGGCGAGGCGCGCCAGCACCGAACTGTTCTCCGGGTGCAAAAATGGAAGCATTTTGTTAGGGTATCACGATCGCGCGGGTATTCAAGCAAAATACCCGGTTTTTCGCGATAAAACACGGCATTCGAGTTTGGACGCGAGCACACAACCGTGCCGCGAACCAGCCCCTGAGCGGGTGTCGAAACCACCTCGTCGGAAGGGTACGACGGTGCCCGGGACACGCGTGGGTGGCGGCAGAAAGAAACGACCCCACCTCGCGGTAGGGTCGTTCGAGAACTCTTCACTTCAAATGAGCGCGGCCATCCCAGCCCCAAGTGCGCTGTGTGACGCAACCGGGGATCCTGCGGACGCCGGGACTCACCTCAACGCCGCCGCCGGCGGGCAAACGGGACGATGACGCTCGCGACGAAAAGCGCCGCGGTGCCGGGGGTCGGGACGATCACGACCGCGATGTCGTTGCCGTCGCCCACGCGACCGATCGAATCGGTGCCGCTGTACGCGTAGTCCACCGTGGCGGAATAGCCCGACGCCAAGCCGCTGATGGAAGCGAACGCCCCGCTCACGGCGTCGGCGCCGTCGTTGGCGAGGATGATGTAGGTGCCGATGCCCCACGAGCCGATGGCCGGGGCGTTCAACAGCTGCAGGTCGAGCGTCGCGCCGCTGAGGCCCACGGACCCGATCACATCGAGCAGGTCGGCGGTGCCGAACCCGCCGTTGTTCAGGTCCACCTCGCTCGAGAGCGTGCCCGAGAGCGACATCGAGCCCGTGCGCAGGGTGCCGATGCTCGCGCCGGGAGCGATCACGGCGCCGGCCGCGGCGACGACGCTGCCGCCGAACACACCCGTGCCGCTCAGCATGGCACCGGCGGAAACCGTGGCCGAGGAGGCCGGCAGCGTGCCGTTGACGCGGAACTCGCCCGCCTGCACCTGCACCGGGCCGGAGTAAGTGCTGGTGTTGCTCGTGAGCACCAGCGTGCCCGCGCCAGATTTGGCGAAGATGCCGGCACCGGTGATCTTGCCGCCCCACACAGCGGTGACGCCGGCCCCGGCGCTGCCGAACCCGCTGCCGCTGAAGAAGATCTCATTGTTGATGGTCGAGTTCTCCAGCGCGATCAGCGAGGGGACCGCCGCAGTCGTGGCGTTGCGGAAGGTGAACAGGCCGGTGGGCAGCGAGCCGTTCTTGTAGGCGACAAAGGTGTTGTTGCCGCTGTTGAGGCGGATCGGTGCGTTGCCGGAGGTGGTTCCATCGAAGGTGACCTGGGCGGTGAAGCCGGTGCCGCCGATGAGGAAGCCGTCGGTGTTGCGGACATTCCCGGAGAAGCTGGCCCGCCCGTTGGGGAGGATGAACAGGGCCGGGCCGGAGATGTCGCCGGTGAAGTTGGTGGAGCCGGTGCCGCCGCCGCCGCCGCCCTGCAGGTTGACCGGGCTGTTCAGCACCACATTGCCCGAGAGTGTCTGCGAACCGGTGGCGTTGCTGAGGGGCGAAAGGCGGGAGACGAAGGAGAACCCGAACTCTGCGCCCGCGGCGTTCTGGGCCCCGTTGTCCACGATGATGTCGCGGTTCATGACCGCGTTGGCACCCGCGGCCGAAAAGCTCAGCGTGGGGATCAGGCCGACGAGGTTCGCGTCATTCGCCGAGACGCCCATGGTGATGGCACCCGCGCCGACGAGGGTCTGGCTGGTGCCGATGTTCAGCTGCCCGGCGCGGATCTCGATGGGGCCTGCGAAGGTGTTGGTCGAGATCGTGGTGGTGCCGTTGTAGATCGACATCGTGCCCGAGAGGCCCGACAAATCGCCCGAAATGGTGCTGGTGGCGTTGGCGTTGATGAGGCCCTGGGTGCCGGTGATGGCGCTGCTGATGTTGGTCGTGCCGCTGAAGAGCACGCCGGGATTGGACCCGAAGTCCAGCGTCCCGCCGGTGATGACGCCGGTGCCGCTGGTGTTGAGGATCATGCCCGAGGTGATGGTCAGGGTCTGGTCGGCGCCGATGGTGGTCGTGAACGCGCCGGTCCGCTTCAAGGAGTTGATGGCGGTGGACGAGGCGATCGTCGAAGCCGCGGTCGCCGCGACATTCGCGCCCGGAGTCGAGAAGTCGGGCGCGTAGCCGGTGAAGGGCTGGAACCCGTTGACCGCGTCGTACGTGAGGAAGTCGGCCGAGCCGACCATGCGGGTGATGATGCCGGTGGAATCCGCGGCGGGGACCGTGCCGCCGACGACCAGCTTGGACGCGGCCCCGAGCGTGGTGCTGCTGACCTGCATGGTGGCGCGGGGCGCCAGCGAGAGGTTGCCCGCAACATTGACCGCCGCGGTGCCGCCCCCGTTGGGCGTGAGCGTCACGACGGTGTGCCCACCGGCGTTGGTCATCGACCCGATGGTCTCGGAAGCGGCTTCGCCGGTGCGCCCGCGGTAGGTGAAGTTGCCGTCACGGAGCGTCAACGCCGCGTCGTCGCGGAGGCGGTTGTTGTTCTGGAACGAGGGGATGTTGGGCTGGCGGTTGCCGTTGGCGCCGAGCGCGGCGTTGTTGTCGATGACAAAGGTCCCGCCCGCCACGGCGTCGACACTCGTTGCCGACAGGTAACTCCCGTCCTGTCCCTGGAGGATCAGCTGGCCGCCAGAAGGCCCGGCCGGGATACCCGCGATCTTCACGGAGGTGGACGCGTTCGTGCCCGTGACCACGTTGGTGCCGCTGTTGATGATCGTCGCGCCGGTATAGGTGTTGTTGCCGAACAGGCCTATGCCGTCGATGGAGCCGGGGATGCCGCCGGTACCGACGCCGACGGTCTTGAGCAATGAGCCGTTGGAGATGCTGCCGGTGATCTGGAGCGCGGAGCTGAGGCCGATAGAAGAGATCAGGCCAGAGCGGATGATCTGGGTGCCGCCGCCGAGGTCGAGGTTGGCGCCGATGGAGTTGCTGCCCTGGTTGCCGCCAGTGACACCCAGGACATTGATCTCGCCGGTGACGCGGAGGGTGCCGTTGCCGATCACGCCGTTGCCGGCGGCACGCAGAATTGGGTCGTAGGGCTGGGAGACCGTGGCGTTCACAAACGTCAGGTCCGAGAGGGTCACCGTGTTGTTGCCGATGTCGAGGAAGCCGTTGGCGATGCTGGCCCGCGTCGACGCGGGGAGCACGGCGCTGTTCATCAGACGCAGCGTGCCACTCGCGATGGACCCACCTGCAGCGACGCCGCCGACAATCAGATCCGCCCGCAGCAGGCCGTTGCTCGTCAGGGGGATTCCGGGGCCGGTGAAGTTGCTCGGGGCGCTCAGTTCGAGCGTGCCGGCACCGATCTTCTGGAACCCGAGCGAGCTGTTCACGCCGACGTTGATCTTGGCGGTCGCGCCGGCGGCGACATTCACCACGCCCGTCGTCTGCGTGCTGGTGCCCGCAACAATGTTCAGCGAGCCGGTGCCGCTCAGCACATAGCCGTCGGCGGTGAAGTTCAGGCTGTTCAGGGCGATGGGACCCATGATGTCGATCGCGCCCGCCCCGGTGGCGTCGAAGATCGCGCCGTCGCCGTTGCCGTTGTTCCAGGCGGCACCGCCCCAGTTCAGGCTGGTCGTGTCCCACAACCCGTTCGAAGAGCCGTTGTCCCAGGTGACATCCCCCGCGAGAGCGGACGAAGCGGTGCCGGCGCAGAGCGCAATCGCGGCCAAGCCAAGTCGTGGGCGATTCATTGCTTCTTCTCCTGTTGAGTACGGCGAGGGATCAGCCCCGCCGACCTGCCGTGACGTGTGTACCGCGCGGAACCAGCGCGTTGCATGGTCCGGTACGGCATGTGGATTATGCGCCGCACAAATGTTTGTGCAAACATTTGTGCAAATTATTCTGCAAAAAATCGCCGCTTGGGGAGATGCGCTGTATCTTCCACCCACCGGTCGATTTACCGATTCCGATTCCGTGTTCGTATTCTGAACGGGGCCGCCGCATGATCGCAACCGTCTCCTTTGAGGAAGACCTCACGCATTCGTTCCACGACCTCCGGACGACCCTCCGAGGAGTCATGGATTCGGTCGGCGTCGACGCCACCGCGCCCGGGGAGCTCGCCCGTCAACTCGGGCTGAACCGGAATCTCACTTGGAAACTCGCCAAGTTCATCGGGACAACCGACCTGTTCGCGGCCCTGCAGCACCTGCCGGGGGACGAAGGCATCGAAATTGCGACAGCCGCGATGAAGCGCGTCGGCGCGCCCGACCGTGTGCTCGATCGATTCGCGAAGGCCCGCGCGCGATTGGACGAGGTCATCCGGGTCCACGCGGGCGACCGCGCCACCATGGAACTGATCCTCGACAGCATGGGGGGCGCGGGGTCCGGCGACCGACTCGAGCAGAGCCGCAAGCTGGCGTTCCGGGGTAATAGCGGGCTTTGGGGCCTCCAGGCGCGTGTGCGGACCACGACCACATTCATCGCACCGAGCAGGACCGACCCTGAATTACTCGATCTGGCGATCGTTGGGGGCGTCGTCGATTTTCGTCGGCTGCGACCCGGGATCCGGTGGCCCCTTTTCAGGCCGCGCCAGTACCAAAACGACGGCACCCCGATCGTGCTCGGACCGAACGAGGAGGCGATCGACCCGGCGTCCAATGACCCCAGTTCTCCCATGTTGATCCACGAGTTCTGCTCTGACAATCTGCCCGAGATCAGAGCCGTCAAGGGTCGGATGGGCGTGGACTACGAGATGGGCGACGGGCCGGTGGGAAACCTCGGCGCATTTACCTGCTATTTCGGACGGATCGTTCGGCGCGGGCCGTGCCGGTACCACACCTCCGACGAGCCCTATGTCGATCTGCTGTCGCACGTGACCATGCCGGTGGAGACGATGATCTTTGATCTGATCGTCCACCAAGAGTTGGCCTACCTGATGAAGCCCCGGGTGATGCTTCTGGCGTCCACCGACGGCGTGGGACCGGGCAACGCTGAACAGTCGATTCCGCTTGAAGCACGCCCAACCGAGCTCTCGGGGCGTCCCCCGCTGCTCGGAACGCCGCTCGTCCCGCGCTACGACGAACTCACCGCGATGGTGTTCCGCCGGGGTGGGTGGAATCCGCGGGACTTCAGGGCGTTGCGCATCGAGATCAAGTACCCCCCGATGCACGCCGTCACGGTGCTCCGGGGGGAGCTGCCGAAAGCGCCCGTGCCCGGCGCCGTTCATCGTCATTGATGCAACAGATGTCCCGCCGAATCGGACTGCTCTACAGAGGAGCAGACCGATGCGAATCGCGCCCGCCATCATCCTTGACTCCATCCAATGGGCCGGTTGGTTTCACCTTGGTGGACGGCCTCAGCAGCAGCACGCAGGCGAACGCGAAGGCACTTAGCGTGCCGATCGATCCGATACCCACGGCCTGGTAGCCGGTGGCGTGAGACTTGGCGGAACTGAGCGTGACGGACGCGCCGGTGCTCTCGCCGGGCGATGCCGAATCCGACGGCAGCGTGAGCGTCTGCTTGTCGTAGTACGCACGGTCTTTGGCGAGCGACCCCGGCAGCCGCGCGAACGATCCCGCCGCCATCAGCAGCGGGAGCACCAGCCCAAGGTGGATGCCGACCATGCCGAGGGTTCGGCTGGTGTGGATGCGCGCGGCCAAGAACACGCAGGCCAAGACCGCCGCGGCCCCGATGGCGGGGACGAAGAGTGCCGTCCAGGCGTTGGACTGCGGCGGTGCAGCGGTCAATGTGAGGTAGCCGATGCCCAGCAGGGCGAGGGCGAGGGCGTAGGCGGACATGGCGATCGCGAATTTCAGCATTGGGGGCCAGAGGGGATGCGGGTGAGGTTTGTTCTCGTTTCCGGGCCGAAGAGTATCGTCGAATCACGCGGGGGCGCCGTCTCGTCCCTGCACTTCGCGGCCGCGCTGGGGTGCGGAAAAGCCGCTATTGTGTGGGTCCGCCTGTGGGAGCGTGCGGGCGTCGTCGTGGGCTGAACGCCCGTCTCGTGGTATCAGACCCCCTTTGACCCGCGCCCCACGGACCCTGAGACCCCCCGAACCCCGGACGAACACGCATGCTCGGCAAAGTCTTCAAAGCCTACGACATCCGCGCCACCTACCCCGACCCCCTCAACGAACCGATGGCGTGGCAGATCGGCTACGGCTGCGGGGTGTTCCTTTTGGGTGACGCGGCGGCGGCGGGGGAGTCCACCCCCATGATGAAGCAGGTGGTCGTGGGGCACGACATGCGGACGCACTCGCCGAAACTGCGGGACGCGCTGTGCAAGGGCATCACTGATTCTCACGCGAGCGTGATCGATGTGGGGATGGTGGACACGCCGTTTGTCTATTTCGCGATCAACCACCTGGACTGCGCCGGGGGTGTGCAGGTGACGGCCAGCCACAACCCGCCGCAGTACAACGGGATGAAGGTCAGCAAGCGCAAGGCCAAGCCGGTGGGGGAATCGACGGGGCTGGGCGAGGTGCGGAAGCACGCGGCCATGGTCGAGGCCAACGCCAAGGGCAAGGGGAGGGGTCGGGTCGAGAAACGCGACCTGTGGGACGCGTACCGCGAGCATGTGCTGTCGTTCTGCAAAGCGCAGGGCAAGAAGATCAAGGTGGTGATCGACGCCAGCAACGGCATGGCCGGCACGATGGTGCCCAAGGTGTTCGGCAAGGGTGGCGCGAACGTCAAGGGGCTGCAGATCGTCGAGCTGTACTTTGACAACAGCAAGGGCGTGTTCGTGCACGAGCCGAACCCGCTGGTCGCCGCGAACCTGAAGGACCTGCAGGCCAAGGTGCTCAGCGAGAAGGCGGACTTCGGAATCTGCTTTGACGGCGACGCCGACCGGCTGATGGTCGTCGATGAGCAGGGCAAGATCGTCGGGTGCGACCACTTGACGGCGTGGCTCGCGGCGTGGTTCCTCAAGACGCACAAGGGCAGCACGATCGTCTACGACCTGCGCTCCAGCAAGGCCGTGGAGGAAGACGTGAACAAGGCCGGGGGCAGGCCGCTTCGGTCGCGCGTCGGGCATGTGTTCATGAAAGCGAACATGGCGGAGCACCACGCGGTGTTCGGCGGTGAACTGTCGGGGCACTTCTACTTCGCGGGCAATTTCAACGCGGACTCGGGGGCGATCGCCCTGAGCGTGCTTCTGTCGGCATGGGTGGAGTGCGGGTGCAAGCCGATGAGCAAGCTCATCGCACCGATCGCCCGGTACAAGCAGTCGGGCGAGATCAACTTCGAGGTCGAGGACAAGGACGGGGCGCTCGCGAGGCTGAAGGAGGCGTTCGGCTCCGGCCCCGGTGCGAAAGTGGACGAACTCGACGGCGTGACCATCGACTGCTTCGCCAAGGAGGGCTGGTGGTGCAATGTCCGCAAGAGCAACACCGAGCCGCTGCTCCGCCTCAACCTTGAGGCCCGCGACGAGAAGACGCTGCAGAAGATGCTCCACAAGATCGCCCCGATGCTGGGGAAGCAGGTGGCTCACTGAGGGGGAAGGCATCGAGGCCGCGGGCATCGAGGCAGCAATCGGGAGGTGCGTGCGTGGGTTCGGCGGCATAGGGTGGAGTTGCAATGGCGTCGCTATCCATCATCTTGACGGGGTGCAACGGGCGTCTGGGGCGTGCCGTGGGTGATCTGCTGTGCTCGCGGGGTCACCGGGTGATTGGGGTTGACGCGGCCGCGTCGCCGGGCAGGCCGCACCCGGTGGTGATCGAGGACTTGCGGAACCCCTCGGCGATCCACCGGGCGTTTGATCGGCTGGGTGCGGTGCCGGACGCGGTTGTTCATCTGGCGAACCACACCAACGCGCAGGCCGCGCCGCCCGAGGTCGTATTGCGCGAGAACCTCGCGATGAACACGTCGGTGTTTATGGCGGCGGCGCAGGCGGGTGTCGGGCGGGCGGTGTTCTCGTCCTCGATCCAGGCGTTCGTGTCCAACTATGAAGTGGACGGATCGATGAGCACGCGACGCCCGCACCGGCTGCCGCTGAGCGAGGCCCTCGAACCGCGCCCCAGCAACGCCTACGGCCTGAGCAAGGTGATGAGCGAGCGGATGCTCGACGGGCTGTGCGACGGGGCGTCCCTGAAGTTTCACGGGCGCGAGGGGGCGGCGCTGAGCGCCGCCAGCGTGCGCCTGCCTTACATCCTCACGCAGCAGCAGTTCGAGGGCGCGGCGAAGAACACCGCGATGATCGATTACCGCTGGGGCGGCCCCGAGGCCTTCGCGTACATCCACGTGGACGACGCGGCGTCGGCGATCCTCGCCGCGTGCGCGGCGCCGTTCCACGGGCACGAGGTGTTCTGGGTGTCGGCGCCAGACCCGCGCATGGCGCAGAGCGTGGAGGCGATCGTGGCGCAGCACTACGAGGGCGTGCCCGGTGCGGCGGACGCGGTGAAGTTGGGGCGGCTTTCGGACTGCTCCAAGGCCGAGCGGATGCTCGGGTGGAAGGCGGAGCACCGCGTGACCGCCGAGCGGGAGCGGGCGGGGCTGCGCCCGGCCTAGTGGACGGGTGCGGCGTTTGGGTCTCGGGGCCGAGCTCAATCCGGTACCGCGGCCCTCAGCTGATCGCTGTCGATTTTGATCATGGTCATCATCGCCCGCATGGCCTTGGCGGCCCTGGTCTGGTCGGGGTCGGCGATGAGATCGATGAGGAGCTTGGGGTCGATCTGCCACGACACGCCGAAGTGGTCGGTGATCCAGCCGCAGGCGACCGGGGTGCCGCCCGCGGCGACGAACCTGTCCCAGTATTCGTCCACCTGGCGCTGGTCGTCGCAGATCACGGCGATGGAGATTCCCTGGGTGAAAGTGAACTGCGGGCCGCCGTTGAGGGCGGTGAACGGACGGCCGTCGAGGGTGAACTCGACCGTCATCACGGCGCCAGTGGTGAAGGGCGATTGTGGACCGAGGTCGGGGTAGCGCGTGACGCGGGTGATCTTCGAGTTGGGGAAAATCGAGGTGTAGAAGCGGGCGGCTTCTTCGGCCTGGTTGTTGAACGTCAGAAAGGTCTGGATCTGGGGCATGGCGGGATTCTAAGCGGGTTGGGGGCGGGGTTTTTGCGTCCGGTGCTGTGGGTTTGGTCACGGCGATTGGTGTTTGGGCCAGGGGCAGCGGTGCAAAGGGCCCGCTCTTGACTCGTCATGGGGTGCTTCCGGTGCGGCGGTCCTGCCGAGCGTTGCTACTCGATCAGATCGGCAAGTGCGTCGTCGAGTCTGGGGAATCGGAACTCGAAGCCTTCTTCGCGGAGCCTGCGCGAGACGACGAATCGGCCGTAGAGGGCGAGCTCCGGGTCGGTGCGCATGATCAGCGGGGCGCCGATGCGCACTATCCACGCGGCGGCGGGGAGTCCGATCGGAACCTTCATGACTTTGCGCAGGGAGCGCATGAACTCCCGCTGCGGCACGGGGTTCGGTGATGACGCGATGTAGACGCCTTGCATGCCACCGTCGCTGATGGCCCGTGCGAACAGGGCATTCATGTCGTGTTCGTGGAT
>Ga0207952_1001396_pt1 | contig 10273 bp, 9 predicted proteins | sample SubbioR12Aug_8Ca_FD_184831 | JGI IMG/M metagenome (GOLD analysis project Ga0207952, IMG submission 184831) | Serpentinite rock and fluid subsurface biosphere microbial communities from McLaughlin Reserve, California, USA - CR12Aug_8Ca (SPAdes) | ecosystem: Environmental > Terrestrial > Deep...
TTAATCCGGCCACTGAAGGCCTAGAGTCTTTGAAACAACCGATCGGATGGACATGGGAGGATTATGGAGGAACTGAGGAGGGAGAGATCCTTCTTGAAAAATTAAAGACATTTCCTGATGTTCAAAGAATATATGTAGAGCTCCCGCCAGCCGAAGGCACGGTTGATTTTGGGTCTCTCCATTATTTTACAAGCCAGATTCCTCTTCATAATAATCAGGCTGTTATAACTGGACTATATATTGAATCGTCACCTCTTACTCCGTTTATCATGCCAACCCTCGATGCACTCACTGACGAAGAAAGCATTCTGGTTTGGGGAGACTCTCGCCTTAAGAGTATAAAAGTATTTTATGACCAACCTTTTACCACCCACCTAAATCGATTACGTCACTTAGGTGTAAACTATATTGTTGCTTATTCCCCCTATGTCAAAAAGAATTTGGGAACTGAAAAAAATGTTTCCGTAGTGGGCCAAACAAAAATGTTTAGCATTTTCCGTATCGCAGATACTAAGCCTCTACTCTATCCACTAAAAACAAAACCGGGGCTCTTTATTAATGAAGACACCACCTTATCATTCCGAGATGTGGCTATGGCAATTTTTGCCGGACAAAAAACATACGACTTTCCCCTGGCTCATGGGCGGATGAAGCCACTGGAGCTAACGAAAGAAAATACCGATCCATTCTCTTTGCTGATTGTAAATGGCAAAAATCTAGATCTCGCAACGATGCAACACATAAAAAGCTTGAATCACCCCGCTCTCATTATTAATCCGTCTGGCGAAGTTGTTAGAGTAATCCCGCCCAGTAAGAATTTTCGTTACCTCTCACAACTAGAAACAATTCCCAAAGGTTTCCCAACATACTATAAAAGCGGACCGCTCAGCTGGGCCACCTTCTTAAGAGTCTTGGATGACATGGCAAAAGAATTTCCGGAAATAAAAACTTCTACCGCGATCTCAAGTAGCACCATCAACAATCAAACCATCTCCTTCAATCATGCGGGACCAGTTGTTATTAATGGTGGCTATTCTCCCTACTGGCAAAACACAACCTGCAAAGAGTGCTTGGTTTACGAGGTTACTCCCGCCAATATGCTTGTTTTTGCAAACGGCCAAACTACTATTACCTACCAAACCGATCCTCTTAAAAGAGCTGCTGAAGCAGTATCCTGGATTAGCCTTGCACTCCTTATCATACTGAGCATAAAAACAGTAATCTCGAATAGATCTGCTACACTTCACTCATGAGTCTCCACGCATTCTTTCACCTACTTCGAGTTCGTCACTACGTTAAAAATCTCTTTGTTTTTCTACCCCTCTTCTTTGGCCTTGGTATCACGAATATTATTCTCGTTGAACAAACGATTATTGCTTTTTTCAGTTTTTGTCTCGTAGCAAGCTCGGTTTATATCATGAACGACTTGATCGACATAGAAAACGATCGGCTTCATGATAGAAAAAAACATCGCCCACTTGCAGCCAACCTGATCTCGAAAAAAACAGCAATCACCACCTTCGCGATACTCCTCTTCAGCAGCCTCTCGCTAGCCCTAAGCCTCTCTTTATACATCACTCTTCTAATTGCAATATATTTCATTATAAATATTGCCTATTCATCTGTTCTAAAAAAAATCCCCATCCTTGATGTCTCTATAATCGCAAGCGGATTTGTTATCCGACTCCTCGTTGGATCAGCTGCCTCTGGGGTTCCTCTTTCTATGTGGATTGTCCTAATGGTATTCCTTCTCTCCCTCTTTCTTGGTTTTGCTGAGCGGCGCGAGGATGTCTCAATTTTTCTAAGAGATGGCTCAAAAATGAGGACTGTTGTTGATGGGTATAATCTCGAATTTTTGAATGCCGCAATGGTTATTATGGCCTCAGTCGTAACCGTCTCTTATATTCTCTACACTGTCTCGTCTGAGGTTGTTGCTCGTACAAACGGCGACTATCTCTACCTAACAACCATTTTCGTTCTTCTTGGCATTCTTCGATACCTCCAGTTATCGTTTGTGCACAACGATCACAGCTCTCCCGTAGATATCCTCCTCAGAGACCGTTTTCTCCAGATGACCATTGCTGCCTGGGTTGTTATGTACTGGGTAATTCTGTATGTATGAAACATATTATCCTGCCCTATATTTTCTTTGCCGTAATTGCCACCGCTACTAATCTTGGCACCCAGTATTTATGGCTCAGTATAGCGCTAGGACCGAACCCCCTTCTCGTAGCTATGTTTTTAGGAACGGGAATCGGATTGATCACAAAGTACATCCTTGATAAAAAGTATATTTTCCAATACACCACAAAAAATCTAAGTCACGACTTGAACAAATTTCTGCTCTACTCGATAATGGGTATGCTCACAACGGCAGTTTTCTGGACAAGCGAACTAACCTTTCATGCTTTCTGGAACTCTCCCCTGGCAAAATATATTGGTGGAGCAATCGGTCTCGCTATTGGCTATACGATCAAGTACTTTCTAGATAAAAAATTTGTATTTGTAAAATAATAAAATGAAAAAGATTTTTGTAACCGGAGGCGCAGGATTTTTAGGGTATCACGTCATTAACTATCTCAAAGATCAAAACTGGCCAGCTCAAGTCTATGACATTGAGGCTCCTGATCCAAAAGAGTACCCAATAGGAACCGATTTTTTTCAAAATGATGTTCGTGATTACGCATCTCTGAAAAAGGCGATGACTGGCGCCGATGCGGTAATCCATGCTGCTGCCGCCCTTCCTTTGTGGAGCGCTAAAGATATCATGACGACCAACGTTGATGGGACACGCAATACCCTCCGGGCCGCTAGCGAGCTGGGCATCTCTCAAGTCATTTTTATCTCCTCAACCGCCGTTTATGGAATCCCCAAAAAACACCCTCTTTTCGAAAATGACCCTATGGTCGGCGTTGGACCATACGGAAAGAGTAAAATTGAAGCGGAAAAAATCTGCGAAGAATACAGAAGTAAGCTTTGTGTCACCGTAATCCGTCCAAAAACTTTTATCGGCCCGACCCGCCTCGGAGTCTTTTCTATTCTCTATGACTGGGTAGCTTCAGGAAAACGAATCCCACTGATTGGCAATGGCCACAACCTCTACCAGCTATTAGATGTTGAAGATTTGTGCGCTGCTATTTTTCTGGCCCTGAACGCAGACAAAGAAAAAGCCAATCAGACTTTCAATATCGGAGCAAAAGAATTTAGAACTGTGAGAGAAGATATCGGAGCACTGTGCGAATATGCAAAAAGCGGAGCCCGACCAATGAGCACTCCGGCGCCAGTTGTTAAGTTCTTTTTGCGCATTTTCGAGATACTTCACCTCTCCCCCCTCTACCGCTGGATCTATGGCACTGCCAACAAAGATTCGTATGTCTCCACAAAGAAACTTGAAGAAACACTTGGATGGCAACCAAAATATTCAAATACCGCTACGCTTATTCGTTCTTATGAATGGTTCTTAGCTCATCGAACGGAAGTAGAAGGTCATTCCGAAGGTGTTACCCACAGAGTGTCATGGAAACAAGGAATTCTCCGATTGATCAAAAAAGTAATGTAAGCGACAAGCCCGGTTTGGCTGTCTTTGATTTTGATGGGACCATTACAAATGGTGATACCTTTTTAGATTTTGCGCGCTTTTCGATTGGTACCCCACTCCTTTTACTTAAAATTATTGGAGGAAGCTTTTATACCGCCTTGCGAATTCTTCAGACTAGATCCTTTTCTGAGGGCAAGGAAGTGTTGTTCGGAGCAATATTCGCCCATGTAGAAGAGAGTTATTTTTTAGAAAAAACTCGACGTTATTCTTTGGAACAGTTACCGAGACTCATTAAACCCCAGGCGCTTAAAAAAATTGATTGGCACAAATCCCAGGGACACACACTCGTCATCCTGACTGCCTCAGTTGATTCCTGGATTAAACCCTGGGCAGAAAAAAACAACTTTACATATGTTATTGCTACAGAATTAGAAATTATTGACGGACGACTCACGGGTAAGTTCAAAACAAAAAACTGTGTAGGTAAAGAAAAGGCGCGGAGAATCATCCAAGCTTTTCCAAATCTTCGGGACTATAGCGTATATGGATACGGTAATAGTCGCCAGGATAGTTATTTCTTAGATCTTGTAGATTATCCGTTTATGAGATCCTTCTGATTAACATAAAGCTATCCACAAGAAATCCGATATCTTTTAATTCAAAATAAGTGCTGACGGGAGGGATCGAACCTCCGACCTAGGGTTTATGAGTCCCTCGCTCTACCACTGAGCTACGCCAGCATGGAACATTAAGATTTGTATCATCAAATTTTTGTTTTGACAATTATCCTCTTTTTCTTCTATAATGAGCCGCTAAGAGATAGTCTCTAAATCGCGGGGTGGTGGAAGGGTTACCATGCGAGCCCCATAAGCTCGTGGAACCGGTTCGAGTCCGGTCCCCGCAACTAGCTTTAACTTTTACCCGAAAGGGTCGTGTCGTTTTGTACTCAAAACGCACTACATCTCCGCGACTCCTCGCGCCCAATATACCCTTTCAAATAAAAGTTTCCGCAGAAAAAATTCTTTAAGTTTTGAGTTATAATATCTTCTAAACAGAGAATAACTTCACCAATGTGCTATAATAGTTTCCATGCCAATGAAAAAATCGACTAAAGAAAAAATCGAATCAGTGATTCCAGAGAAAGTTGATGTAACGTTTGAAAATAAATCAGAGAACCCATATCTTATTCCCCTCTCGGTTGTCGTTGCCGGACTACTCATTGCTGTTGCGATCATCTACAACGGCCAAACACAAGGAACTAGTGGAGGATCTGAAAATAAACCTCCCGTTGATGTAATTGCCTCTATCGGACTCCGGACTCCTGAGTTTGAAAGTTGTCTGAAAACAAAACCCTTTGGTCAAAAAATCCAAACCGATAGTGCTGATGCCGAGAAGGCCGGTGCAGAAGGTACCCCTTTCAGTGTAGTGATCGCAGCAAATGGAAAGAGAATTCCTCTCGCCGGTGCTTATCCCTATGAAGTTGTGAAACAAGCCATCGACGAAGCGTTGGCCATTGATTCAGAAGATCCTATTTCAGATAAAGAAAAAGGAGATCCAATCTACGAAATGAGCGCGGTAACATCGAGCGATCATATTCGCGGAAACCCAAATACTCCCGTAAAAATTGTTGAGTTCTCCGATCTTCAGTGCCCATACTGTCAGGTCTTCCATGGCGTGATGCAACAGGTCATGACCGACTATGGCTCAAAGGGACAAGTTGCTTGGGTTTATCGCCACCTTCCCCTGACAAGCATTCATCGCTACGCCCTCACCTGGGCCGAAGAAGCTGAGTGTGTCGCTCAGGCTGGTGGAGTGGAAAAATTCTGGGAGTATATTGATGCGAGATTTGCGAGTCAGGCAGGAAATTAAATTTCTTTAGTAAGAATAGTTAAATAAAAAGAGATGCTTATTGCGTCTTTTTTTATTTTTATGATACATTCTCGATTAGTAACTCTAGAGAAGAACATGAGGGAGGCTCAAGATGACAGATGTCCTTACAACATACCCCCTGGATCAGGGAGTGGTCGCTGGCATAACAAAGCGGCGAGCGGGAATCTTCACTCTATCCCAGCCCGAGACCTGCCAGGGGCTGGTGTTCGCGAGTAAGATTCTCTCGCTCCTTGATGCAAAAAGTCCGGGCATCAGCCAGAGGAAAATCTTCGTGATGGATTCCAAGGGACATACGGGAAAAGTCTCTTTCTGGAATCTTGATGATTCGCCCCACGCCCAAGGGGTGTGCGACGGCGTCATCTGGTCCCACGAAGGAATGGTTGTCTGCTTTTCAGGAGGGTGCCCTGTCTTGGCCTTCGTGAGTAAAGAGGAGGGCCTCCTGGGGATGCTTCACTGTGGCTGGAAAACCATCGGAAGGCGAATCATTACCAACTTCGCCACCCAGTGGCAACTCGTGGGAGGATCCCCAAAGAACACTTCGGTCAAATTTCTACCGGCCATCTGCCGGGGATGCCTAACCTTCCACCAATCCTACTGGAAGAAAGAGGTCTCTCCCGCTCTTCGGTGGACCGGCCAGGAACCCCACGAGTTCGCTATCGTCCAAGGCGATCTGATTGGTCTCGACCTCTTCAAGCTCTCGACGACCATCCTCGCGCAGTGCGGCTTCAGGGAAATCGAAACCGACGGCGTCTGTACGTCCTGCAGTAACGAATACTGGGACTACCGCCGCCACGACTCGAAAGAGCGCGGGGGTCCCAAATTCCGAAACGCTGCCTTCCTCATCCGAGAATCACTACCCCACTTGGCTTAAAACGCTGAGCGGGGTATTTTTATTACACTGATGAAAATTGCTATTTTAGGATACAGTCGGGAAGGCTCCTCGACCCTTGCCTTCCTCAAAAAACAAAAGCAGGTCTTTGGGAAACCCCAAAAAGAAATTGAGTACTGGGTACTCGATCAGAAAAAGATTCCCAAACTTCCTACTGGAATAAAATCTGTAATAGGGAAAAGCTATCTCAAAAATCTAGATCGATTCGATTATATTGTTCGCTCCCCTGGTGTTCCCTACTCCACCACGGAGTTAGTACAAGCTAGACAGCAAGGAGTTAAATTCTCAAGCCTAACAAAAATATTTTTTGAACTATCACCCTGTCCGATCATCGGGGTAACGGGCACTCGTGGCAAAGGTACGGTCGCCACCATGCTCTATCGCATCTTAAAGGCAGCTGGCAAAGATGTTCATCTTCTTGGGAATATCGGCATTCCTGCTCTCGATCTTCTTCCCCGTCTCAAGAAAAACTCGCTCGTTATTTATGAACTATCGAGCTTTCAACTTCAAGACATGACCGTTTCCCCTCATATTTCTATTCTCCTTCACGTTTCCCCCGACCATCTTGATTCACATAAGAACTTCAAAGAGTACGTCGAAGCAAAGGGTCAGATTGCCGCTCATCAAAATAAAGATGACGTAGTCTTTTATGTTGACGAAGATGCGACTACGGCTCGTCTCGCTATGAAAGGTTCTGGTAAAAAAATAAAAGTTTCTACAAAAGATTTTTCTCTTTTTGAACCATCACTCCTCTACCTCCCCGCTCCCCATCTTTTTGAGAATGCCGCGGTTGCTGCAACAGTCGCTCTTCATCTCAAAGTAAAATTACAAACTATCCGCAAATCTCTCGCTTCATTCTCTGGAAATGAGTTTCGCCTCCAGTCTCTTGGGAAAAAGAAAGGGGTGCAGTACTTCAATGACTCTGCTGCTAATAATCCCTTGGGTACAATAGCCGCCCTAAAAAGCTTCGGTACTCCCATCGTTCTTATCGTCGGTGGTAAAAATAAAGGCCTCGACTACAAACCACTCGCTCGAGAAATTAATAAAACGAACGCTCGAGCAGTCATCCTCATTGGAGAAATAAAAGATGTTCTAAAAAGTCAGATTCGAAAACCAAGCACCTTCATAGCTCAGTCCCTAAAAGAAGCCGTGCAGATGGCTCGTAAGCAGGCTCATACAAATGATGTGGTTCTTTTTTCTCCGGGAACATCGAGTTTTGACATGTTTAAAAATTTTGAAGATCGCGGCCGCCAGTTTACAAAACTTGTTCAATCACTCCCCTCATGACCTACCAATCTCTCCGTAAGAAACATACAAAGTTCACCTACCAGTCCTATTCCTATTACATTCTAGGAAAAGATCTGGTAGTTCAGTTTGTTTTTACTCTTTCTCCCAACATCCGATTCGAACCGAAGGTAATTATAAAAAACATAGACGAGAAAAGACTAAGAGCACTTGATGTGGCCACTCTCGAAAACTTTATCTTCCACCTTGGTCTAGCCGAGATACCAAGCTACTGGAAGTCTGCGGTAAGCCCGGAGATTATTATTGAAGCTGGATATCTTTCGAAGGAACAGATTTCCTGGTGGAACAATCTTTTAGAAAATGGTCTGGGTGAATTTTTCTATATCAATAAGATTCCTTTCTCAGGAAGCTTTTTGAAAATCACGACCACTCAAAAACCGCCAAAAAATAAAGTTACTTCTCTTCGTCTTAAAAACCGATATATCGTTCCCATAGGTGGTGGAAAAGATTCTTTTGTAACCGCCCATCTCCTCAAGGAAACCAAGACTGACTTCCGCCCCCTTGTTTTAGGAGCTGTCCCTGCGGCCTTGAATTCCAGTCGTGCGGTCAGTTCTGAGTCGCCAATACAGATAGAACGGAAAATTGACCCTCAACTTACTGCCCTTAATAAAAAAGGCTACTTGAACGGGCATACACCCTTCTCAAGCTATCTGGCATTCCTCACTGTTTTTTGCGGCCTCATCTTCGACTACCAACATATCGCTATCTCCCAAGAACAAAGTTCCAATGAAGGCAATATAAAAATCGGAAGAAAAAGCATTAACCATCAGTACTCAAAAAGTTTTTCGTTCGAGAAAAAGTTCCGAGAGTATCTTAAAAAATACCTGTCGCGAGACATAAACTTTTTCAGTTTTCTCCGCCCACTCTCTGAGCTCCAAATTACTAAAATATTTATTCAAACCCCCGAATACTTTAAAACCTTCAAAAGTTGCAATGTTAACCTCAAAGAAGACTCCTGGTGTGGAAAGTGTCCGAAATGTTTCACTATCTACCTCCTCCTCGCCTCCTTCTTAAAAGAAAAAGAGTTGGTTAAAATATTTGGAAAAAATCTTCTCGACGATCTTTCATTATGGTCCTACATTCCCGCTTTCCTCGGAAAGTCGGGTGCTCGACCCTTTGACTGCATCTCGTCCATAAAAGAAACAAGCATAGCCCTCAGTATGGCAATCAAAAAATACGAGGCAGAAGGAAAAAATCTACCCTCCCTTCTCCACCGATACCAAAAAGAATTTCACCCCCGAAGAGACACGAATGAAGGATTTTTAAGATCCTGGGATAAAAATAATTTCGTCCCACAGTCATTTCAAAAGACACTAAAAGAAAGGCTGAAATAGCTTGAATTGTTGCTCCGAGACGAGTACAATCGTCTTTATATGGCTTCTCCTATTAACCAAAAAGTCCTAAAACACCTGGCTAATCTGGCTCGAATTGAGCTTTCGGAACGGGAAGAAAAGAAGCTCCTTGAAGATCTCCGATCTATTTTCTCTTACTTTGAGAAGCTACAAGAACTAGACACGAAAGATGTCCCGGCCATGAATGGCGGAACGGCTCTTCAAAACATCTTCCGGAATGATGCCGACCGGATCGATACCCAGAAACAGCACGGCCGAGAAAGCTTCCCCGAGGAATCAAGTGGTCTCCTTAAAGTCCCCTCTGTTTTTCACCATGACGAATCCTAATAATCTTACATTAGAAAAATTTCACGACGGCCTGATCAAGAAAGAATTTTCTGCCCTCGAAGTAACACAGGAACTCTTTGCGAAAATCAAAGAGGCTGATAAGAAGGTGGGCGCCTATCTCAGCCTGAGCGAAGAAACTGCCATCCGTCAGGCCGAACAGGTTGATTTAAAAATTGCGAAGAATGAAACCATCTCCCCATTGGCTGGAGCACCGCTCGCCATTAAAGATAATATTTTGATTGAAGGCCTTCCCTGCACCTCCGCCTCCAAGATCCTCGAGCACTATGTGGCTAGTTATGATGCCGCGGTGATTAAAAAATTAAAAAGTGAAGACGCTGTCTTTTTAGGAAAAACAAATATGGACGAGTTTGCTATGGGCGCCTCGACTGAAAACTCTGCGCTTCTTTTAACTCGTAATCCTCACGACCCCGAACGAGTGCCGGGCGGATCATCCGGTGGCTCGGCGGCAGCGGTAGCAGCTCACATGGCACTCGCCGCTCTCGGTTCTGATACTGGAGGATCAATTCGTGAACCAGCAGCTTTCTGTGGTGTCGTTGGACTGAAGCCAACATACGGTAGCGTCTCTCGCCATGGCCTGACTGCAATGGCCTCAAGTCTTGATCAGATTGGACCGATTACAAAAACAGTTCATGATGCGGCCATTCTTTTTTCTGCTATTCATGGAGAAGACGGATATGATTCAACGAGTGCTCCCGTTGCTTATAAAAAATCTGAGCTGCTTCAACCAAAATACGAAACCATCACAAGCCTCAAAATTGGTATCCCTAAAGAATATTTTAAGGACGGTGGACTCGATGATGTTGTCCGTAATGCTTTAGAAAAAACAATCTTTGCTTTCAAATCAATGAAAGTAGAGTTTAAAGAAATTTCTCTTCCTCATAGTGAGTACGCTCCCGCCTGCTACTACATCATCGTCCCCGCTGAAGTCAGCTCGAACACTGCCCGCTTTGA
>Ga0207952_1001397_pt1 | contig 10272 bp, 12 predicted proteins | sample SubbioR12Aug_8Ca_FD_184831 | JGI IMG/M metagenome (GOLD analysis project Ga0207952, IMG submission 184831) | Serpentinite rock and fluid subsurface biosphere microbial communities from McLaughlin Reserve, California, USA - CR12Aug_8Ca (SPAdes) | ecosystem: Environmental > Terrestrial > Deep...
ATTAATCAATCAACCGGCGATATAGCCATTTCAGTTCCTGTACAAAGTTTCCAGTTTGAAAAGGCCCTGATGCAGGAGCATTTTAATAACTCAAACTTTTTGGATTCGAAGCAATATCCCCGTTTAACGCTGAAAGGAAAAATTACAAATCTTTCTGCTGTTGATCTTTCTAAAAATGGAAAATACGAGGCTACTGTTGCCGGCGATCTCACGATAAAAGGAGTAACAAAACCTATTACAGAAAAAGCAACTATCGAAGTAAATAATGGAAAAGTAACGGTGACCTGTAAATTCACAGTTAAAGAAATTGGCTCTTATGGAGTTGGCAAACCAATGGGTAAAAAGAAGAATAATGTAGCAGATGATATTGAGGTTAACTATAAAGCCGTTTATGATAAAGGGGATGAATAAAAATAAGTTGAAATCTAGTTTCTCAAATTCTACAAAGAGTTGCTTACAAAAAGTAAGCAACTCTTTGTAGTTTTAAAATTATTTTGCAACTACTTATAAAACATATGAAAATGAAATATCAATCGTTCTTATTTGCTGTACTTGTTGCACCATTGTTTTCCTTTGCACAGCCTTCTCCTAAAGGCCTGCAGGTAAATGATAAAGCACCTGCCTTTTCGGCAAAAGACCAAAATGGGAAAGATGTTAACCTTTCAGCAGCATTAAAAAATGGTCCCGTGGTTATAGTTTTCTACAGGGGTCAATGGTGCCCATATTGCAATAGGCAGCTCAAGGCTTTGGAAGATTCAATTGCATTTATAAAAGATAGGGGAGCTACGCTGATTGCCATTTCTCCTGAAAAACCTGAAAATATTGCTAAGACAGTTGAAAAAACTAAAGCCACTTACCCGGTACTTTTTGACCGGGATTTAAAAATTATGAATAGTTACGATGTAGCCTTTCAGGTTGATAGCAATACGGTTGAAAGGTATAAGAAATTTGGAATTGATTTTTATGATGCCAATGGAAACAATGGGGCTATTCTGCCGGTGCCAACAGTTTATATAGTTAACCGGGAGGGGATAATAATTTTCAAACATTTTGATCCTGATTATAAGAAAAGATTTTCTGTGCAGGAAATTTTATTGCATTTGTAATCTGGATAGTATTTCGCAAAAAAATGTAAGGAAGACTATATTCTTTCGTCAACAATTAAGTAAATGTTATGGCAAATATTAAAGTAATCACTTACAAAGAAGCTACCGGCAAGTTGAAGGATATATATGAAGACCTGATTAAAAAGAGGGGTAAGCTGGCAGCTGTACATACCATACAAAGCCTCAATCCCGATACGATCATTGCCCATATGGAATTATATATGACGATCATGTTCAGCCAGAGTCCATTGTCCAGGGCACAGCGGGAAATGATAGCCGTGGTGGTTTCGTCCGTAAATGGCTGTGAATATTGTCAGCAGCATCATGGAACGGCATTAAACAACTACTGGAAAAATGAAGAAAGAGTACAAAGCTTGCGAATTAATTATCAAACTGCAGCATTGACTGTGCCTGATATTTTATTATGTCAGTTTGCTACTGAACTTACGGTGCATCCGGGTGATTTTGGATTAGAAAACAGAACTGAAAATTTACGGCAAGGAGGATTTGGCGACAGGGCAATATTGGATGCAACATTGGTAGTAGCTTATTTTAACTTTGTAAACCGCATTGTTTTGGCATTAGAAGTTCAGGTAGAGGAAAAAGCCGGTGAAGGATATAAATATTAAAAAATAACATCATGACAATTCAAAAATCGGTACTGGCTATTTTTCAGCAATTGGAAGATTCATTGGTTAAATTAACCGATGACCAATATTGCAAAAAAATTGATACGCTTTCCGGTGCCACCATTGGCCAGCATGTTAGACATGTAGTAGAAATGTTTGTTTGCTTACAAGATGGCTATACAACAGGCATAGTGAACTATGAAAAAAGAAAAAGAGATATTACTATTGAAACTTCAAAAGAAATTGCAACTAATTTAATGCAGCATATAAATACCTCTTTGTTTACTTATAATAAAGAATTGATTCTGGAAGCAGGTTTTGATGAAAACAGTTTTGAGTTGAACCAATTGCCTACTAATTATTTTCGGGAGATAGCTTATAACCTTGAACATGCAATTCATCACATGGCAATAATAAAGATTGGTATTAATGAAGTGGCAGATATAAAACTGCCGGATGGCTATGGTATAGCATCTTCAACAATAAAATACCGCAAACAAGTAGAACTTGTCTTGTCCTGAAATAGCTGTACAACAAACTATTCAGCATGACAGAAAAAAGGGCTAAAAAGGGCAAGATTTATCCAAAAAGTAGCCAGCCTTATAAAAGGCGAACCGAGGAAGAGATGAACAATATTTTAGTCCAAATCCAAAATGAAGGTTTATCAAAACGAACTGCTTGCTTAAAATATGGCATTAATAGGAATACACTCAGCCTATTTATATTGAAGCAATCTGCTGCACAAATTATGATAAATGATACAGTAGATTTAACTTCAATAATGAATGATAATCAAAAAAACACCACATTAATAAGAAAAGTAAAAGAACTAAGTGCTGAACTTGAGAAGTCAAAATTAAAGGTACTAACGCTTGAAACTATGATTGAAGTGGCTGAAGAAGACTTAAATATTAAGATCCGAAAAAAGTCTGGTACCAAACAGTTAAAAAAATAAGGCAAAGAAATCCAAAAACGAGCTTGGAAAATATTTGTGCACTGTTTGGTATATCACGCCAGGCTTTTTATGATGCTCAAAAACAAGAACAAAAAGCAAGTGTAGCAGAGATGATTGTGCTTTGCTTGGTTCGAGAATTACGAACCATAATGCCAATGATTGGTGCAAGGAAATTATTATACGAACTCCAATTACCGTTAAAAGAGCATGGAATTAAAATGTGTAGAGATCAATTATTTGAACTTCTGCGGTTTAATGGATTGCTTATTAGAAAGCGCATGAGACATGTTCAAACAACAAACTCCTATCACTGGCTTAAAAAATATCCAAATCAAGCAGAACACTTGATTTTAAATGCATCTGAGCAGTTATGGGTCAGCGATATTACCTATATCCGAACGCTACAAGGATTTAATTATTTAAGTTTAATTACAGATGCCTATTCAAGAAAGATAGTTGGTCATTGCTTGTGCCCTACACTTGAAGCTATCGGCTGTATTGGTGCATTAGAAATGGCTATAAAATCGAGAAAGAAAGACTGTAAACTTATGCATCACTCAGATAGGGGAATACAATACTGTTCATATAATTATGTGCAAATTTTAAGAATGAATTTAATAACCATCAGTATGACGCAGAGTGGAAGTCCATACGAGAATGCTTTGGCTGAAAGAGTAAATGGAATAATTAAAAATGAATTTTCCCCTAAACGGATTTATCAAAATCATGAGGAGGCAAAAACCATACTTGCATCGAATATTGAAGTATATAACAATCGAAGACCTCATGCAAGCTTAAATTATTTAACTCCTTCTGCTGCCCATGAAATGACTGGAGATTTTGTCAAACAGTGGAAACATTATCCATATCTTAAACGGACTGAATCTGTAAATCAATAAATACATTATACCTAGTCTAAGACGCGCCTTACGTCACATCTTAGACTAGGTAAAGAGATAATAATCTATTGATATTATTTAATCAAACAATACGATTAATGCTAGCATAAATCGTATTAATAATAGTAATACCTTCAACCATTGACAGGATTTTGGGTTTATCTATACCACTGTAAAGTAAATCCAGGATTAATTTTTAACAGTGTAAGGTTTTTCTACGACGAGACACAGTAATTAATATGATTCAGATTTCATGAATTCTGACACCCATTTTTGAATATGAATAAAAAATTGCATTTTCTGACATATGTTTTGAGTGATAAGTTAAATGTGGTTTATAATTTCTCATATTTAGTAGTATTAGTACGCTTTTTATACATTTTTTTAATCTGTTTAATTAATTAGTATTATATTTTTCTCTATCTAGGATTCCTTCAAACCTTCATTATAGTTTAGTTTATCGGAATAATTGTAGCAGTGTACCTTCCCACTTTAGGCGAGGTGTCCGTGATTACAAGAAAGCCTTCCTCGGTACACTTATAGTTTTGAAACTTTGGGATAAATGTACAGTGCAGGTCATCGGAATTGATTTTTTCCCCTTCATCAAGTGATACCTGTCCGCCCTCCCAGGTAGTTGTATGTATCACAACTTTTTTGCGTTCCCGGACAGTATCGTTCCCATATTCAAAGATGACCATTGCGGTAAGCTCTTTGTCACTGTTTGCCTGGCATTTTACCGTCTCTTCGTGTAGCGTTTCAAACTTGTCCAATTCTGTAAGATTTTTCATCAGGTTAGCCATCGTAAATAAGATTTAGTTCTGAGCTACAAAGTAAACAGTTTCTGTTTTGTTTTAATATATCTTCCCTTATATACATAAATATTCATTATTTTTAGTTGTTCAGGTAACGTGAATAATAAAAAATATTGAACAATATATCTATTTATCAATATTGTTCGCTATATTTGATTGTTCAGGTAACGTGAACAATCAAATATTTTATGAAAGAACAAGACATCATCCATTTTGCCCTAAACAACCTGGCAGGTACCCACCAGCTCCTCGGAAACTGGGTACCTGTAGACAATAACCAGGTTGACGGTGCCATCGATTTTCATTTCCAGAACGGGAATGAGCATGTATTTATAGAAGTTAAAAAGGAGCTCCGCAATTACCACATGCCCAAGATCACCGAACTGGCGAAGCACTACCGTCCGCTGATGATAGTGGCTGATAATATATTCCCAACGCTGAAAGAAGAACTCAGGAATTTAAACATTGGTTATCTGGACACAGCGGCCAATATTTACCTGCTCACCCCCAATACTTACGTGTGGCTGGATGGGAAAAAGCATACAAGGACAAAAGAAAAAACAACCAACCGAGCCTTTACCAAAACAGGCCTCAAACTGATCTTCAACTTGCTGACCCGCGACATACTTAATGAGACTTATCGTGTAATGGCAGACGCAGCAGAGATCGCAGTTGGCAGCATCAAACAAATCATTGATGGACTGACCACTGCCGGCTATATCATCAAGCTTGACAACAAGCGCCTCGCCCTAAACAACAAAAAAGCCCTGCTAGACCGCTGGGTTAACGGCTACGGAGAAATCCTAAAACCCGATCTTCTGATCGGCACTTTCCGTTTTGCAAATGAGGTTACAAGAAACGAATGGAAGCTCCTACCAACAGACCAGCAGACCGTTTGGGGAGGCGAAGCGGCCGCAGATATCATAACCGATTACCTGCGACCCTACCAATTCACCGCATACACCCATGACACCAAAATAGGTATCATGCAAAAATGGCGATTGATCCCGGCAGAAGAAGGCGACATTAAAGTGTACAAAAAATTCTGGAGGCACTTAACCGATTTTACATACGACAACGAGAAGATTCACGGCCATGAAAGAATGCCCGCCATCGCACCTGCACTCTTAACCTATGCAGACCTAATGCTAACTCTTGACCCGCGTTGCGTGGAAGTAGCAGCAAAAATTTATGACAATTTTTTACGCTATGATTTTGAACTTAAACAATAACCAAGATCTAAAGGAAGTATTCGACGCACTGGAAGAAGCGTTCGTGAATACAGGCATCGATTTTTTTTTAATCGGTGCGCAGGCGCGTGATCACTGGTACCAAAAAGGTGGTAAAACATCAAGGGAAACAAGGGACGTTGATTTTGCAGTGCTGGTAGGATCCCAGGAAGAATACAATCAGGTTCGTCATTACCTATATGAACACAAAAGCTACCAAGGCACCAAAGACAATTCTTTTGTCATGATCACACCAGGGGGAATCCAAGTTGATATTTTACCCTTCGGTGAAATCGAGATTGATGAAGCAGTAGTCATGGCAGGAGAGGGACTAAACAGCATTAAAGTGAACGGCTTTATGGAAGTGTATAAAACCGGCACGTACAGTATCGAATTGGGCGAAGGCAGAATATTTAAAGTAGCAACACTTCCGGCTATCATCCTGCTAAAGTTTGTTGCCTACGATGACAGACCTGAAAAGCGTATGAAGGATGCAGGTGATATAGCAAACATTATAGATAATTTTTTTGAACTCCAATCAGACCATATCTACGACCACCATGCGGATATCTTTACTGCTGCGGTCGATAACATGGAGATGGAAGAGATCTCAGCAATAGCAATCGGTCAAGATATAAATAGCATTATTGCTGAAAACTATCCATTGAAAGCACGGATATTGAATATCTTGGACAAGCACCTTGCACTACTGGAAGAAAGTAGATTTTTGAGGAACATGCTCTTAACCGAAAACGATACCATTGAGAAAAGAGCAAAATTATTACAACACATCAGAGACGGCATCATTTAAAAATGAAATACCTAAGAACTAATAAATTTAATGAAGTAAAAACTATTAAATATTTTCCTCTTTTGGGGTATCGTCATTTTTTTATTTTTTTCTAAGGGTGGAAAATCCATAATATTTATACACAAAGAACTTCTCGAAAAATATAGAAACATATACATGGATGAAAAGAGGCAATTAGAAGAAGAAATTGTCAAAAGTGATTTGAAGTGTTCGAGCTTAAGGAATAAATAAGAAAGGCTACCTCGTTGGAAGTAGCCTTGATTCTCGTTTGTAGCCGGTACGGGAATCGAACCCGTCTTTGCCCCGTGAAAGGGGGCTGTCCTAACCGATAGACGAACCGGCCATGGTTTTATCTTTCGGGTTGCAAAAATAAGAGTCAAATTGTTTTCTGCCAAACTTTTTTATCAAATTACGCAAATTGATTTTAGAAACTGTAAATTTGCCATCCTAACGCTAATTAATCAAATTAAAACAGCTATCAATGAGTACAGTAAAAGTTGCTATTAACGGTTTTGGAAGAATCGGTCGCTTGGTATTTCGTCAGATTTATAATATGAAAGGTATAGATGTGGTTGCTATCAACGATTTAACCAGTCCAGCGGTATTGGCACATTTATTAAAATACGACAGTGCACAAGGACGTTTTGATGCAACTGTAACTTCAACTGATGATTCAATTGTAGTAAACGGGGAAACCGTAAAAATATATGCACAACGTGACCCAGCTCAAATTCCTTGGGGTGCGCATGGTGTTGATGTAGTAATTGAATCAACAGGATTCTTTACCGATAAAGACAAAGCAGAAGCGCATATTAAAGCAGGTGCTAAAAGAGTAGTAATTTCTGCTCCAGCAACCGGTGATTTAAAAACAGTGGTATTCAATGTGAATCATGCCATTTTAGATGGTTCTGAAACCATTATCTCTTGTGCATCTTGTACTACCAACTGTTTAGCTCCAATGGCTAAAGTATTGAATGATCAATATGGTATTTTAACTGGTATTATGAGCACTATACACGCTTATACCAATGACCAGAACACATTAGATGCTCCACATCCTAAAGGAGATTTAAGAAGAGCTAGAGCTGCTGCTGCCAATATTGTTCCAAATAGCACTGGTGCTGCTAAAGCAATTGGTTTAGTATTACCTGAGTTAAAAGGAAAGTTAGATGGAAGTGCACAACGTGTTCCAACCATTACTGGTTCTTTAACTGAGTTAACTACCATCTTAAGCAAGAAAGTAACTGCTGAAGAAATCAATGCTGCAATGAAAGCTGCTGCTAATAAAAGTTTCGGTTACAATGAAGATGAAATTGTGAGTTCAGATATTATTGGAACCCATTTCGGTTCTTTATTTGATGCTACTCAAACAAAAGTAATGACCGTTGGCGATACTCAAATGGTGAAGACGGTGAGTTGGTACGATAACGAAATGAGTTATGTAAGTCAGTTGGTAAGAACTGTACAATACTTTGCAGGATTAATCAGCAAATAATTCTTTAATAATAGCATTAAAAGCCGTTTCGATTTTTCGGGACGGCTTTTGTTTTTTGGTTAAATTGCCTTTAAATAAATTTTTTATGACGAGTCCTTTTGTAGCGTTTAATTTTTCAGGAATGAAAGCCTTAATTAGAGTTGATTTTAATGTGCCTTTAGATAAACAAACCTATGCTATTGGAGACGATAATAGAATGAGAGCTGCAGTTCCAACGATTGTGAAAATTTTGCAAGACGGTGGTGCTGTAATTTTAATGAGTCACTTGGGTAGACCCAAAGAAGGACCCGAAACAAAAAGTTCATTGATCCATATTACTGGTCATTTGCAAACCTTATTAAGTAATGCAATGAATAAAGAAGTATTGGTACAATTTGCCAATGATTGTATAGGCCAAGAAGCATATGATAAGTCTGAAAGTTTAAAAGCCGGCGAAGTTTTATTGCTAGAAAATTTGCGATTCTATAAAGAGGAAGAAAAAGGAGATGCATCATTTGCTGAAAAACTAAGTAAACTTGGAGATGTTTACGTGAATGATGCATTTGGTACTGCACATAGAGCACATGCATCAACTGCTGTAATTGCACAATATTTTAGTGCAGATAAAAAAATGTTTGGTTTATTAATGGAAGGAGAAGTAAAGGCAGCTGAATTGGTGTTGCATAAAGCCGCTAAACCCTTTACCGCAATAATTGGCGGTGCTAAAGTGAGTGATAAGATTTTAATTATTGAGAATTTATTAGAACGTGCTACTGATATTATTATCGGTGGTGGAATGGCATACACATTTATGAAAGCGCAGGGTGGGCAAATAGGAAAAAGCCTTTGCGAAGAAGATCGATTAAGTACCGCTTTGGATATTTTAAATAAAGCAGCTGCTAAAGGAGTGCATATTCATTTGCCCTCAGACAGCGTAGTTGCAGACAATTTTGCTGCTGATGCCAATACTAATATAGCACAGAGCAATCAAGTACCAGATGGTTGGATGGGATTAGATATTGGTCCTAAAGCAGCGGAGTCATTTGCTGCAACCATCAAAAGTTCTAAGACCATTCTTTGGAATGGCCCGATGGGCGTTTTTGAAATGGAAAAATTTCAGCAAGGAACTAAAGCCATTGCTGTTGCAGTTGCAGAAGCAACCGCTAATGGTGCATTTAGTTTAGTAGGCGGTGGTGACAGTGTTGCTGCAGTAAATCAGTTTGGTTTTGCTGATCAGGTTAGTTATGTAAGTACGGGTGGTGGTGCTATGTTGGAATACTTTGAAGGAAAAGTATTGCCAGGTATTGCAGCCATTGCTGTTCAATAAGATTATGCTACATCTTCGCCTGTTGCAGCTTTCATCATCAAGAACCAGTCTTCTCGGGTTAGTTTGATGGAAGCTGCAACTTTTGCTTGCGCCAATCTTTCCGATTTAGTGGTTCCAATTACTGGTAGAATTTTAGACGGATGGGTGTTCAACCATGCAATTAATATTTCGTTCAATCCAGCAACATACTTTTCAGTCAATAATGATGCAGCATGTGTAATACTTCTATAGTGTGGATGCAAATCATCTGTAAGCAAGCCACCGCCTAATGGCGCCCATGCCATTGGTATAATTTCATTTTCAATGCAATTGTCTAAAATTCCATTATAAAATGGTGCAGTACAAATAATTGACACTTCAATTTGATTATATTGAATAGGTACCCATTTACGCAACATATTCACTTGATGAGGCAAAAAATTAGATACACCAAATGCGTGTACTTTTCCTTGATTTTGTAAAGTCTGGATTGCTTCAGCTACTTCTTCTGGTGCAAGTAATGGATCTGGACGATGAATTAAAAGGACATCTAAATAGTCGGTACCAAAGTTTTTTAATGATTGCTCTGCAGATCGGATAATATGTTTTTTACTGGTATTATACGATTTGATATTGTGGTTGGGCCTATTCTCAGTTACCATTTGAATACCGCACTTAGTAATCAATTTTATTTGAGAACGCAATGTTTTGTCTTCTTTTAATGCATCTCCAAATTCTTCTTCTGTGGTATAATCACCATAAATATCTGCATGATCAAAACTATTAACGCCAATAGCTAAGCACTCTTCAATCATTGCTCTATAAGCAGCGGTTGAAAAATTAGCTCCCCATTTTCCCCATCTCATGCAACCGGCAATAGGACTACTTAATTGTTCTTGCTGTTTCATATTTAAATATAGGAATAAAAAAATCTCGTTCTGTAATCAGAACGAGATTTATAAATCGGTAGGTTAATTAGATTAATATCTGTTGTATCCACCACCGCCGCCGCCGTTTCCACGATCGCGGTTACCGCCACCGTATCCACCGC
>Ga0207952_1001398_pt1 | contig 10272 bp, 9 predicted proteins | sample SubbioR12Aug_8Ca_FD_184831 | JGI IMG/M metagenome (GOLD analysis project Ga0207952, IMG submission 184831) | Serpentinite rock and fluid subsurface biosphere microbial communities from McLaughlin Reserve, California, USA - CR12Aug_8Ca (SPAdes) | ecosystem: Environmental > Terrestrial > Deep...
TCGTTGATAAAGATGGAAAAACTCGAAAAGTATTTGAAGCAGAGAGACGCCCTAACTCTCAGCGAAATATTAAGCGGGAAAATGAATATAAAAAATTAGGTGTTGAACAAGAAACTCACAAAGTGGGTGCTAAAACAAATTAAATGCCACAAATTGATTTTTTTCTTTGTAGAGAGGAAAGGATAAACTTAGCTAATTTTATTTTCAGTAATGGGTTGATAATGATACCTGATTTAAATTATGAAACTAAAGATCCTAAGGTTCTCCATAATATTACTGATTTTATTCCTTTCGTTGACAAAAATGAAATCATGTTTATTGCTAGTCCTGAAATAGATATGTCTTCATTTGTTTTTGGGGAGTGTCTAAAAGATGGCAAAACATATTACTATATAAGACAGAAATATGGAGTACCCACAATAGATTTTTTATATGCGGGCATTACTGAAATAAGTGATAATAAAATTTGTCCTGGAAGTATGAGTATGAACGCTTTTTTTTATGGAGATATTGGAAATAAAATATATCCATCAGTGCATCTTCAAGATAAGTACAAGATTTTGTGTAATTTTTTAAAGCAGCAATCTATTCGTCTCAAATTAACTAAACGAACGTTTTGGATTGGTAAAAAAAGTATTCTATTGAGTAAAAATGGGGACTACGATTTTATTAATATTGGCGATGTTGTTATTAAGGATATGGTTGTTTAACCATGGGGTTATACAGCAAAAATAAAAACGTCTAGCTATATGTAATATGCATAAATCAATTTACAAAACTACCTCCCATAAAAAGGTTTGACTTTTTTATTGAGCGAGTTGTTGAAATAGTCTTTTTATGAGGAATACGTCTATTAAGGATTTGAAAAGATTTTTATCATTGGTGTTTTTAAGTTCCACTTGTTTGAACTGTTTATTAGTTCTTTGATAGTTAGTAGTTTGGTCATAGATTCAACTTCTTTACTTTCTATAATTAAATTAGTATTTTTATATTATAGATAAGTTCTTTGATTAAAGCTCTAAAGGGTTTCTTTGTTTTTGCAATTTTAAAAATCGGAAACCCATTACTATCCGTTCGGGTTAACAATGGGTGGGATATCGAGTAAGGGGGCTGGGAAGTTAGAAAACAAGTTTAAGTTTAATGAGGGAACTGAGTTAACAAGTGATTTAGGAGTTGAATGGTATGAAACTGCATTTAGAAGTTATGATGCACAAATTGGCCGATTTATTCGAATTGATGATATAGCGGATGACTTTGAATTCTTTAGTCCATATGTATTTGCAAATAATAATCCAATTCTTTTGAATGATGAGTTTGGATTGGCAGCAGATACAATTTTTGGTACTTCGAAGGAAGTTGTTGTAGAAGGTGTTAGGAAAAAAAGCAATATCACTATACCGGTAAATTTATCTGGTCACAGTATTAAGTCAAATCCTCATTTTAATCCATTTGATTATCGAGATGATAATAATGCCCCATACATCAACTATGAAAAAACAAATCCATATGCATGGAATGAAAATATTTTAAATGCGAGCATAAGTACCACATCAAAAGCTGCTATTGTTATTCCATTAGGTAGGTCACTTAAATGGCTGAGAATAATTTTGCGACTTTCTAAATCAAATAATAATATCCCAGAAGCAGCTAAGCGTGTTGTGGAATACGCACATAGAAAAAATGGTGCAGCACAGCCAGGTCATATTGGTGGAAGAACATATAAAAATGATGGGAGAGGGAGTGGCGAAAGACTACCACAGACAACGGAAAATGGAAAGCAGATAACTTATAAGGAGTATGATGTTCATCAAAGATTAGATGGATTCAATAGGGGAAATGAACGTGTTGTAGTAGGTAGTGATGGTAAATCTTACTACACGAATAATCATTATCACTCTTTTAAAGAGATAAAAATGAAATAATTATGAGTGAACATTTAATTGAGGAGTTTGGTACTTTATGTAATAAGTATGATTTACCTATCGATTCTACTTATATTGCTCTAATTGATTGTGAAAATGCATTAAATTGGAGTGACTTTAAAAGAGAATGTAGCCGGGCATTTAAATTCCCAGATTACTTTTCAGGAAATATGAACTCATTTCAAGAAATTATCAACGATTTGTCCTGGCTTAAACAATCTAATTATTTATTGGTTCTTATCAATTCAGGCAAACTACTTTGGTTTGAAAAGGAAGAAGAAAAAAGTTATCTGAAAGACTTATTTAATCAAATATCCTACGAATGGATCAATGTTCCCAACTACTCTGGTGAAGATGAATACAGAAAAAAATCTAAATTCATAGTTCATTATGGCAAATAGATTTTATGTATATTGAGATGTGTATTCAATACACAATCTAATACGATAAAACGATTGCTATGTCTACTACCCCTAAAGCGGTGTTGCCTAAACTGAGTTTCTGGCAAATCTGGAATATGTGTTTCGGATTCTTTGGAATTCAGTTTGGTTGGAGTTTGCAAATGGGCAATATGAGTGCCATTTATGAATACTTAGGTGCTAGCCCTGAACAAATTCCTGGCCTATGGCTAGCTGCTCCTATGACGGGTTTGATTGTTCAACCCATTATAGGATACATGAGTGATAGAACTTGGCATCCAAAGTTGGGAAGAAGAAGACCTTATTTTTTGGTAGGGGCTATTTTAAGTTCATTGGCATTATTCATCATGCCTAATTCATCGGCTATTTGGATGGCTGCTGGTGTGCTCTGGATTTTAGATTCTTCTATCAATATTAGCATGGAACCTTTTCGTGCATTTGTTGCAGACAACTTAGATAAGAAGCAACAACCCATGGGCTTTGCTATGCAGAGTATGTTTATTGGCTTGGCTTCTTTTGTAGCAGGTTATTTGCCACAAAAATTGGTACAATGGTTTGGGGTGTCTAGGGATAAAACAGCTGGGGGCATTCCTGAAAATATTATGTATTCTTTTTACATAGGGGGAGCTGTTTTTTTATTGGCTGTTTTGTACACCGTAATTAAGAGTAAAGAGTATCAACCTGCTGATCCAGATTGGAAAAATAAATTAGATGCCGAAGGCAAAGGATTTATGGGTGGGGTAAAAGAAATTTTTAGTTCAGCTGCCAATATGCCCGATCAAATGAAGCGTTTGGCATTGGTGAATTTTTTAACTTGGCCAGGATTATTTTTGATGTGGTTTTATTACAGCACTGGCGTTGCTACAGACATATTTGGCGGTAATACCACTACTTCCAGTGATTTATATACACAAGGATTAGAATACGCCAATACCACTTCAGCCATTTTAAATTTAGTCACATTTGGTTTCTCTTTTACCCTTCCTTTTTGGGTAAATAAATTAGGGAAAAAATATACCCACACCATTTGTTTGTTATTGGGTGGTGCAGGATTGATTTCGGTGAACTATGTTACTGAACCCTCCTATTTATATCTATCAATGGGCTTGGTTGGTATTGCATGGGCTTCTATTTTATCCATGCCTTATTCTATGTTAGCGGGTTGTATTCCCCCACATAAAATGGGTATTTATATGGGCATTTTTAATTTCTTTATAGTACTTCCAGAAATTATAGCTTCCTTATTTTTTGGAAATGTAATGGAAACAGTATTACACAATGATCGCTTATTGGCGGTGCAAGTAGGGGGTGGATTATTAATTGCTGCTGCAGTAGTATGTGCCATTGTAGTAAAAGAAAATGAATAATTTCAAACGTATCATATGTATCAAATTGTAAAAATAATTGGGTGCTTATTGTTGGCCTTTAACTTACAGGCGCAAAGCAATATTGAACTATATCCTACTAGTTGGTTTGTTGGAATGAAATGGAATAAAGTACAGTTGATTGTTCGCAATGCAACAACTGATTTCTCCAATGCAAAACTAAGTGTAAACTATGCAGGTGTTCAATTAATCAAAGTACATGAATTTGAAAATAAAAAATATGTAGCCCTTGATTTAGTGATAAGTCCTACCGCTAAACCAGGTAAAGTCAAGATTCAAATAGCTGATTCAGATAGTGCAGTTTCAATTGCTTGGGAATTAAAACCAAGAAGAACAGGAATGGGAAAAACCTTTGCAAAAGGAGTGACTGCCAAAGACTTTATTTATTTATTAATGCCTGATCGATTTAGTAATGGCAATCCATTGAATGATGTTGTTCTTGGCTATAAAGACAATTTAGTGAATCGGAAAGATCCCATCAAAAGACATGGTGGCGATTTAGAAGGGGTAGCAAATAATTTAGATTATTTGCAGGATCTAGGTGTAACCGCTATTTGGATGACCCCAGTATTAGAGAATGATATGCCTTTGCAAAGCGAGCAAGCAGGTATGATGGCTGGCTATCATGGGTATTGGTTTACCAATCATTATGCAATTGACAAAAGACTGGGGGGTGAAAATGCGTATAAGAAATTGATTGATGCCGCTCATGCAAAAGGCATTAAAATTATTCAGGATGCAGTGTACAACCATGTAGGTAATGAGCATTGGATGTACAAAGACGCACCAGCTAAAGATTGGATTAATCAATGGCCTGCTTACACCAATACCAATCATAGAGACGAAGCTATTTTTGATTTAAGGGGGAATGCTGCAGATAAAAAAGTGATGTTAGATGGTTGGTTTGTTCCGCATTTGCCAGATATAAATCAACGCAACCCATTTGTCGCTAATTTTTTAATTCAACATGCATTGTGGACAGTGGAAGAATTTGGCATTGATGGTTGGAGAGTGGATACTTATAAATATTGTGACGAACAATTCATGAATAATGTGAACAGCGCTTTAGAAAAAGATTTTCCTACCATCAGTATTTTTGGAGAAGCGGTGGCCAATACCGTTGTTGGTAGTGCATATTTTACCAAGAACAATATGCAAACTACTTTTAAGCATAACGCGCCTGGCACTACTGACTTCCCTTTGAGTTATGCTATGATGGATGCCATTAATAAACCATTTGGTTGGACAGAAGGGGTTAATAAATTATACATGACCCTGTCTCAAGATTTATTGTACCAATCTCCTGAGAAAAATTGCATTTTTTTAGACAATCATGATATGGAAAGGTTTGTATCGATGATTGGATCAGACATGAGTAAATACAAAATGGGAATGAATTTATTATTCACCCTTAGAGGCATTCCTCAGTTGTATTATGGAACCGAATTGTGGATGAAAAATTTTAAAGATCCTAATGATGGAATGGTTCGATTAGATTTACCTGGAGGCTTCCCAAATGATGAAAAAGATAAACGATTGGCCAGCGGCCGTAATCAAACAGAAAATACTGCATTCAATTTTGTAAAAACATTGGCCAATTTTAGAAAAATCAATACTGCTTTACAAACAGGTAAAATGATGCAGTGGCTTCCCAATGATGGGCTTTATGTTTACTTTAGGTACGACCAAGGTTCAACAGTAATGATTTTGATGAATACTTCCAATAAAACAAAATCGGTTTCTTTGTCCAATTATGGGGAAAGAACCAATGGATTCAAGGGTTTCAAAGATGTGGTGACCGGCGTATTGGGTGTGAATAAAATAGACCTTGCACCTATGGAGTCTAGGGTAGTTTTGTTAACCAAATAAATATAATATGTTTAACTTTGTGCAAAGTCGACTGAAGAGATGAAGAATAATGGACCCATTGAGACTAGTTGTGTGCATTGTAATGTGAGGCTAAACTCTGTTTTCAATGTATTAGACGAAGATCAAGTAAAGGATTTATGCATTCATAAATCTTGTGCCGTTTACAAGAAGGGACAATATGTGTTTACAGAGAATGGCTTACCTGCAGGATTATTTTGTATCAATAGCGGTAAAATCAAATTAACCACTACTGGTTATGATGGAAAAGAACAAATTTTACGATTGGTTAAATCGGGTGATATAGTAGGGTATAGGGCTCTTTTGTCTAATGAGCGCTATCATTGCTCTGCTGTTACTTTGGAAGACGCTTCAATTTGCATTATAGATAAAAAGTATTTTTTTGATGCTATTGAGTCTTCTCCTAAACTCATGTTTGAAGTAGTTAAGAAAATGAGCCAAGATTTAAAAGTGGCGGAAGATCATATTGTTTCCCTCTCTCAAAAAAATGTAAGAGAAAGAATGGCAGAAGCTTTGTTGTTCTTAAAAGCTACCTATGGTTTTGAAGAAGATAACCAAACCATTAATGTGAGTTTAAGCAGAGAAGAAATAGCCGATTATGTTGGAACTTCTACGGAAAGCTGTATCCGTTTATTATCAGAATTCAATAACGACAGACTTATTTCTTTGAAAGGTAAAAAAATCAGCATCGTTAATCTACAAAAACTGATTCAAACTGCCAATATAGAGGACTAAATAAATTATATGATTTATATCATATAATGCCACAGCAAAACTCATTCATTCCCTGTTGTTCTACATACAACTTTGTAGGGTAAAAATCTACAAATGTGTAAACACGCAGACCAAACAGAAGAATTCATTCACCATCTCTTGGAGAATGTTTATCCCTGCTTAGAATTAAAACTGCAAAACGCCATCCATTGCGTTTATTTAAAAGAATACAACGACGAGCATAAAGACTATTTAATTGAATTGATGCAAAATCTCCGTAACGATTTTAGTTCCTTGGTTACCTGCGAACAAAAATTGGTATTCCCCTCTGTAATGAAAGTGTTTAATGCTAAATCGGCAAAAGAAGTGCCATTGCCTAATTTGTTCGATTTAATGCAACTTACCCGAAGCAAGGAACATAAAATTATGTCTCATGTTCACAATTTGACCAGCTTATTAGACACCAATACGTTTAAAAACGGGGCGATTAAACAGCACGATTTAGCCGATTCATTCAATAAAAATTTTGTAAAGGAAAAATACCGTTGGAATAAAATGATTGAAGACCGATTGAATGCTTGTAGTTGTTTTAGATCTAATGTTTTTAGAGGATTAGGTCTTGATTCTAAAGAACAACAAAAAAAACAAGCCTAAGCCACCAAATTTGTTCAAAATAAACTAACTTTTAACAACTATTTATAACTATGCAGCATAAGACCATCGAATCAACTAAATGCTTTCACTGCGGAGATTATTGCGCAGGGGAACCAGTGGTATTTGATGAAAAAGCTTTTTGTTGCAAGGGCTGTAGCTCTGTTTATCAGATTTTGAATAAAAGCAATCTTTGTGAGTATTACAATATTCATGATGCTTCAGGGGTAAAACTTCCTGAATTGCAAGATCAACAGAAGTTTGGTTTTTTAGACAATGCAACCATTGCGGCTGCTTACATAGTTTTTTCTAAACCCAATCAAATAGCGGTTAAATTTTATTTGCCTCAAATTCATTGTAGCTCTTGCATTTGGTTATTAGAAAATTTGCAAAAAGTAAACGAGGGGATTCATTTTTCTACCGTTCATTTTCCAACCAAGGAAGTGACTGTTTATTTTAATCCAGATGCAATAACGATTAGATCTATAGCAGAATTATTGGCTTCCATTGGATACGAACCTTATATCACTTTAGACGATGGTCAAGGGTCTAAAAGGCAAGAAAAAATGGTGTCTCGTAGAGCTATGGTGAAAATTGGTATTGCAGGTTTTTGTTTTGCCAATATCATGATGTTGAGCTTTCCCGAGTATTTAGGATTGGAGACTATTACTGTAGATGGCTTAACAGCTAATTTGTTCCGATATGTTAATTTACTATTGGCTTTACCTGTATTACTTTATAGTGGGTCAGAATTTTTTATTAATTCTTGGTTTAGTGTAAAACAAAGAAGGCTCAATATAGATGCGCCCATCGCTTTAGCATTAGCAGTAACATTTAGTAGAAGTGTGTATGAAATTATTTCTGGAATTGGAGGTGGATATTTAGATAGTATGTCTGGTATTATTTTCTTTATGTTATTAGGAAGATCTTTTCAAACAAAAACCTTTGCTGACCTATCTTTTAATCGAGATTTTAAATCTTATTTCCCTGTTGCTGTTTGTTTAGTAGATAAAAATGGAACAGAGTCTTTTATTCCTGTTCAGGAAGTTAAGGTAGATGATACTATTCGCATTAGGAGCAATGAAGTGATTCCTGTTGATGGTATGCACTTATTAGGAAAGGGTGAAATTGATTATAGTTTCGTAACGGGTGAAAACGAACCCACTTCTGTAGCAATTGGAGACTTGGTATATGCAGGTGGTAAACAATTGAATGGTTCAATTGACTTATTAGTAGTAAAGCCTTTTTCTCAAAGTAATTTCACTCGTTTATGGAATAATGATGCCTTTAAGAAAACAGATAAAAATGTTTATTCATTCACTACTGTTATTAGTAATTATTTTTCTTTAGCGGTTTTAACAGTTGCCTTTAGCAGTTTTGCTTATTGGTATCCTACTAATATTGCCAATGCTTGGCAGGCAATGACTGCTGTATTAATTGTAGCTTGTCCTTGCGCTTTGTTAATTACGGCCACTTTTACGGAGGGCTTTGTCTTGAATATTTTTAGCAAGCACGGCCTATTCCTTAAAAATGCGCAAGTGTTACAAACTATTGCCACAATAGACCAGGTAGTTTTTGATAAAACAGGAACACTCACTTATCCGCATGCTTCTTCTGTTGAATACAGCGGTGAACCTATTTCAGTAAATCATTTGCAAATAATTGCATCAATGGCTGCTCAATCTTTACATCCATTGAGTAAAGCAATCTCTCATAAAATTAATGCTACACCATGCCATTTGGAACATATTAAAGAAGTAGCTGGTGCAGGTATTGAAGCATGGGAAAATGAAACCCACTATAAATTAGGTTCTTCTAGTTTTGTAGGCAATGAATCTACAGTGCCAGTGGCTTCAGAAGTTTGGGTATCTATAGATAATAAAATATATGGCAAGTTTATTATTCAAAATATTTTAAGGGCATATGTAGATCGCCTTATTCATGAATTGCCTTACCCAGTATCTGTTTTAAGTGGGGACAATAATAATGCGGAACATTATTTAAAGCAACAACTGCAGCGACCTATTTCTTATCATTTTAATCAATCACCTCAAGCTAAATTGGCTTACATAGAATCATTGCAGTTAAGTGGTAAAGAAGTGATGATGGTAGGTGATGGCTTAAATGATGCAGGCGCTTTAAGTAAGAGCAATGTGGGTATTGCAGTAGTAGATAATACTATTCAGTTTTCTCCTGCTAGTGATGCAATTATGTTAGCTAATCAGTTGCCTTTATTAGATCAATACATTAGAGCGGCTAAATGGTCTAAGAATTTAATTAAAACCACTTTTGTAATATCCACTTTATATAATGTGGTGGGATTGTATTTTTCTGTAACCGCTCAAATGTCTCCCTTGGTAGCGGCCATCTTAATGCCATCCAGCACTTTCACCATTGTGATTTCTACTATGTTGGGTGCAGCACTTATTGAAAAGTTTTGTTTTAAACCTATTGCTGATCTTAAAAATATACATCAATGATTGTGATTGTTTTTTTACTCATCATTAGCCTCCTAGTTGCTTCAGGATTCCTGATTGCATTTATATGGGGTTCTAAAACAGGGCAGTTTGATGACCATTTTACGCCAGCGAATAAAATTTTATTTGATCAAACCAATCAACCAACAGAGAATAAATAAAACACCATGCAGTTAGAAAAATTCAGTTTCGACAATTCCATCGTCCGGAAATTCGCTTTTGCCACTGTTTTGTGGGCAATAGTAGGGATGCTGGTTGGGGTAATTATTGCTTTCCAGCTAGCTTACCCTGCACTCAATTTAGGTATATCCTATACTAGTTTTGGACGATTAAGACCATTGCATACCAATGCAGTCATTTTTGCATTTGTGGGCAACGGTATTTACACCGGTGTATATTATATGATGCCCCGGTTGCTCAAAACCAGTATGTGGAGTAAAGCACTCGGATTAGTCCATTTCTGGGGCTGGCAGTTAATCATTGTTGCAGCAGCAGTAACGCTTCCTTTGGGTTTAACGCAAGGAAAGGAGTATGCTGAGCTAATTTGGCCTATTGATATTGCAATTACCCTTATTTGGGTTGTGTTTGGTATCAATATGTTTGCAACCATTTTAACCAGAAGAGAAAGGCATTTATATGTTGCTATCTGGTTTATTATTGGTACTTGGGTAACTGTTGCATTATTGCATATTGTAAACTCTTTTTCATTACCTACTTCTATGACGCATAGTTATAGTTGGTATGCAGGGGTTCAAGATGCATTGGTACAATGGTGGTATGGGCATAATGCGGTTGCATTTTTCTTGACCACCCCTAT
>Ga0207952_1001399_pt1 | contig 10266 bp, 7 predicted proteins | sample SubbioR12Aug_8Ca_FD_184831 | JGI IMG/M metagenome (GOLD analysis project Ga0207952, IMG submission 184831) | Serpentinite rock and fluid subsurface biosphere microbial communities from McLaughlin Reserve, California, USA - CR12Aug_8Ca (SPAdes) | ecosystem: Environmental > Terrestrial > Deep...
CACCGCGTGATTCCGTCCGCAGCAAGGCACCCTCGGCGATGAGCTGCGCGGTGTCGGCCATGTTGATTTCCTCGGTCGCGCCGGGCGAAAGCCGCCGCCGGATCTCCCTGATCTGCGCCAGACACTCACGAAGTCCCTTCGCGGTGCGGTCGATACCAGCGTGCTCCCACATCAAAAGCCGGATGGTGTCTGCGGCCACGAGTGCCGCGCCACGATCCCGCAGCTGCGGCACGGTCCACGACTCCGCGCGCGGCACACGGCCAAGCGTCGGCGCCGCCACCATGTCGCGCGCCACCCGCTCTGCAAAGACCAGCCCTTCGAGCAGTGAGTTCGATGCCAGCCTGTTCGCGCCGTGCACGCCGGTGCGGCTCACCTCGCCGCAGGCGTAGAGGCGCTCCAGCGACGAGCGGCCAGCCAGATCGGTGATGATGCCGCCCATCATGTAGTGCGCGGCCGGCGTCACCGGGATCCGATCTTTGCGCGGGTCGATGCCTCGCGCGAGACAGATCTTGAGAATTCCCGGAAAGCGGCGCGCAAACACGCGCGACAGCTTGCGCGCGTCGATCCAGACCCGCGTCCCACGCTGGGCTTCGCGAAAGATTTCACGCGCCACGATATCGCGCGGCGCAAGCTCGGCGAGTTTGTGCTTCCGCGTCATGAAGCGTTGGCCGCGATCGTTCACGAGGATCGCACCCTCACCGCGCACGGCTTCGGAAATCAGCGAGAGCGGCGTCTCCGGCGTGTCGAGCGCGGTGGGATGGAACTGCACGAACTCCATATCGGCGAGCCGCACGCCCGCGCGATGCGCGATCGCATAGCCATCACCGGTGGCCACCTGTGGATTGGTCGTGTAGCGATAGACCTGGCCGCATCCACCCGTGGCGAGCACCGTGGCGTCGGCAATGATCTCCACCGGGCGCCCCGCGTGGCTCGCGCGTATGCCCAGGCAGCGGCCGCCGACGACGATAAGATCGAGGGCGCGCGCCCGCTCGAGCACCGTGATCGCACGCGTTTCGCGCACGCGTTCGATGAGTGTACGCGCCACTTCGGCGCCGGTCTGGTCGCCCTGTGCGTGCACAATGCGCTTGCGCGAATGGGCGGCTTCCCTGGAAAGTGCGAAGCGGCCCTGCGGGTCGGTGTCGAATCGTGCGCCGATCGAGGCGAGGTCGCGCACCCGCTGCGGGCCTTCGGCCACGAGCACTTCCACTGCCGCCGCGTCGCATAGCGCCGCGCCTGCGGCGAGCGTGTCCTGCCGATGCAACTGTGTGGAATCGCCCGCGCCGAGCGCGGCGGCGATGCCACCCTGCGCGTAAGCAGTAGCGCTGTCAAAGAGCGAGCGCTTGGTGAGTACGATCACCTCGCCGCGCTCCGACGCCCGCCACGCGGTATGCAGCCCGGCAACACCGGACCCAATCACAAGGAACCTCGTTCGGATGCGATCCATCAGCGCGCGCCCGACTCGTATTTCAGAGTGGCTTGAGGCCTCGCTCGTCGCGTTCGGCCCAGCGGAAGAAGATGACTCCCACGGCAATCACGATGGCAAAGAATACGCCGAGTTCCATGATGCCGCCCGCGAGTTGTTGATCGGCGAGCGGCGGAATGGGGAAAACCGGTGGCGCGAGTTCGTAGGTGCCATAGAGTGGCGTCGACGCACTCAGCATGATCATCCCGATGACCGTGTGGAAGAGTGTACCAAGCAGGAGGTACACGATCTTCATCGGCACGCCGAACACCTTGTACGTGGGGATCGGCATGATCACCGGCCACCAGTAGATGAGCCCGCCGGCAAGCCACCCAAGGTCCACAAGGAAGGCGCCGCTCGCGGTGGGCATCAGGGTGTCCACGACGGTGGGGACGTGCGTCGCCGCGACGATTGCGTTGAAGATGATAACTGCAACAATCGGATGAACGATCATCGTCACACCGGTGTGGACCTTTCCGGCGGTGCTGGGAAAGAACCGCGCGATTGCCCGGCGCGGCAAGTTCTCCGCCGTGCCCGTGCGCGCGCCAAGGAGAATCAATGGCGCCGCGACCATCGTCACCAAAAGGAACTGGAGCGCATGGGCGGAGGCGAGGTACCCTGCGGCGATCGGCCCCAGGGGCCAGTCCAGCGACAGCCAGAGCACGACCACACCAACCACGAACGCGACGCGCTCGCCGGTTTTCGCCTGTCTCCAGCTGCCCTTCCCTGGAATCCATCGAAACAGCAGCGCGACGCCAATCACGAAGAGCCAGACGCCGGGATACGCGCGCCAATTCCACGTCCAGGTTTCGCCGAGTGCGGCACACCACCACTGCATCGTCAGGGCCTCAGCGTTTGGCGGTCGCGGTGTCTACATCGGCATAGACGATGACTTTGGCCTTCACCGTGACCGTGCCGCTTTTTGCAAATGCGAGAGTAATCGGCACACTGTCCCCGCGAGCCGGCCGCCGCTGCATCGCGAGCATACCATGGAACTCCCCGGGCGCGAGCCGGAGCGCACCGCGCGCCGGCACTTCAACAGCCGCGACGGCACGCATCGATATGATGTTGGTCGCGTGGTCGTGTACCGACTCGTGGAGCGACGCCGTGCCAAACGCATCAATGGCCAGCGTGCGAAGCGAGTCGGGCCGTCGGCTGCTGTTGCGAGCAACGAAATACACGGCAGCTGGTGCGTCTCCGGGGGGCAGCACGATGTAGGCGCGTTCCACCGCGATTGTCGGCGCGGCAGCCGACGCCGAACCGGCCGCGCGCGATGCTCCGCGGCGGTCAAGCAGTCGCGGGATGTCGCGCGCCCAATCGGTCTGGCGGGTGCCGAAGGGGTACATCACATGGGCCGTGTCGTCCGCGGTGAAAACGAGCACCGGCGCGGCGTGGGTGACACTGGCCGTGGTGGTGGCCGTCGCGGCCTGAACGATCGCGGGGCCAAATCCCACCGCCGACTGCACCGCGTTCAGGTCGTCGCGGCTACCGGTGAGCCCGATGAATTCGCGGTCAAATGCGTCGAGCCACTTCCGGAGCACCGGAAGTGAGTCGCGATCCGGATCGACCGACACAAAGAGCACCATCACCTGCTGGCGTTCGGTCGGCGACAGGTTGCGGAGGACTGCCGCAAGGTTGGCCATGTGCACCGGGCAGATGTCCGGGCAATTGGTATAGCCAAACTCGAGAAAGGTCAGTTTGCCTGCCGTGCGGGTTCTGAAATCGAACGGCTTGCCGTCGGTGTCGGTCAGCGTGAACGACGGGCGGGCGATCTTGATGTCGATCGCGCCGGACTCGGACGAGACCACTCGACCGCCGTCAGGCGAGCCACAGGCGGCGGCACCGCCGCCGGCCATGGCAACGAACCAGAGCCACGCGGCGGTCGTTCGGGCCTTCGGGACGGCGCTCCTGACCATGACCATCAATTTAGATGCTTGCACCGGGCCGGGCCGCGAGCGAATCTATCCGTACTCGATGCGCAAACTCTTTGCCCTGCTCGGCGTGCTCCTTGCGGCGCACCTCGCACTCTCATTCGTGCGACCGGGGGGCGCTACAGTGGCGCCTGTCAGCGACGCGGTCGAAGTGGGCATCGTCTTCGACATGGGCGGCCGCGGCGACAAGTCGTTCAACGACGGCGCCTACCTGGGCGCCGAGCGCGCCATGAAGGATTTCGGGGCGCGTGTCCGGTTTGTCGAACCGGGCGAAGGTCCGGACCGCGAAGCCGGTCTCCGGCTGTTGGCGGCCGAGGGTATGGACCTCGTGATCGGCGTCGGCTTCATCTTCACCGATGACCTCACCGGCCTGGCCGCGGAGTATCCAAACGTTTCGTTCGCCGGCATCGATTTTGCGCTGACGATCGACTCCACCGGGAATCCGGTCCAACCTCCCGCCAACATTGCCGCAATCCGATTCCGCGAGGAACAGGGATCGTTTCTCGTTGGAGCTCTGGCCGCGCTGGTGGGCAACTCCAAGAAGGTTGGGTTTGTGGGCGGTATGGACTCACCACTGATCCACAAGTTCGAGGCGGGATATCGCGCCGGTGTGAAGGCGGTCTGCCCCGACTGTGAGGTGGTGGCGCAGTATGCGGGCGTCACGCCCGAGGCGTTCCGAAATCCGGGGCGTGGCAAGGAACTCGCCCTCTCCCAGTACCAGCAGGGTGTGAACGTCATCTACCACGCCTCTGGCTCCACGGGTCTTGGCGTGTTTGAAGCGGCTCGGACCATGAAACGCCTGGGCATTGGCGTGGATGCCGACCAGTACAATGAAGCCCCGGGGTTTGTACTCACGTCGATGATCAAGCGGGTGGACAACGCCGTCTACGACGCGATCAAGCGCGTTCGCGAAAAGACGTTCACGGGCGGAATCTTCGAGTTCGGGCTCGCCCAGGATGGCGTGGGCTATGTCTATGACGACAACAACAAGGCGTTGATTCCCGACGCGGCACGCGCGCGCCTCGAGGCGCTCAAGGCTGAGATCGCCGCCGGGCGCATCAAGGTGCCGAGCACGCGATGACGCCAGGCACAGAGGCTCCAACCGGGCACCGTCCGGCCAGCGCCGTGCGGATGGCCGGCGTGGACAAGCGATTCGGTGCCGTGCAAGCCAACCGCGGCGCCAATATCGAGGTGGCCGCAGGAGAGATTCACGCGCTGGTCGGAGAGAACGGGGCCGGCAAGTCGACGCTGATGAAGATCCTCAGCGGGATGCTGGCGCCGGACGCCGGGCGCATCGAAGTTGGCGGACGCGAGGTGACGGGCTGGACCACCGCACAGGCGATCGCTGCCGGCGTGGGCATGGTGCACCAGCATTTCATGCTCGTCCCGACGCTGACCGTCGCGGAAAACGTGGTCCTGGGCCGCGAGCCCGTGAGCGTCGGCACGTTTGACCGCGACCGGGCGGTGCGCGAGGTGGAGGAACTTTCACGCCAGAGCGGACTTCTCGTCTCGGCGGATCGGCTGGTCGCAGATCTGTCCGTCGGCGAAGCGCAGCGGGTGGAGATCCTCAAGACGCTCTATCGCGGCGCAAGGGTCCTGCTGCTCGACGAACCGACGGCGGTGCTCTCTCCGCCGGAAGTCGCAGAACTTTGGACCGTGCTGCGTCGCGTGCGTGACCAGGGGACGACGATCATCCTCATCACGCACAAGCTCGATGAAGTCATGGCGGTCACGGACAACATCACGGTGATGCGTCAGGGCGCGACGGTGGAGCGGATGCGCACGCGAGAGACGACGCCGGAAGGAATTGCACGAGCAATGGTTGGGCGCGATGTGGACCTTCGCGTCAGGGACACAGCGGGGAACGGCGGGACGCGGGGGGAGGTGGGGGGAAGGGCGCCGGCGCTCGAGGTTCGTGGCTTGACCGTGCGGGGCGCCCGGGTCGAGAAGGCGGTCAATGACGTTTCGTTCGCCATTGCGCCGGGAGAGATACTCGGCATCGCCGGTGTAGAGGGGAACGGACAGACAGAGCTGCTCGATGCGTTGGCGGGACTGCGTACCGTGACCGGCGGGTCGATTTTGCTCGGCGGACAGGACATCACGCACAGTTCTGTGCGACAGCGGGGCGATGCCGGGCTCTCGCACATCCCCGAGGACCGGCACCATCGCGGGCTCATCCTCGAATACTCAGTCGCCGAGAACCTGATCCTCGGCCAGCAGCACCGGTTCACCCAGCGCGGTGTGATAGATCGCGCGCGCGTCGCGGCCAATGCGGCGACTCAGGCGGCGGCGTTCGACATTCGTCCATCGGATCCCTCGCTCGCGGTGCGGACGCTCTCCGGCGGCAACCAACAGAAGGTCGTGATAGCGCGGGAGCTCTCGCGCAACTTCATCGCGCTGCTCGCCGCGCAGCCGACGCGGGGCGTGGATGTGGGCGCGATCGAGTTCATCCACGACCAGCTCCGCAAGGCGCGCGACGCGGGCAAGGCCATCCTGCTGGTTTCTGCGGAACTCCGCGAGGTGCTCACGCTGTCCGACCGTATTGCCGTGATGTACGGCGGCCGGTTCGTGGCAGTTATGAACCGCGCAGACGCGAGTGAAGAGGTGCTTGGGCCGTACATGACCGGCGCACGCAAGAAGACCGAGACCGCGGCATGAGCCTCTCCGCATCGCGCCGGGCCGCCCTCGAGGAGGCGATTCTTCCTCCCCTCGTGGCGCTCGCCATTGTGCTCGTGGTGGGAGATGTGCTGATCCTCGCGACCGGCGAGGCGCCGAGTGACGTCTGGGCGGCGCTGGTGTCGGGCACATGGGGCAACTGGTATGGCATCGGACAGGTGCTGTACAAGGCCACCACGCTCGCCTGCGCGGGTCTCGCGGTTGCAGTCTCACTTCGCGCCGGCCTGTTCAACATTGGCGCCGAAGGGCAACTGGCAGCCGGTGGATTCGGCGCGGCGATCGTGGGGCTTGCGTTGCCTGCGGGAACACCGGGCATCATCGCGATCGCACTCTGCACGCTGGCCGCGATTGTCGGCGGAGGAGCGGTGGGTGCGGTACCCGGCGTGCTCCGCGCCAGGTTCGGTGCGCACGAAGTGATCGTGACGATCATGGTGAACTTCATCGTGCTGGCGCTGCTCAACTACATCGTGGCGGCGAAGCTGCACGTTCCGGAGACGTTGCATACCCCATCGATGAATGCGGGCACTGTGCCACGGCTCGCCGATGCGATTCCAGCGTTTCACGGATCGGCTGCCAACTGGACCATCCTGCTGGTTGGCGCAGCGATCGCTGCGGTGGCCTGGTACCTCTTTCGCACGCGCGCGGGATTCGAGCTGCGTGCAGTCGGTCTGCAGCCTGAGGCGGCCGAGTACGGCGGGGTGAAAGTGCCGCGCGTCTGGCTGCGCGCGCTGGTGCTCTCGGGGGCCATCGCCGGGCTCGGCGGCGTGAACTTCGTGATGGGCTACAAAGGGTACTACGAAGACGGATTCGCGGGCGGGGCCGGCTTTCTCGGTATCGCCGTCGCGCTCGTAGGACGCAATCACCCGCTCGGCGTCGTCGTGGCCGCCCTCTTCTTTGCGACGCTCTCGCAGGGCGGACTGGCCATCAATGCGATGGTACCCAGACAGGTGGTGGAAGTGTTGCAGGGGATCGTGATCCTCGCGGTGGCGGCTTCGGTGCCTGAAGTGCGGCGACTGGTGCGACAGGCGGTTTCGGCGCGTGGCGTGGCTGCATCGTCGGCAGCAGCGGCTCCGTCGGCGCCGGCAGGAGGATCGCGCGGATGATGATCCTCCTGTTCCTCGCACAGACGATTCGCATTGCGATTCCGTACTTGCTTGCTGCCTCAGGCGGCGCGCTGGCCGAACGCGCCGGCATTGTCAGTCTCTCACTCGAAGGCTTCATGCTGGGCGGTGCGTTTGGCGCCGTGATCGGCGCGCATTACAGCGAGAGCGCATGGATCGGTGTGGTGTCCGGCGTGGCGGCTGGGCTCTTTCTTGCATCCATCCACGCCGTGTGCACGCTCCGCTTCAAGGCGGACCAGGTGGTGACCGGCGTCGCGATCAACCTCTTCACCGTCGGCATCACGCGATTCCTGCTGCAACTCGCATTTGACTCAAGCTCGAACTCACCGCGCGTGGCCGGGTTCGGTGATGAGAATGTCGGCGGGGCGCTGGCGCTGGCATCGAATCCGTTGGTGTGGGTCGGACTCGCGGCGATGCCGGTACTCGCCTTCGTCATCTATCGCACCACGTTTGGCCTTCGCGTTCGCGCCGTGGGCGAACACCCAATGGCGGCGGCGAGCCTCGGCGTCCCGGTGGATCGCGTCCGCTGGGCAGCGGTGCTCGGGTCGGGCGCCCTGGCGGCGCTGGGCGGCGCGTACCTCTCGCTCGACCAGCATCAGTTCACGGACTCGATGACGGCTGGTCGCGGCTTCATCGCGCTGGCCGCGGTCATCTTTGGCCGCTGGGACCCCAAACGCGCCGGCATCGCCTGCCTCCTCTTTGCGGCGGCCGAGACGTTGCAGATCCGCTTGCAGGCCGCGCAGCTCATTCCGTCGCAGTTCGTGGCGATGATCCCGTACGTCCTCACGATCGTCGCTGTGGCGGGCGTGGTGGGGCGGAGCCGCCCGCCGGCAGCGCTCGGGCGCGCAGCCGAGTAGACTCCCGACACACTTTCCGGAGCGAACTGAGTGGGTCGGTTGGTCGTGCTGATGGTGACCGCGTTTGTGGACATGATGGGAAACCTCATCGTGTTTCCGCTCGTGCCGTTTTTCGCGCAGCGCGTGCTCGGCCACGGCCCCCTCTGGACGCTGCTCGACAAGGTCGGAATGGGCGGCGAAGGCGCTGTCGTGTCGCTGATGGTAGTGGCGTTTTCGGTTGCGCAGCTGCTGAGTTCGCCGTTTTGGGGCCGCTTTTCGGACAAGCACGGTCGGCGCCCCGCACTGATCATCGCGCTGACGGCATCGGCGCTGGCGTTCATAGTATTCGCATTTGCCGAGTCGCTGGAACTGCTTTTTCTCTGCCGCATCGTGCAGGGTGCTGGCGGCGGCACGGTGGGCGTGATCCAGGCCTACGTAGCCGACGCGACCAAGCCCGAAGACCGCGCCAAGGCACTCGGCTGGCTCTCGGCCGCGACCAATGCCGGCGTGGCGATTGGGCCGGCCATTGGCGCGGCAGCCATGACGATGGGGGCACGCGGACCGGGACTGGTTGCCGCGGCGATCACCATCGTCAACATGGCATTCGCCTGGCTCTACCTGCGTGAGTCGAACGAACATGCAGCTCAGAAGGCCGGCGAGCGCCCCGTGCCGCGCGGGTCTCGCGAGGCCGTGCGGCGCGTGGTGAGCCACAGCGCCGAGCCCGCGTCGCGCCTGATCTGGATCTATGGCATCACGATGGGCGCTTTTCAGGGCATGACGACCATTCTGGCGCTGTTCCTTGCGTTCAAGTTCGCCGTGACTGAAAAGACCATCGGCTACTTCTTCGTGTACGTCGGGACGATTTCGTTCGTGACGAGGTTGTTCTTCCTCGGGAAGCTGGTGGACTGGTTTGGCGAACCGAAACTGTCGCGTATTGGAATGGTTTTTCTCGCTGCCGGGCTCGCGGGGATGGCCATCGCACCCAACATCCCGATGCTCGCGGTTGCGGTGGCGCTGGTGCCGCTCGGCGCGGCGTTCACTTTCCCCTGTGTCACCGCGCTCCTCTCACGGGTGGTGGCATCGCATGAACGGGGGCTGTACATGGGAGTGCAGCAGACGTTTGGCGGCGTGGGCCGCGTGATAGGCCCGCTCTACGCGGGGTTTGCGTATGACTACCTGGGCCATGGCGTGCCGTTCTATACGGCCGCAATCATCGTGCTGGCCACGATCTGGTTGGGCGTGGGGATTGAGAAGAACATCCCGCCCCGCGCGCCCAAGCCGGCTTCTGCTTAACGGCAGCTATCGAAGCCGATCTTTCGCCGTAATCAGCCGCACGCCGCGCTGGAACGTGAAATAGGCATACGCCCACTGGATCAGCACACTGGCCCGGTTCCGAAAGCCAATGAGCTGCGCGATGTGGATGAAGAGCCACAGCACCCACGCTGGCCAGCCCTGGGCAGTGCCCCACGGAAAGACTCCCACCGCGCGATTGCGACCAATGGTGGCCATGTCACCGAGGTTCGTGTAGACGAACGGCTCGGTCGGGCCGTGCTTGATGAGCCGGGAGATATTTCGCGCAGTGTGCGCCCCGCCCTGCATCGCCACCTGCGCAACGCCGGGCAGTGTCGAGCCGTCGGTCCGCTGACTCACCGCGAGGTCGCCGACGACGAAGACTTCGGGATGCCCGGGCACCGAGAGGTCGGGGTTCACAATCACGCGTCCGGCTTGGTCGAGCGGCACACCCAGATCGCGCCCCAGCGGCGACGCGGCATTGCCGGCCGCCCAGAACACGGTGCGCGCCTTGATGCGCTCGCCGCCCACCGTGACACCATCGGCGTCCACCGACGTGACGGACGATCCCGCGCGCACTTCAACTCCGAGTTCCTCGAGATCGCGGCGCGCGCGCTCGCCGAGGTGGTCGGGGAACGCAGGCAGCAGGCGCGGACCCGCTTCGAGCAGCACGATTCGGCTCTTCTCCGTGTCGACTTTCCTGAAGTCCCGCGGCAGCGCTTTGCGCACGATCTCACTCGCGGTTCCCGCCAGCTCCACGCCGGTTGGCCCGCCGCCGATGATCACCAGCGTGCTCAACGCTTCGCGTTCTGCCGCGTCGGTTGACCGCTCCGCGCGCTCGAAGGCGAGCAAAAACCTCCGCCGGATCTCCAGCGCGTGCTCCATCGACTTGAGGCCCGGCGCGTTGGCCTCCCATTCGTCGTGCCCGAAATAGGCATGGCGGGCACCCG
>Ga0207952_1001400_pt1 | contig 10264 bp, 7 predicted proteins | sample SubbioR12Aug_8Ca_FD_184831 | JGI IMG/M metagenome (GOLD analysis project Ga0207952, IMG submission 184831) | Serpentinite rock and fluid subsurface biosphere microbial communities from McLaughlin Reserve, California, USA - CR12Aug_8Ca (SPAdes) | ecosystem: Environmental > Terrestrial > Deep...
TAGGAGTGGTTTTTACCTGACTTTTAGCATAGGCCTTACTTGCTGTACGGAAAGGTTTTGGAAACGGGCATAATATACACCGGTGGGCAAAAATCCACTATTGAATGTTACCGTATAAGTTCCGGCAGGGTATTCCTTATCGGTCAATACGGCTAACACCCTACCACTGGTATCAATAATTTGTACCAAGGTATGTCCGCCTGCTGTTTTGAATGTGATGACGGTGCTTGAAGTAAACGGATTAGGATAATTGCTCACCAATTGCTCTGTTGCCAAAGGTTGTGGCTTCTTACATGCTGCTCCACTTACCAATGGAAGGTTTTGGTAATTCTTTAACATGATTTGTTGCAAATCGTTATCATCTACACATAACCAATTACTCAATAGGGTAGAATACACCGACCTAAAATCATATTGAAATGGTACGTTGTCGCCTACTCCTACACTTGATCCAAAATTGGGTGTATTTCCTGTTACGCCCCCTATCACTTGTTTGCCAAAAACAAATACGGGTGCGGCTGCGCCGTGATCGGTGCCGCTACTTGCATTGCTCTTGATGCGTCTTCCAAACTCAGAGAATGTCATGCCCACTACTTTATCATCCACGCCTAAAAATGCTAAGTCGGTTTGAAATGCTTTAATGGCATCACTCACTCTTCCTAATAGAGTAGCATGGGTTCCTGTAGTGGTATCGCCTGCATTTACTTGTGATGCATGTGTATCAAATCCGCCGGTGCTTACCATGTACACCCTTGTTTGCAATCCACCCTTGATTAATCTCGCAACAATTTTTAATTGATCACCCAAAGAATTATTGGCTGGATAGGTTGATTGTGTAGGAACTTTTGCAGCTGCATCTTTAATAACCGTTGCATACTGCTGCGTTTGTTGGGTGATTTGTCTTATATAAGTTAACTCTTTTCCTGCTGGTGTTGCAGGTGCTGGATCTTGCACACCGTTAATAAGGTTATAGAAATTACTGGTATTGCTAATGCTCATGGCCATATTCACTGCAGGCCCTTGCATAGTAAGGCTGGTAGCCGATCCTATTTGTATGGCCAATGGGTCTTTCATGGATGCATTGGGGTAGCCTGTAGGAAAATTGGGATACTGATAATCGAGGTATCTTCCTGCCCATCCACTGTTTACTACGGTTGTTGCATCACTTGCACTCATCCAAATATCGGTGGCCCTAAAATGAGAAAAGCTTGGCTGCGGGTATCCTACTGATTGTATGATATTTAGTTTTCCTTCGTTGTACAAACTTTGCAATCCAGTCATTGCTGGATGCAATCCTGCTTTATCTACCCCTGTTAGTTTGAGTACTTTATTTTCTGGTATAAAAATATTGGGGCGTGCATTGGCATAGTTGGCAAAGTTTTCTATTGGCACCACCATATTCAATCCATCATTCCCTCCATTCAATTGGATGATCACCAATATATGATCGTTCTGTTCTGCTTGCATTTGTAGCGCTGCTGCAAAAACAGAAGATGCACCAAATACTTTGAACGAAAAGCCACTCACTAATGAGGGCAGCAGAATACCAGCTGGGACTGTGTTTTTTAAAAAGTCTCTCCTTTTCATAGATTTGGTTTTAGGCGAGTTGGTATTCGGCCAGGTTCATTAAATATTTGATTAGGTCGCGTACTTTGTTGCGCACAGTGGTTGCATTGGCTGTATTACTTGGTGTACTGATAAATAAATTCCAAGCATCGGTCCAGTAATGATCACTGCTTTGTCCACTCAATAAAATATCTCTTTTTAATTGCGCTTTAGACGCATCTGAAATATCGAGTCTAAAAAGATGCGCAGTTAATTCATTAATCAATACATTCGGATCGGCTGGATTGCTAAGGGTTCTAGCAACTGCAATACCATCAATTTGAATGCGCTTTCCGCCAAAACTATATCCACTCACAATCATGGTATCGGTAAACTGATTTCGTTTTGGCAGGGTATCACTATTGATCCAAATTTGATAAAACTGTGGTTCTTGGTAATAGGCTTTCCAACCACTTACATCCGGTGGGTCTCCAATATTCTGTTGCATATTGCTTACCCATGTAACCATATAATTCCAGTGCGCATAGTTGGTTACATAATCTGTTGAAGGAGGGAATTGAATACTGAATTCTCTACACATGCCCACTACTAAATCTACTGGGCTTTTAATTTGACAACCGCGTGAGAGTGTATCAAAAAAATGTTCGCTTTGCAATAGTGCTTGAAGCACTGGTTTTATTTCGTAATTGTTGCTTCTAAAAATATTGGCCAATGGAGTGATAATATTGGTTTCTACCGATGCATCAATATCATAATATACAAACCATCTGTAAATGCGTCTGCAAATATATTTGGCTACTTCTTGTACATTAAAAATCATGTTCAACATATCATCCAACTCCAAATCACCTGCTGTTGCACCGGTTCTTCCTGCAATAACTGTGTTATTATAAAAAGAAGAAAATACTTTGGGTGTTGTGTCGTGTCTGGTTGCATCAAAATATGCAGTCATGGTAGTATTGTTGTTCCTCCATCCCGTTAAAACCCTTGCTGCTGCTTTAACATCGGGTTCTGTATATAATGAGTCTGGTCCCTTCCCACAACAAAATAATTCTTGTAATTCTCTACCGTAATTTTCATCGGGTGCGGTTCTGGTATTGAGTTGTCCATTTAAATACACCAACATGGCCGAGTCTACCGTAATGGCCCTTGTTAAGGTTTTAAAATTTCCCAATGCATTGGTGCGCAATAATTGATGATGCCGATAAACATATTGTGCATTACTTATATCATTCGACTCTGTAGCAAAATGATTATGCCAGAACAAAGTCATTTTTTCTAAGATGGATCGGTCTTGGTTAATCATTAATCCCATCCACCATTTTTTGAAGGAAGCCCTTCGTTGGCTTTGTACTGTTCCATCATTGTTTAGATCTCCTACCCAAGTGCTGCCTAACGCAATGGCTGTATCTGGTGCTGATGCTGTAGTGGATGTAGTATATTCTTTTATTGGGGGTGCCGGTGTAAAACTAATCGGGTTCAACAACTCTGCTAATACCGCCGATAGGGTTTTCCCGCTAAAATAAGTGAGGTCATCCTTGCTGGCACCAAATAGGGTTCGCTTCAATAAATGCTGTAATTCAAGCTGGGTAAAATTACCTGTGTAAGGGGTAAGTCCTGTAAGTGGCGGGGGTATAAATTGGCTATCCATATGTAGAATTGGTATTCTTAAGACGCTAAATAAAGCTTTTATGCAGCTTTTTAACATTAAAATTGTCTTATATTTAGGGAAATAAACCCCCTAATGACCGAGCAAACCATTCTGGTAGGCTGTATTAATAACGACCCCTCAGCGCAGCGGGAACTGTACAATCGGTACAGTCCTAAGATGCTGAGTGTATGTTATAGATTCGGCAATAGCAGAGAAGATGCAGAGGACATGTTGCAAGAAGGCTTTATCAAAATCTTTACGCAAATACATACATTTCAGAACAAGGGCGCATTTGAAGGTTGGATCAGAAGAATCATTGTTCATACTTGTATTAATTTTTTAAAGAAGAATAAAAAATTCAGCAACAGCATTGATCTTGATCAAGCAGATTATTTAGAAGTTAAAGAAGAAACCATGCCTTCAGTAATGCAGGCAAGACAAATTATAGAATGTATTAGGCAACTGCCTTTGGGTTATAGAACGGTGTTGAACTTGTACGCAATGGAAGGCTATAGTCATAAAGAGATTGCGGATATGCTCGATATTGAAGAAAGCACCAGTAGAAGCCAGTACACTAGAGCAAAAGTGATGTTAGAAGGAATTTTAATTAAGAAAAGAATTATAGAACAACCAAGAGAGCGTTTCAATTGGGCGGCTGCTTTTAAGAAGTAGCATTTAGTATATGGATCGTAAGTATTACCAAGACAACGAATTTGAGCAATTCTTGCAAGAAGAGCTGAAGGATCATCGCATGTATCCTGCTGATGATGCGTGGAAAAATATCCGCACTCATTTGCATGGCAATCCTGCTTGGCCTGCCCTTACGGTTATTTCTTTATTGGTCATTGTTAGCTTAACCATTTCTACTTTATTAATTGCGCCTTCAGCAGACCGTTTCCGATTTGTAGTCAGTAATAATCCCCCCAAATCAATTGCTGCGCCTGTTGAAACTCGTATGCATGCCCCTGCTCCTAAAGAAGCCTACTATCATGCGATTGAGCCCAATCATATAACAGAGCAAACCTTTACGCATTTAAGAGAAACCGTTGCTACTGTTCCTACTGCTCCCAATCCTGAATGGCAAATTCCGCATACCACCATTAATAGCAATGTAATTACTTCAGTGATTGCCAACAATATTGCTATTGATGAAGAAAAGAAAATAATGGAAGAAAATATAGCGCCTCTTCCATTGGCTTTAAAATTAGATGCAACAGAAACCATTTCTAGTACGGCTGCTGCACTAAGTGGAATCAGTCAATTGCAATTAGCTAAATCTGCTGAAGAAACTTCATTGAGTATTAATTTAAATGATGAAAAGAAAATACAGCCGATCAACAATGCCATTAGTTTGCCCATTCCGAATAGGCGCATTGGTTTTCAGTTTTACATAACGCCTTCTACCAGCTATCGTTCTTTATCGGATGCGCAGGTGAAAGAAATTATTCAACCTGCTAATATAGCTCCTGCTCAAAATGTTCCTTTGGCTTTAAATTATACTGCTGGTGTAAATGAGGTAGTGCGTCATCGTCCTGCAATGGGTTTAGAAGTTGGTTTAGCTGCATTGTATAATATTAATTCTAGACTTAAATTCAAAACTGGTATTCAAGTAAATATTCGCCAATACCATATTGAAACTTTCAGGGCTAATACAGGCTTGGCAACGGTTTCTTTAATTAACAATGGTAGTGTAGAAAACCTAAACAGGTTCTCTAATTATAATAATGCGGGTGGCTTTAAAAATGAACAACTAGACAATAAGAGCTTTCAAGTTGCATTGCCTGTAGGGGTGCAGTGGGATATTATCAAAGGAAAACAATTTGGTATTAGCGCTGAAGCAACTGTACAACCCACTTATTCTTTTAACTCCAATGTGTTCTTACTTTCTACCGACTTCAAAAATTACACCGATGGCAATGATTTTGTACGCAGGTGGAATATTAATACCAGTGCTGGCATTCATGTAAACTTTAAATCGGGCTCTAATCTTTGGCAGTTAGGTCCTCAAATTAGGTACCAGCATTTACCTACTTACACCAATCGCTATCCAATTAAAGAATACCTAATGGATTATGGTATTCGCTTGGCTTTTACTAAGCAACGTTAATTGCTTGTTTTTGGATAGTTTTGCTACATGAATATTTTTTTTCGCATTGGTTTATGCAGTTTTTTATTTTGGGGGATGATAGCTTGTAAAAGCAAGAAGCCGTCTGAGACTGCCGCAAATAATGTAGTAGTAGACACGGCTAAATTCTACCCTATCGATCGTTTTATTGCAGATGAAATAAAATACGTAGACTTAAGAAATTTCAGCATTGTAGAAAAAAAATCTAATAGCAAAGATTCTAGTTCTCGAGTTATTAGTAAAGAGGATTTTTTTGCTGCATCCGCTTCTGTACTAAAGCAAGCTCAATGGTTCATTGCCAACAAATCTTTATTTACTGAGTCTATTTTTCAAGACCTTGGTACAGAAAGTTATACCATCAACTACAGTAGTACCATTGCCCCAATCAAAAACATAGATCTTCTACTACACCAGCAAACCAATTTGCCCAAGAGATTGTTTATTAGAGTAGTTCAACAGTCCGGAGATACAACCATTACTGAGCAATACAGTTGGGTGGTGAATAAGCAGTTCGTTATCAGCAGTGCTAAAAAAACAAATCAAGGATTTAATGAAAGCAGCAGCACGGAAATAAGTTGGAAAAACCAAGACCAATAATGACGCAAGAAGATTTTCAACAAATAGCCCATACCATTCCTTTACAACCAGGTATTTATAAATACTATGATAAAGAGCATTCACTATTGTATGTTGGTAAAGCCAAAAGTTTGCGCAAAAGAGTCAGCTCTTATTTTAGTAAAAGTTTTGTTGGATATAAAACCCATGAGTTGGTTAAACGAATTCATCAAATTGAATTCACTATTGTAGATTCTGAACAAGATGCTTTTTTATTAGAGAATGCATTAATTAAAGAATATAAACCCAAGTACAATATTGAATTAAAGGACGACAAAACCTATCCTTTTATAGTGGTAAAGCGAGAAGCTTTTCCTAGAATATTTTTAACACGCCGAAAGATCAATGATGGATCAGAATATATTGGACCATTCACTTCTGCAGGAAAAGTAAGAGAGCTCATTGATTTTGTAAAACAATATATTCCTCTAAGAAGTTGCAAACTCAACTTAAGTAAAGAAAATATTGCAGCAGGAAAATTTAAAGTCTGTTTAGAATACCATTTAGGTAATTGCAAAGGACCTTGTGAAGGATTACAATCGCTGGAAGATTACCAGAATGGCATTCAGCAAATGCGCAATATTTTAAAAGGAAATCTGGGTTCAGTCATTGCACAGTTTAAGGAAGAAATGCAGCAATACGCCATGGGGCTTGAGTTTGAAAAGGCTGAAATGATTCGTAAAAAGATTGATCATTTAGAAAACTATCAATCATCATCGGTAGTCGTAAGCAAACACTTAACCAATATAGATGTATTCAGTATTGCAAAGGACGACAACAAAGCCTATGTGAACTATTTAATGGTTCAGAATGGCACCATTGTTCAAACTCATTCAGTTCCTATTGAAACCAAATTAGAAGAAACAGAAGAAGAGGTTTTGGTTTGGGTAATTGGTGAATTACGCAATACGTTTAATAGCATGGCCAAAGAACTCATTGTTCCTTTCCCCATTGAATATCCCGATACTTCTTTGATGGTGACCATACCTAAAGCAGGCGATAAAAGAAAGCTATTAGACCTCTCTTTAAAAAACGTAGCTTATTTTAAAGAAGAGTTGCGAAAGAAAAAAATGTTGCAATTAGAAGGTAAAACAGATGCTGAGCAAAAAAAGGTCTTGTACGAGTTGCAACAATACTTGCAATTAAATGAAGTGCCCTTGCATATTGAATGTTTTGATAACTCAAATTTTCAAGGAGCTTATCCGGTAAGTGCAATGGTCTGTTTTAAAAACGGCATCCCATCGAAAAACGACTATCGCAGGTTCAATGTAAAAACAGTGGAAGGCATCAATGATTTTGCTACCATGAAAGAAGTGGTTTACAGGCGCTACAAAAGATTAAAAGAAGAAGACTTGCCATTTCCCCAATTGGTTATTATAGATGGCGGAAAAGGGCAATTAAGCTCTGCAATGGAAGCTTTTAAAGAACTTGACTTGGTTGGTATAACTACAGTGGTAGGGTTAGCAAAAAATGAAGAAGAAATATTTTTCCCTGGCGATTCCGAATCTTTTAAACTACCTATGAGCAGCGACTCATTGAAGTTGGTCAGAAGAATTAGAGATGAAGTGCATCGTTTTGGTATCACTTTTCATCGAAATCAACGATCGAAGGGAACTTTTAAAAATGAATTGGAGCAAGTGCCGGGTATTGGGAAAGCAACCATTGATGAATTATTGCGAAATTTTAAATCGGTAAAAAATATCAAGCAACAATCTGAACAGGCATTGGCAACTGTGGTTGGAGCTCATAGAGCAATCATTCTAAGGAAGTATTTTGAGGGGAAAGCATAAAAAAAGGGCCAGGATAGAAATCCAGCCCCGTTTTTAAAATCCAATATCCTATGAAAAACCGAGGTGAAATTACAGTTTCCTAGATAAAATATAAAAAAAACTTTACCCATTTACGGTGAATCAGCTTTTCAAATACAAAAAGGGGCTTTTGGCCCCTTTTTGTAGAATCATATGATATTAAATAGACTTAATAAGCCCACAAATCTTGTTCGTAGTTCATGATTTTTGCTTTGATATTCTCTCCTTCTAATAATCTGAACAAAGGATCTTTTATAAAAGCACTTAAAGATTTATCGCCTGGGTTGTTGATGGTACTCTTGATGATATAGCTACTGAAGAAGCGGCTTTCAAACAATTCTTCCCAAGTCATTCTAGCTGCAATATTCTTTGGATTGTACACATCAAATTTGGTTAATGATGCTCTGATATCTGGATAATAAACCCAGAATAAAACCCTTGGTAAAGACTTACCAGCAACAACTTGCTTAGCAATAGGAGCAATTCCTAAAATACGCGTAAACATTCTGCTGCTTTCTTTGTCGAATATGATCTGCTCTTTAATACGGAAAGTATACACTGAGTCAGGACTAAATTTTGGCTTTTTGGTAATCACTTTTTCTACAGCTCCTGTTGCAGGGTCAACTACATCTACTGTATCTAATGCGCCACTTACCATCGACAACACTTGAGAAGTGGTTAATGGTGTAGTGAAACGATCATTGTCTGCAGAAAACGCTGTTACGCTGTCATTTTTAATTGCACTTAACAGTAAAGAGAAAAAGCGCTGATCACCATTATCATCTTTACCTGGATACATAAAAGATTGATTGATTTTTTCTCTTGCATCAATCTCTCTCCAAATAAAATGACTGAACACCGCATCATCTTCACGAAGGTCTTCGTATTCCAAAGGCTTACGATCTCTAATCTGCGTTCTAAGCATTGCATAATTGTTTCTTAATGAAACTTCAGGCTTTGCATCAAAACCACCTTGAACAGTTGTATCAAAACTAAAGGTAACTGGGGCGGTAGGATTGGTGGTAGTGGTACCAGTTCCTAATGCAGTATTGTTATTAGTAGTTCTGTATCTAGAAGTACCTGTAACTGGTTCAGATGGAGTAATAGTGGTATCAGCAGCAGGGTTTACCTGATTGATTTTATTTTTTGCTGCTGCATATTTAGAAGTTGGTTTTTTAGCGGCTGTCTTAGCCCCAGTAGTTGCAGGTTTTGCAGTAGTGGTAGCCGGCTTTGCAGCAGTAGTAGCTGGCTTCTTATATTTAGACTGCGCCATTGCACCCATTGCTACTACTAAAGCAGCAGTCATTAATAATCCGGAATAAACAATCTTTTTCATACGCACAGTTATTGTAGAGTAAATGAAATATTTTGATCCAATAATCTTGTTCCACCAGGACCGCTCACTTTAATTTCGTCAATTACCACAGTTGATCCAGCCTGACATTTATTTAATAAAGCTTTTGCTTCAGCACTAAAATAAGCTCCTGATACTTCTGCAATTCCGAATCCGCTTTCTTCAAAACCTCTTCCTGTACAAATAAGGGTAAAAGAAACAACATCATATTTTACGCCTTCGAAAACAAAGTCTTTTAATTCTGCTGCCACCCCTTTTTGTACTCTAAATACATTGGCAGCAATTGGTCCACCTGCTTTACCACCCACTGTTGCCAATGGATTGGGAACACGTTTAATTGGGATAACAATCTTCTGGGTATTCTTACCATCTGTTGCATTCACCGTTGCAGAACCCAATGCAGAAGCTGTAACAATGTATTGTCCAGGACCCGCTTTGCGGAAACCAATTCCAGCTCCATCTATAGATACATTCACTTTCTCGTCTCCACTTCCTCCAGTAACACTCAATGGATTGTCTAAGCCTTGATAAAACACACGGGTCTTATCAGTAGATACCACTAATCCTGAAGGAACACCCACTGTGTATTTAATTTCTTTGGTAACTGAAGCCGTTGTACCATCTGGTTTTACAAATGAAATGGTCACATTTTTAGAACCACTACCAGTAGGTCTAAACTTGTATTCGAATGAACCATCGGGTGTAGGTGTTGCTGTTGCACCATCTACAGATACCCTTGGTTGAGAAGCACTATTAAAAGCTCCAACACCCGCATTAATAATAATTTCTTCGCCTGGCATTACATAACTGGCATTGGCATTCGCAATTGCCTGGAATTGATCATACACCAATTCTACTTCCCCAATTTCTTTATGGCAATATTCAACAGCTTGTGATTCACTGTTTTTAATATCGTTTTGAAACTTACTTAACATGGTGATACCCGCAACAGTGGGTGTCATATGAAAAAAAGTATAAGCCCACTCTTCTTTGTCTTTTTCGTTTTTAACTGCTGGTAAACTCAAAGGCAAGTTGGCACCAATAGCAGCAGCCATTTCAGGATCAATGGCTAATAATTGTTTTTTGAAATTATCTAATTTATCAAATAATTCTTTGCCCTTTCCTTTTCCAGATGGGGGTGCCGA
>Ga0207952_1001401_pt1 | contig 10257 bp, 11 predicted proteins | sample SubbioR12Aug_8Ca_FD_184831 | JGI IMG/M metagenome (GOLD analysis project Ga0207952, IMG submission 184831) | Serpentinite rock and fluid subsurface biosphere microbial communities from McLaughlin Reserve, California, USA - CR12Aug_8Ca (SPAdes) | ecosystem: Environmental > Terrestrial > Deep...
ATCGACGGACTCAATGAGCAGTTGGATGCGTCGTGCCAGCGCTGGGAGAAGCTTTTTGGGTCAATGACCTCGCCGCTAGAGAAAATGCTGCAAAGAGCTCGTCTGGCGCGGGTATTACACTTCTATGCGCGCAAGGGGCGGCGTCACACCCTGAGCAGCGACGCTTTTGAGCGAATCGAGAAAGAACTGTCAAAATTGGCTCGCGAAGGGTCTGGCTATGTTCTTCCCGGCATTGATGAACAGGAGCGTGCCCGAGTCGGATTTGTTTTTTGTCCCGAGTACGGCGGGCAGGTTCCCGTTGCGATTGCGGATGATGTTTGGCTCTTCGGACCGTCACGACTTCCAGAATCTCGGCGTACCGCGTTATCCGATCTCGGGATGCCTGAGCAGACGTTCCTCCAAGCGCTTGGCGCACCCGTCGTTGTCAATTCCGTCGCTGAAAATTTCAACATTGATACCGATGTCGCTGATTTGCCCAAGTCGTCGATTGTGTCTTTGCTGCTGGGGCAGCGGGATGGAAGCGGCGATCCTGTTCATTGGAAAATCAGTGTGCAAGGCAATCCACATTTGATGATTGTCGGGCTCCCCGGCATGGGTAAAACACATTGCTTGATTCAACTGTGTCAGCAACTTGCCGAGCAAAATATCGCGCCAATAGTTTTTTCTTACCACCAGGATATTGATAGCAAGCTGGGAGTAATATTTGGCACGGAGTTGCAGACCGTCAGCTACGCAGGACTCGGTTTCAACCCCTTGCAGGTCACTGGTGATGGGCCGTTGGCCTATATGGACAACGTATCCATGCTACGCGACAACTTTGCGGCGATCTATCCCGATCTGGGGGACATTCAGCTTGGCCGAATTCGTGAAGCCATCAAACAGAGCTACACCGATCGTGGTTGGGCTGTTGGAGTACGTGGGGAAACGCCACCTTTTCGGGCATTCTTTGACATTCTGAAGGCGGACCCGAAGCCGGACCGCGGATTGATGACACGCTTATCCGAGCTTGCGGACTACGAAATTTTCGATGGTACTGCGGACGCCCATAGTCTTCTTGATGGAACCTCACCTACCGTTATTCAGATTCATTGTTCCCCCAATGAATTGCTGCAACGGGCCTTCGCAACTTTTGTTCTGCATAACATTTATCAGACAATGTTCCAACGCGGCCCCCAGGAAAAAATCACCCATGCCATTATTTTTGATGAAGCGCACCGGGCCGCAAATCTAAAATTGATTCCGACCATGGCAAAGGAATGCCGCAAGTATGGACTCGCGTTTGTGGTGGCATCCCAAGAAGTACGGGATTTTGATCCATCACTTTTTCCTGCTATTGCAAGTTATTTGGCATTACGAGCACATGAAACCGACGCAAAGCATTTGGCCAACATTATGGCGCCGTCTGACAAGGTCAAGCTTTATACAGACAGGATCAAGCAGATGTCTAAATTCAAGGCATGGTTCCACTCAGAAGGAATGATTGCGCCGGTATCGGTGGCGCTTTCGTCGTAGCAGAAAATTTGATTTGATATCCACTTTTCCGAGACATTTCGGCACGTAGGCGGATGCCTCTGACAGAGTAGGCGTCGATAAGCCTCGCGTTGAACCTCTTGGTCGCAGAGGGTGAGGATCTGGGCGAAGAGTTGGGCGATCTCCGTATCAAGCCCCGAGACGAAGGCTGCGAGGGTTGTAAAGTGCGGCGCTCTGTCGCCCGACAGGCGGTGGGTAGGCTGTGGCGCCATTGCGGTCATTGTCGTAACGGTCGTCGAAGCCGGTCAGGACTAGCTCGTGGTCGATCAGTTAGTTCAAGGCATGCTCGAAACTGCCGGGAATGAGCTGGCGTTCGAGATCGACAGGAAGGAGGCGTGGGCTGGTGTCGATGTGCTTGTAGCGGGCCATGATTCGTCTCCGTTATGCAATATCCATTGGATCATTGATATTCCATTCGGTTCACGGCACGATGCGTAGATGAAACAACTTTTTCTACAGCTTCGTTGATCTATCCAAATGATGGACCGCCAGCTTCCGGATGATTGGCCCTTGCCTTCCCAGTACTTAACTGAACTGGGTCGCATCACTACGTTATTTGGTTCCTTGGAGTCAGCAGTTAACATTTCCATCAGCAAGTTGGCAGGCTATCAAGGCGTTCTTGATTGGAGGTCCGCAGTTGTTACCGCACATGCCAATTTCAAACAACGCATAGATATTCTTGAAACTCTGTGCCACGAACTACATGACGAAGGCAACTACCATCATCTAAAGAGCTACAAGAAGGTTCTTGAAAACATCAAGCAGGTGCAATTGAAGAGAAATCGTTACATGCACAACGCACTATCTTTCGATAGCGAGTCTGGTGATGTAGCTTCTTCATCGCTGAGCGCGCGCGGAAAATTATTGCCTCGTGTTGATCGCGTGACCATTGAGGAACTGAGGGAGCTATCCGCGCAGGTACACTTGGCCATGTTGAATCTTCACGAGTTGATTACCCAAAAGAAATATCCGCCGGTATGGGAAAACAATAATTAACCCGGCATTCGAGGCGACCTGCGCGAAAAGCCGCGCTGGTCGCTCAATTTAGACGTTACTCCTCATAGGTCACCATGGGCATTAGCAACTACGCTTTGGACACGTTTGTCGCGCAAGACATGTCGAAGCTCACACAGTTTTCGATCAACTCGTTGGCTGAGGAATTTCCGAACGCAGACAAGTGGTTTGCGCAGTTTGTCCTTCGGAGGATTTTCCAGGCGCATGTGCCGGACGAGAAAGCTGCATTGGCGTTTGCAATAATTCGTCGAACACACGCTGCGTTGCAGGAATGGGAGCTCGCCAGCGCGGCTGCGCAAGGCGATCTGCGGAGTCTTGGCACCTTCTTCAGTGTACTTCGTCATCTCGAAAGCTGCATTGGCTCCGTCTGGCAGGGACTGGAGTTCGCTCGAAAGTCCCTAGGTCAGGATCTTTTCAAGAAAGGTGACGGGAGCACCTGCGAACGTTTGAACTGGGTCTACAACGTCTCTCGTCACTTTGATCCGGAAGCTCTCCCGCAAGGCGACAACCACCGAGTCTGGCTAAGCGATCAGGCGATGCACACCCGAGAGCAAACGGTCAGCTTTGATGAGCTTCGGGAGGCCATTAGGTTGCTTGCGCTTGTTTCCGAGAAGGTTGCCGGAACATGAGGGCTAAACAATTCCCTCCTACACCTGGAGGCACCGGCCGCCCCTAAAAAACGGGCCAGGCTGAATTTTTACGGGGAAAATGCGTTTGAAAATGAGCCTGGCAACTTTCTCGATATTTTATCCATCCATAAGATCAAGGAAACACCGTTCATGAAACCAATCGCACCTCTGTTTTGCCTGCTGTTCCTGGCTGGATGTTCGACCACAAGCATCAAGGAGTTCAGAGGTCCAGATGGCAACGTCATCAAGACGGTGAAATGCTCCTCTGACCGCGCTAAATGTTTTGCGCAGGCATCGCAAAGCTGTACGGACGGTGGCAGCTACCGCGCTCTTTCTAGTGAAAGCCATGCTGGTGGATTGGTTGCGGACATCCTTCCTGGCCCTGTTACTTGGTACTCGATGACCTATGCCTGCGGCCCCTCGGATGGCAAGATGCCTGACTTCAAGTTTGGGGGCCCTCAGTACACGCCACCACCAGCACCAGTTATAGTCAAGCAAAGCCCCACGACGACAAACTGCAACGCAATTGGCAACTCGGTGACATGCAACAGCTACTGAGTTTTGAGCAATGGAGTGCTGAGATCTAAAAACGGGCCAGACTCGATTCTTACGGCCAATATGCGATTGGAAAATGAGCCTGGCACCTTTTCCCCATTTGATTCACGACACGTGCGTGGATGAAAAAATTTTTTCTACAGCTTCGTTAGACCTCACAAATGGGCGAGCACCACGCTCGCCTAATCAAACTAAATAGGAAGTTTCCTTGCTACTCGAAGACATTGCACAGATAAACGCACCGTACTTGCAGCGACTGTGCGACGACAAGTGTCCCGAGTCGGAGACGCTTGACTTTAAACGCGACCTACCGGGTAACTCGGACAAAGACAAGCATGAGTTGCTCAAGGACATATGTGCTCTAGCAAACGCCAGCGGCGGCGACCTCGTCTATTGCGTCGATGAGATTGATGGAGTCGCGACTTCGATCGTCCCAGCGTCTATGGAGCCTGCCGACAACGCAAAGCGACGAATTTCACAGGTACTGGACGCGGGGTTAGAACCAAGAGTTCCCGGCGTGCGATTACATCATGTTGATGTTCCAGGAGGCTACGCCTTGGTGGTTCGAGTACCTGCGTCATACGAAGGCCCGCACTGCCTTCGATCGAACAACAACCGACGATTTGTAGTTAGGAACGGCACAGGAACGACGGACATGAGCTATGAACAGATTCGCTCGGCTTTTGATCGAACTGCAACTCTCGCGGAAAAAGCTCGCCACTTCGTAGCCACGCGAAACAATCTGATCGGCCAACGCAAGACGCCCACACCAGTGATGCGGGGTCCAATTTGGGTGTTGCACCTTGTGCCCCTTGCGGGCATAGCCGAGCGTCGATCGGTCAATCTCCGAGAGTTGCACTCCAGAACATTCACCGATTTCATCGGTCAGGACTGGGGCGGTGCTAGCCGAACATTCAACTTCGATGGACTTGCGGTACATCCTGGCGAAGCGCGAGACGACGGGCACTACATCTACAACCACATATTCCGCACAGGTGCCATGGAGGCAGCACAAATCGGCGGAGTCCAGCGTCAGATTGACAACGGTGGACCGGAGCGATCGATAGTTTGGTCACTCGATATGTCGAAGTTTTTTCACTGGTCAGCGTCCAAATTCATCCAGTCGGCGAAGAGTTGGGGGTTTGGTGGGCCCGCTTTGCTGGGCGTCGCAATACTGGACGTTCAAGGGTATGAGCTTGGAATAGGAGACGCATTTCACCGATTCAGCAAAGCCACAGCGGATCGGCCGCATCTCATACCTCCGGAAATTTGGATCGACAATCTTGATACCGTGAGCATTGATGACGCGCTTCGCCCGTCCCTCGACGTACTGTGGCAAGCGTTCGGTCTCGAACGGTGCCTGGACTTCGACGCCAAATCTGGCGTCTACAGTCCTCGCCGTGGATAGTGAAGCGTCGCGAACGGTGCGCAGTGAGGTCTACCCAGCGTTCGAGGCGACCTGCGCGAAAAGCCGCGCAGGTCGCCTAAACTCCACGTTGAACGTCCGCTTTCCCAATCAGGCTATTTCCGCTTTTGGCACACGGACTAAACCGCTCGCGCGGTATTGGTTCTCCGATCAAGCATAAGGGGTAGCGACAGAGGTTCTGTTTCCTATGTTGGAAGCGAGGCAATCCGCCTCGATTTCTGACAGGAGCAAGCCATGGAAACTCAGAAGCCGAGCATCAGCCCGCTGCGTCAACGCATGATCGACGACATGCGGATGCGCAAATTCGGCGAGAAGACGCAACTCGACTACCTCCGGGCCGTACGCAACTTCACGAAGCATCTCGGCCGCTCACCTGACACCGCCGCCGTCGAGGATCTACGCAACTACCAGTTGCATCTGGTCGATCACGGCATCTCGCCGGCGTCGCTCAATTCCGCCATCAGCGGATTGAAGTTCTTCTTCACGGTCACGCTGGATCGGGAGGAGGTGATGGCGAAGATGCAGCCGGTGCATCTGCCGCGCAAGTTGCCGGTCATCCTGAGCCGCGAAGAAGTTGGGCGTTTGATTGCCGCCACCCGGAATCTTAAACATCAGACCGCGCTCTCACTCGCCTACGGCACCGGACTGCGCGTCAACGAAGTCGTGTCATTAAAGGTTGGCGACATCGACAGCCAGCGCATGACCTTGCGCGTTGAACAGGGCAAAGGGCAGAAGGATCGCTACGCGATGCTGTCCCCGATACTGCTGGAGCGCCTGCGCGTCTGGTGGCGTGTCGCCCGGGCGCAGGGCAAGATGCTCGATGGTGGCTGGTTGTTTCCCGGCCTGAATCCCGTCGAACCCTTGAGTGCCCGGCAACTGAACCGGGCGATCCATTTTGCCGCGGCGGACGCCGGCATCGAGAAGCGGGTATCCATGCATTCCTTGCGGCATGCGTTTGCCACCCACCTGCTGGAGCAAAAAGTCGATATCCGACTGATCCAGGTACTGCTCGGCCACAAGAAACTGGAAACGACGGCCCTCTATGCCCAGGTGGCCACGGAGATCCTGCGCGAGGTGGTCAGCCCGCTGGAGCGATTGAACTCCGCTTAAGCCGCCATGGGGCGGCCCGCCCTGGAGGTCGCGGACATCTTTCGCGACCATGGGCCGGCGTGGCGTCAGACGCAGGCGGGACACCTGAGTCTCTCGCAACTCAAGGTCATGTCGGCCATCGAACAGTGCCGCACCGCGGCACTGGGAGGGCATGTGCTGCGCTGCAATGCCTGCGAGACGGTCGAGGTGAGCTACAACTCCTGCCGTAATCGGCATTGCCCGAAGTGTCAGTCCAAGGCCGCACAACGCTGGCTCGACGCCAGGCAGGCGGACTTGCTGCCCGTCGAGTATTACCACGTCGTGTTCACGCTACCGGCACCGATCAGCGCCTTCGCTTATACCAACAAGGCGGTGATCTACCGCCTGCTGTTCGACGTTGCGGCCGAAACGCTGACGACCATTGCTGCCGATCCGAAGCATCTGGGGGCAAGGATCGGTGTGACGCTGGTCCTGCACACCTGGGGATCAGCGATGACGCATCATCCGCACGTGCATGGCATCGTCCCCGGCGGCGGACTCTCACCTGATGGCGAGCGTTGGATTGCCTGCCGACGCGGATTCTTTCTGTCGGTGCGCGTGCTCTCGCGGTTGTTCCGACGGAGATTTCTGGAGGAACTGACGAAGGCGCAGCAGGCCGGTCAGTTGAGGTTCTTCGGTGATTTCGTCGACCTCTCCGATGCCAACGCCTTCACCCGTTGGCTGGCGCCGATGCGCGCATCCGAATGGGTGGTTTATGCCAAGCGCCCGTTCGCCGGACCTCAAGCCGTGCTGGCCTACCTATCTCGCTATACCCACCGGGTGGCGATTTCGAATCGACGCCTGGTTTCTTTCGACGAGCACGGGGTGACGTTTCGCTGGAAGGATTACCGGACCAAGGGCAGGACGCGCCATAAGACGATGACGCTCGCTGCCGATGAGTTCATACGCCGGTTTCTACTGCATGTCCTGCCCAGCGGCTTCCATCGTATCCGTCACTATGGATTGATTGCCAATGCCGGCCGACGGGCGCATCTGGCGACGGTGCGGGCATTGCTCAATGCGCCGCCCCCGGAATCGGCCGCCACAGCGTGTGAAGCGCCCGCGACGCCAACGTTCGTTTGTCGGTGCTGTGGCGCCGCGATGCGCGTGATCGAGATCTTCTTGCGCGGGCAACCGATTCGGGCGCCGCCATGCGACGACACGTGAGCTTGTCCCATCGCCACTGCACGACGCCTCTGTCTGCTCCTGAGATCCTTGAGCCGATAGCGGACCGTTTCGTCTTACCCACGGTTTGGCGCATTTCCTCGTCCAGGCGCATGCCAATCCATACACGTGTGACAGGCCAAGGCAGTGGTCTGAAGAACGCCGGCCATCGGCGACCGCTGACTACGATGACTGTTGGCAATTCGGCAACCATCAAATTGCCATAGGTAATTGCCCTCTCTAACCGTCTCGCAGCATCCCGCGGTTTCCTCCTTCGAGGTTTATTCAACGCCTGCCCGCGGATGTTGGTGCGTCATCCACCGGTATCGCGTGTCGGGCAGGCATCGAACAAACCTTAACCGAAGCACTCGGTGACGACTGGCCGCTTCCAGGAATCGGAATTTCACTGACCGCTTTCCGACGATGAATCCGAAAAAATGACAGTCGCTTCGGTGCCCTAAGCGGAAGTAGCCGGCTCGGGAAAGCGGACGTTCAGGAACGTTTTAATTCACTGGCCTGCGCGGCTTTTCGCGCAGCATCCAGCGACCGACCGAAGGGAGCGGGGTTGAGCGCCGGGTTGGACGAAGCCGCTACGCGGAGGAAACCCCGGTGCTGTGGATGTGTTGAAGTCAAGATGTTACCTCGCCCCTCATCCGAGGGATATTCATGACAAACGCGAGGTTACCGCAAGATGGAAGACGTGTCCGCAGTTGCTGTTACGAATTTTGACAAGAACTACCGGTTGCATCTGAAGCACCTGAAACTCAAGGGCTTGCAGCCGAAGACGATTGAAGCGTATTCGCGCGCCATTCGCCGGGTCGGGATCTACTTCGATTATCAAATCGACGATCTGACCGAGGCGCAGCTGACCGAGTATTTCACCGACCTGCTTGAGACGCACTCATGGAGTTCGGCCAAGCTGGATCTGTATGGGCTCAAGTTCTACACCGAGCACGTCCTGAAGAAGCCCTGGGTGGCTCCCGGTCTGATCAAGCCGCCGCGGTCACAGCGCATACCGGACATCGTTACCGTTGACGAGGCTGAGCGGATTTTTCTGGCCACGCAGGTACTCAGTTACCGCGTTTTTTTCTTCACCCTCTACAGTCTCGGCCTTCGTCTGGGCGAAGGGCTGCGCCTTCAAATCGGCGACATCGACGCGGCGCGGCAACGAGTGCATATCCGCGACGCCAAGGGCAACAAGGATCGCCTCGTACCACTGCCGGCGGCGACGTATCGACTCTTGCGCGGCTTCTGGAAACGCCATCGCAATCCCGTCCTGCTGTTTCCGAATCGCCACGGCGGCTTGGCTGGCGCGCGCACGGCGACGACGCCGCTCGATCGCGGCGGCGTTCAGAAAGCCCTGCGGGCCGTGGTCGAATCCTGCGGGTCAAAAAAAAGATTTCGCCACACAGTTTGCGACATGCCTATGCCACTCACCTGATCGAGGCCGGCGTCGACCTCATCGAGGTTCAGAAGATTCTCGGGCATCACTCCATTCTCACGACGGTCAGGTACACCCATCTGACGGATCAGACCAAGCATCACGCCATCGACCGGATCAACGCGCTGATGAATCGCTATTCCCTGTCCGCTGGGGCGCCGCGATGATCCGCCTGTCTGCTGTTATCGCCCAATTCGAAGCCGACTTCCTGGCGCAATTTCGCCACCGGCTGAGCTTTGATCAGCTTCGGGCACTGGCAGCAATCAAGCACTGCCGCAGCCAGGCCAGCCCGATGATGCAGCTCCAGTGCGGAGACTGCGAGCACCACAGCCTCGTGCCGCATTCCTGCGGCCATCGCCTCTGCCCGCATTGCCAGCACCACGAGAGCCAGCAATGGCTGGAACGCCAGATGCAGCGCCTCGTTCCGGCCGACTATTTTCTGCTGACCTTCACGCTGCCGGCCGAATTCCGCGGGCTCACTGCGGCGCACGCCGACATCGTTCTTGACCTGCTGATGCGCTGTGCCTGGGAAACCGTACTCCGCTTCAGTCAGAATGACCGACAACTGCAAGGCACACCGGGCGCCATCGCCGTGCTGCACACGCACTCGCGCCGCCTCGACTTCCACCCGCATGTCCATCTGGTCGTTCCCGCGGCGGCGGTCGATGCGGAGCAGCAGCGCTGGCGACGCAAGCGGCGTGGCAAGAACGGGACTTATCTGTTCAACGAGAAGGCGATGGCCAAGGTCTTCCGGGCCAAGCTGCTGGCGGCGATCGAGGCGGCCGGCATTCCCCTGCCGGCGCGCTATCCGCAGGAATGGGTGGCGCACGTCAAATCGGTCGGAACCGGCCAGAAGGCCTTGATCTATCTGGGGCGTTACCTCTACCGCGGCGTCATCCGGGAGCAGGACATCCTCTCCTGCGAGAACGGCCGGGTGAGCTTCCGCTATCGCAACGCCGATACCGGCAAGCTGGAAAAACGTTCGCTCGCCGGCGCCGATTTCCTCTGGCTGATCGTCCAGCATGTCCTGCCCAAGGGGTTTCGCCGTGCCCGCAATTACGGCTTTCTGCACGCCAATTGCAAGCGCCTGATTGGCTTGCTGCATCGGTTGCTGCGTTTCGATCCCGCCCGTTTTACGCCACCGCGCAAGGAACGACCACCGATGCTTTGTGCTTGCTGTGGCGCGGTGATGGCGATCGTCCGAACGCGGATTCGATCGACCTCGCCCGGCGTCGTCGCTACCCCACCGGTCGTCAGAGTGTCCCTCTGACTGTAGACGCGCGACGAATATTGACCATTTGAACGGAGTTATGCGCGTTCAAAATTGACCAGGGTGATTAACCTCACTGCTCGTTTTTTGAGCAGGATTT
>Ga0207952_1001402_pt1 | contig 10256 bp, 11 predicted proteins | sample SubbioR12Aug_8Ca_FD_184831 | JGI IMG/M metagenome (GOLD analysis project Ga0207952, IMG submission 184831) | Serpentinite rock and fluid subsurface biosphere microbial communities from McLaughlin Reserve, California, USA - CR12Aug_8Ca (SPAdes) | ecosystem: Environmental > Terrestrial > Deep...
AGGTGATGCGCGGCGAGCACGTGCAAATGCGCGAACTGCTCGACGCCGCGCGCGATGCGCTGGCGGCGAAGGATGCCGATGATTATTCAGGCAATGCCGAGACGCTGCTGATCATGATGCAGCAGCACAACATGAAGGAAGAAAACGTCCTTTACCCGATGTGCGACCAGCATCTGGTCGATCAGGTTGAAGCGCTGATTCCTCGCCTGCAAGTCGAACTGCAGAAATAACCGGAACGTTCCTCATGACGCAAGCGAAGGCCGACAAGGTCATCGACGCCCGCGGCCTGGAGCCGCCGGAGCCATTCGTGCTGACGATGGAAGCGCTGGACGGCATCGGTCCGGACGAAAAACTGCTGCTGATCCTCAACCGCGAGCCGCATCCGCTTTATCGCGCCTTGCAGATCAATGGTTTTTCGCATCAGACCGAGCGTACCGCCGATGGCGATGTCGAAATTCTGATCTGGCGTAATCCGGCGTAATGCAGGGTCTGTTGTCGTTCGAGCAGGCGCCGCCGATCAGCGCGCCCTTGCGCTTCTTCATGACGGCGCCGGTGTTCGCCATTCTCGCCGGGCTGCTGCTGCTATGGAGCGGGCCGGATCTGTTCGCTTCGCGCTGGACGCCTGCGGCGCTCGCCCTGACCCACCTGATTACCGCCGGTTTCATGCTGCAGGCGATGCTCGGCGCGATGATGCAGCTGCTGCCGGTGATGGCAGGAGCGAACATGAAGCGCCCGCTGCTCGTGGCCAGTGTTGTTCATGCCACGATTACGCCCGGCGCACTCTTGCTGGTGGCGGCATTCCTCACCTATCAGCCGTGGCTGTTCGGGTTGTCCATGGCCTTTCTGGGGGGCGGGGTAAGCGTATTCGTCAGCGCGGCGGCGCATGCCCTGCACGGCGTCGAGTCGCCGAGCCCGACCATCCGCAGCCTGAAACTGGCCTTGCTGGGCCTGGTCGGCACCGTCGGCCTCGGCTTGCTGCTGGCCGCCTCGCTTGGCTGGTCGATCGGCTTGCCACTGGTTCAGCTCGCCAACATCCACATGAGCTGGGGCTTTGTCGCCTGGGGTTGTGCAATGCTCGCGGCGGTTGGCGCGGTGGCAGTGCCGATGTTTCAGCTGACGCCGGATTATCCGCGCTGGTTCGGGCGCGGCTTTGCCTTTGCGGCGCTCGGCGTCGTGTTCCTGTGGACACTGGCCGATCTGGCCGGCTGGGCCGTGCTATCGACGCTGCTGGCCGTGGCCGTGGTGTTGACCGCCGCCACTTTCGCGGTGCTTACCCTGAATATCCAGCGCCAGAGCAAACGGCCGAAGCTCGACGTCGTCCAGCTCTACTGGCGGGTCGCCATGTTCAGCGCCCTGGCCGCCTGCGTCCTGTGGCTGGCGGCACAGGGCATTCCGCTGCTCGCCGACTGGTCGGGCTGGCCGCTGCTGTTCGGCGTACTTATCCTGTTCGGCGGCTTCATGTCGGTGATTGTCGGCATGTTGTACAAAATATCGCCGTTTCTGGTCTGGCTGCATCTGCAGAATCTCGGTCGTGGTCGTGTCGTTGCGCCGAACATGAAGAAGGTGCTGGCCGAGGCGCAGATGGAGCGGCAGATGTATGCGCACTTTACGGCCTTTGCCCTGCTTCTGCTGGCCGTCTTCTGGCCGGTGTGGTTCGTTTATCCGGCAGGTCTCGCCCTGATCGTCGCCAACGGCTGGCTGCTGCGCAATCTGTTTTCGGCGGTCGGCGTCTATCGTGCGCATCTGATCAAGATCGACGCTGCAGCGCCCGCCCAAACCGGTCGGGCCTAATTTTCCATGTTGTTCAAGGCGGTTTTCTTTTCTGCGCCGCACCGCGTGATGTTCATGGCCGGCGCACTGCAGAGCATCCTGACCGTCGCGCTCTGGAGTCTCGACCTCGGCGCCCGTTATGCGGGGCTTTACGCGCCCCTGGCGTGGCCGCTGCCGCCGGTGTGGCTGCATTCGCTGCTGATGATTTACGGCCTGTTCTCTTTCTTCGTTTTTGGTTTCCTGATGACCGCGCTGCCCAAATGGGTCGGCGCGTCACCCCTCGCGCCACGCCGCTACCTGCCGCCTTTTCTGCTCCTGGTCGCCGGCTGGGGGATTTTTTACCTGGCGCTGATCGTGCCGCTGCCGATCCTGCTTCCGCTCGCCTTGATTGCCGTCGGCTGGGCCTGGGGCGTCGGGTCTCTGGTGCAGACTGCACGGAGTGGGCCAAACAAGGGTAAGCAGCACGCCTGGGCCGTGCTTGGTGCGCTCGGCACGGGCGTTCCCGGTGTGCTGGCGTTTGCTGCCGGTATCGAGAGGGGCGAGGCTGAGTGGGTGCGCGCGGCTATCGAAATCGGCGTGTGGTGTTCGGTGCTGCCGGTGTTTTTCATTGTCAGTCACCGCATGCTGCCTTTTTTTTCGAGCACGGTGATTCCGCGCTACAAGATATACCGCTCAATGCCGGTGCTCTGGCTGATGCTCGGTTGCTTTGCCGTGCATGCGCTGGGCACTATTCTCGATCTGCGCAGCCTGCTCTGGCCGGTTGATGCAATGGCCGCCGGGCTGGCTTTTTTCCTCAGCTGGAAATGGCAGGTGCACCGTAGTTTTCTGGTGCCCTTGCTGGCCATGCACCACGTCGCCACTCTGTGGCTCGGCATCGGGCTGGCGATGTACGCAGTGCAGGGGGCGCTGGCCGCTTTCGGCATTGCCTGGGGCGGTCTGGCGCCGCTGCATGCGTTGACGATCGGCTATTTCGCTTCGATGCTGCTCGGCATGGCGACGCGCGTGACGCTTGGCCACTCGGGGCGGACGCTGGGTACCGACCGCCTGATCTGGGGGCTGTTCTGGATGCTGCAGGCGGTCGTCGTCCTGCGCCTGGCCGGCGAGTTCCTGTTCTTGCACGGCGCGGCGAATCTGGTCTGGCTGGCTTCGTTGGGCTGGCTGCTGGTCTTCGGCCTGTGGTGCCGAATCCATCTGCCGTATTATCTGAAGCCCCGTCCTGACGGGGAGCCCGGGTGATTTACCTGGTCCTCAAGCATCTGCACGTCAGCTGCGTCGCGCTGAGCGGGGTGGGTTTTCTCTTGCGCGGGCTGTGGATGATGCGCGATTCGGCGATGCTGCAGCGCCGCTGGGTCAAGGTCGCGCCGCACGTGATCGATACGCTCCTGCTCGGCAGCGCGATCAGCATGGCCGTGATCAGTGCCCAGTATCCGTTTGCCCTTGACTGGCTGACGGCCAAGCTGGCCGGTTTGCTGGTTTATATCCTGTGCGGCACGATGGCGCTCAAGCGCGGGCGGACGAAGAGGCAGCGCGCGGTCTTCTTTGCGCTTGCCGTGCTGGCTTTTGCCTACATCGTTTCGGTAGCGCTGACGCGCAATCCGCTGGGTGCGCTGAGCTGGCTATCCTGAGTTGAATGCCGCCGGCTATTGGCGCTCGTGGGTCATCAGCTTCTTCAGACCCGCAGTGCTGAGAATGCGCACGTGCTTCTGCTGCACGGCGATCAGTCCGTCTTCCTGAAAGCGCGAGAACGCGCGGCTGACGGTTTCCAGCTTGAGGCCGAGATAGCTGCCGATTTCTTCGCGGGTCATGCGCAGGTTGAATTCGGCCGGTGAGTAGCCGCGTGCCGTGAAGCGCTGCGAGAGGTTGAGCAGGAAGGCGGCGAGTCGCTCTTCGGCGCGCATCATGCCAAGCAGCATCATCACGCCGTGATCGCGAACGATCTCGCGGCTCATGACCTTGTGGAAGTGATGCTGCAGCGTATGGATCTCGCGCGACAGCCCCTCGAGATTGGAGAAGGGGATGGTGCACACTTCGCTGTCTTCGAGGGCGACGGCATTGCAGGTGTGGGCTTCGGTGCTGATGCCGTCGAGGCCGAGCAGTTCGCCGGTCATCTGGAAGCCGGTGACCTGATCGCGTCCGTCTTCGACCAGCACGTCGGTCTTGAAGAAGCCGCTGCGAATTGCGTAGATCGCGTCAAAAGGCTGACCGACCCGGTACAGGTGCTCGCCGCGCTTGAGCCGCTTGCGCGCCGAAACCAGTTCATCGACCTTGATCAATTCCAGATCGCTGAGGCCGAGGGGCAGGCAGAGTTCACGAAGGTTGCAGTTCGAGCAAGCGGTCTTGACCAGCTCAAGGGTGATTTTTGCGGTGGAGCCGTGCGGGGGCATTTTGTTCCTTTACCGATGCAAAGCAATCGCGTCGTTTGATCCACGTCAACGTGATTTATTCTTGCTGGCCGGATAATCCGCGCATTCCCTAATGCCTTGCCAACATGAACTCAGCTGAAGCAAACGTCGTCTTTGATCCGCAGATAATCAGTCGTTTCGATATCAACGGCCCGCGCTACACGTCGTACCCGACGGCGGATCGTTTCGTCGAAGCCTTTGATTCCGAGGCGTACAAACTCTGGCTGGGGAAACGAAACATCGGCGCTATCAGCCGACAGCTCTCATTATACTTCCACATCCCCTTCTGCAACACCATCTGCTATTACTGCGCCTGTAACAAGATCATCACCAAGGATCACGGCCGTTCGGCCAAGTATCTGAAATACCTGGCGAAAGAACTGGCGCTGCAGAGCGCTTGCCTGGAAGGCGGCGATCATGAAGTGGCGCAGTTGCACTGGGGCGGCGGTACGCCGACTTTCCTTTCGCACGACGAGATGCGCCAGCTGATGGGCGAAACGCGCAAGCATTTCCGCTTGATCGAGGACGGCGAGTATTCGATCGAGGTCGATCCGCGCAAGGTCGACCGGGCCACCGTCGAACTGCTCGGCGAACTCGGCTTCAACCGCATGAGCGTCGGCGTGCAGGATTTCGACGAACGCGTGCAGCAGGCAGTCAATCGCATCCAGAGCGAGGAAGAAACCTTTGCCGTGATGGACGCCGCTCGCGCCAATGGCTTCAAGTCGATCAGCGTCGACCTGATCTACGGTTTGCCGAAGCAGACCGTCATCGGTTTCAACCGTACACTGGACCGCGTCATCGCATCCAGTCCGGATCGCCTGTCGATCTACAACTACGCGCATCTGCCCAGCCTGTTCAAGCCGCAACGGCGCATTCTCGAATCGGACATGCCGACGCCCGATGCGCGCCTGCAGATTCTCTCGCTGGCCATCCGCAAGCTGACCGAAGCCGGCTATGTCTATATCGGCATGGATCACTTCGCCAAGCCCGATGACGAACTCGCCGTCGCGCAACGCCAGGGCCGCCTGCACCGCAATTTCCAGGGTTACTCGACGCACGCCGACTGCGACATGCTGTCGTTCGGCATCTCGTCGATCGGCAAGGTCGGGCCGACCTACAGCCAGAACGTCAAGACGCTCGACGAGTACTACGATCGGCTCGACAACGACATCCTGCCGGTTTATCGCGGCATCGAGCTGAACGCCGACGACATCCTGCGCCGGGCCATCATCCAGGCGCTGATGTGCCATTTCGAGCTGTCGCTCGAATCGATCGAGATCGCCCACCTGATCGACTTCAAGAAATACTTTGCCGTCGAGCTGGAAGACCTGAAAGAGATGCAGGCGGGTGGCCTGGTTCGCATCGACGACAAATGGATCACCGTCCTGCCGCCTGGACGCATGCTGGTGCGCGCCATCTCGATGGTCTTCGACAAGTATCTGCGCGCCGACCGGCAACGCACGCGTTACTCGAAAGTCATCTGATCGTCTGAGGACAGGCCGCCGGCGTGCGGCCTGGATGGCGTGGCGTAGAATCCGGGCTTTCCCCTGATCTTGCTGATGGTTCATGCCTGAATTTTCATCCTCCAGCTACCTCGCTCTGTTCCTGATCGGCCTGCTCGGCGGTACGCACTGTATCGGCATGTGCGGCGGCATCGTCGGCGCGCTGACCATGGGTGGTCCGCCGCGTCTCGTCCTGCATCTGGCCTACAACAGTGGCCGCATCGCCAGCTATGCCGTGGCCGGTGCTATTGCGGGCGCGCTCGGCGGCCTGGGTCTGACGCTTTCCGACCAGTTGCCGCTACGCATCGCCCTGTATGTGCTGGCCAACCTGATGCTCGTTGCCCTTGGCTTCTACCTGATCGGCGTCACGCAGACCCTGGCCTTCGTCGAGCGTTTCGGCAGGCGGCTGTGGGTGCATCTGCAACCGCTGGGCAAACGTTATCTGCCGGCACGTACCGTGGCGCAGGCCTTTCCGCTTGGTTTGCTGTGGGGCTGGCTGCCTTGCGGTCTGGTCTATAGCGCGTTGGCGACGGCGCTGACCAGCGGTTCGGCACTGCACGGCGCCGGCATGATGCTGGCCTTTGGCGCCGGGACGCTCCCCAATCTGCTGCTCGCCGGCCTGTTTGCCGTTCGCCTCAGGGCGTATGCCGCCCGGCCGGCGGTGCGCTGGCTGGCCGGTCTGCTGGTTCTCGGCTTTGGTGTCTGGGGACTGGCCGGTGCGGCAAGGCTGGCGGCGCAGATGTAGTCGTTTCAGTCGGTCGTGTCGAGCGACAGCGCCTTGTTCTTGCGGCGTTCGCGTCCGGGATTGGCGACGAGCGGCTTTTCAATGAGCAGGCAGACGCCGGATTCCAGCGAAATCGCCAGGCTGTCCTTCGAGCCGTGCTGGCAGTGGTAGAGCGTGGCGCCCGGCAAGGCCTGCGTATTGTTGATCCTGCTGGTGCGCAGGTGTTCGGCCAGCGCTTCGCGGGTGATGGTTTGCCAGTCGAATGATTTCATGGGCATAGCTGATCCAGTGTGGTGCCTTTACGCAGCATGGCGGCAAACTGCTCGGCGGGCATCGGCCGGGCGAAATAATAGCCCTGGAATTCATCGCAGCCGTGCGCCTTCAGAACGTCGAGCTGCTCGCCGTGTTCGACGCCTTCGGCAACGACCCGGATGCCAAGACTGTGCGCCATGGCGATGATCGCGCCGGCGATCGCGTTGTCGTCACCGTCGGTGGTCAGATCGACGATGAAGGACCGGTCGATCTTCAGCGCGTCGATCGGGAAACGCTTGAGGTAGGCCAGCGACGAGTAGCCGGTGCCGAAATCATCGAGATAGAGGCGGCAACCGAGCGTTTTCAGCTCGTGCAGGACGGCGGCGGCGGCCTCGGCATGGATCATCACCATGCTTTCGGTAAGCTCGAGATCAATCAGTTCGCCGGTGATGCCGGCCGCCTGAAGAATCCGGTTGATCGTCGATGCCAGATTTTCCTGGCGGAACTGGCGCGGTGAAATGTTGACGGCGACCGGGACGATCGGCAGACCGGCGTCGCGCCAGCTGCGCAATTGTTCGGCCACCTTGCGCAGGACGGTTTCGCCGACCGGGATGATGAGCCCGGTTTCCTCGGCCAGCGGAATGAATTCCAGCGGGTTGATGATGCCGATTCGCGGGTGGATCCAGCGCACCAGCGCTTCGGCGCCGACGATGCGGCCGCTGGCGATGTCGACTTTCGGCTGATAGTAGGCGACCAGTTCGTCGGCTTCCAGCGCCCGCCGCAGATCGCTTTCCATATCCAGGCGATCGATTGCCGTGCCGTGCATCTCGGGCAGGTAGAAGCGATAGCTGTTGCGTCCGTGTTCCTTGACCCGGTACATGGCCAGGTCGGCGTTGCGCAGCAGGAGGTCGCCCTCGTTGCCGTCGCGCGGAAACAGCGCGATGCCGATCGAGGCGGTGACGACCAGTTTCTTGTCCTCGATGTGCAGTGGCTGATTCACTGCTTTCAGGATCTTGCTGGCGATCAGCGCAACATTGTCCGGATCGACAATCCCGGTGAGGACGACGACGAACTCGTCGCCACCCAGGCGTGCCACGGTGTCGGTATCGCGCACGCAGGCGTTCAGGCGGCGGGCAATCTCGCGCAGCAGCATATCGCCGGGCGTATGGCCAAGTCCGTCATTGACCACCTTGAAACGGTCGAGGTCGATCAGCATGACGCCGACGAGTTCGCTGTCGCGCTTGGCGCGGGCGATCCCCTGATTGATGCGGTCGCCCAGCAGGCTGCGGTTGGCCAGCCCGGTCAGCACGTCGTGGGTGGCCTGGAATTCGAGCTGCTCGGCGTATTGCACGCGTTCGGTGACGTCGTTCAGGACGCTGATGAAATGCGTGGTGGCAGCGCCCGCTTCATCGAGCACCGGCGCCAGACGCAATTCATTCCAGAACAGGCTGCCGTCCTTGCGGTAATTGCGCAGGACGGCGTGACCTTCGCGGCGATCGCGCAGCGCGGAGCGAATTTCGGAAAGATCCTTCTGGTTGAGATCGTCGCGGACCAGGAAGCGGCCGTTCTTACCGATCACCTCGCTGGCGGCGTAGCCGGTGATCCGTTCAAAGGCCGGGTTGACGTAGGTAATCGGGTGTTCGAGATGCTCCGCGCTGGTGATCATGATGCCGTTCGACGAGGATTCCAGCGCACGTTCGCGCAGGTTCAGCGTGCTCAGGACCTGCTTCAGTTCCGAGATGTCTTCCTTCACCGCGACAAAATGCTGCACCTGCCCGCTGTCGTCCTTGAGCGGAACGATCACCACGCGTTCCCAGAAAAGTTCGCCGTTTTTGCGGCGATTGAGGATTTCGCCGCGCCATTCCTTGCCGCTGTTGATCGTCTGCCAAAGATCCTGATAGACCGATTCCGGCGTCAGTCCCGATTTGACCACCGATGACTTGCCGCCGAGCAGTTCGTCGTGGGTATAGCCCGACACCTCGCAGAAGCGCGGGTTGCAGTAGTCGATGCGGCCTTCCAGGTCGGTGATGACGACGGCGACCGGGCTTTGCTCGATGACGCGCGAGAGTTTGGCCAGTTCGCCCTGAATCTGCTGTCGCTCGCGCTTGCACACCAGGGCGTGCAGGCAAAACGCCAGATCTTCCGCCAGCCCCTGCAGCAATTCGCCTTCGTCGCCCCCGGGCGCAATGTTGTGCGGAACGATCAGCAGGAAACCGAAATTCTCGCCGTTCGATTTCAGCGGCAGAACGATTCGCGCTGCGCTTTCCGCAGGCGAATCGCCGGGCAGGGCGGCGTCCTGTTCGTTGTGCAGCGTTGCCCTTGCGTAACCGCCGACGTTGATCAGCAGCCGGCAGTAGTCTTCGCGCAGGGCGAACTCGCAGGTGGCACGTGCCAGCACCGAGCGGCAGGCGCTGGACAGGGCGAGCAGGCGCTGCAGTCGGGCGTTGTCGCTCTCCGCCACGGCGGCGCGGCTTTCCCCGGTAGTCATGCGCTTTGCTTCGGGCTGACGCTCATCGAGAAAGTGTGGTGTCCAGGCAGAAGCGTTGGGAATGTGCTCAACCAGCGCTGCTTGTTGTCGATCGTAATCATGTCTCTCCCCGTTATATTTTTTTCGGTTGCCGTGTGATTGTAGAGAGGCTCTTGTCGCGCGTCCATACGCTTGCACTGCGGCGTCATTCTCCCGCTCCGCAGCGCAGAACTTGAACCATGCGCATACGGCTGGTTCATAATGGGCAGTTCAGCGTTCGCTGGCCCGAAATCTCCTGTTGGTGAGAAAATCGGCGTCTGCCCAAGGAAGAGACAAAATGTTCAAGATACTGATTCCAGTCGATGGCTCGGCGTGTTCGGATCGCGCCGTGGCCCAGCTCATCGAGCATGCCGCGTGGTTTCGCGAAACGCCGGAAATTCATTTGCTGCACGTCCATCCGCCGATTCCGGTCGGGCGTGTGCAGCAGCATATCGGCCATGAAACGCTGGCGGCCTATTACCGCGAGGAAAGCGAAGCCTTGCTGGCCAGTGCCGAAGCCTTGCTGAACGATGCCGGACTGGCATTCACGCGCCACATTCACGTCGGGCCGACGGCCGAGGTCATCGCCAAGCTGGCGGCCGAGCTGGAGTGCGACATCGTCTTCATGGGCACGCACGGGCGCGGCGCCTTGCCGGCTGCGCTGCTCGGTTCTGTCGCGAGCAAGGTGCTGCACCTCGCCGATCGTCCGGTAATGCTCGCCAAATGACGGAACAAAGCGCAGCCGTACAACGTCTCGATCTGCCGCTCGGCGGCATGACCTGTGCCGCCTGCGCGGCGCGCATCGAGAAAGTCCTCAATCGTTTGCCGGGCGTGGTCGCCAGCGTCAACCTGGCGGCTGAGCGGGCGCGTGTCGATCTGACGCCTGGCCAGACCGCCGCGCCACAGATTGTCTCGGCGATCGAGAAGGCCGGTTTCAGCGTGCCCTTGCAGACGGTCGAACTCGGTATCGAAGGAATGACCTGCGCCGCCTGCTCGACGCGCCTCGAAAAAGTGCTCAATCGTTTGCCGGGCGTCGAGGCGGCGGTCAATCTGGCGGCCGAGCGGGCGCGCGTTCGCTATCGGCCGGGGCTGGCCGATCC
>Ga0207952_1001403_pt1 | contig 10256 bp, 7 predicted proteins | sample SubbioR12Aug_8Ca_FD_184831 | JGI IMG/M metagenome (GOLD analysis project Ga0207952, IMG submission 184831) | Serpentinite rock and fluid subsurface biosphere microbial communities from McLaughlin Reserve, California, USA - CR12Aug_8Ca (SPAdes) | ecosystem: Environmental > Terrestrial > Deep...
TGTGCAGGTGCACCGGCTGTTTGTCGAACAGGGCGCCGGCTGCCTGCTGGCGTTGAGTGAGGCCGTCGTCCAGTCCCGATACGGTTCAGTCAAGGAGTCGCTTATTAAATCCGATTTGTCATCCAGTGCAGGCGGAAACCCATGAAAAACAAGGGGGTAGGTCCCCGCCTTCACGAGGAATGACGGGTTAATTAGCACTCCCTTGGGGCCGGCGTGGCTGCTCTGAAAAAAGGAATGCGAAGCTGACCCGGTTAGCCGAGGGCGCTCTAACGAAAGCCCCGGCTAGAGGCGTTGATGGGTATGGCTAAATCGGCAGAGGTGCACGACTGCGCCGTTTGGCCAAACCCAAAAAGAGAATTGGAACGGGTCAGCGACCGAAGCCGGTACGACACTGATCTTTTTCGCTCTGTCAGGTTCGCCGGACGCGGACCGTGTAATCGCCCTTCCCGCCGACGCGGTTATAGTGTCGCACCTGGGCGTAGTACAGGCCCGGTACGAGACTGGCGGCAATGCGCGCGTTGGTGCCTTCGCCGCTGTCGTCGTCTTCGGCGATCACATTGGTATGGCTGTTCGGGCCAAACAGCCGCATTACCACGTCGGTCGGCCCCTTGGTGTCGATCACGTGGCTACCGCCGGTGGCGACAACGAATTTGAAGAGATCTTCTTCACCCGGTTTGCCGATTGATGCAGCCGTGCGCCGCGATGCATTCACCTTGATCTCTACCGCATCCACCACCGTCGGCGCAGTTTTCGGGTAGGCCTGCGCGCTGGCACTGTAGGCCTTGTCCACCGCAGACAGCATCTCGTTGGCGTGGGTGCCGACCCCACTCTTGACCCAACTGCCGGGAAAGAAATACAGCATGATCGACTCCGGATCGAATTTCGTACCCTTTATCTGGTTGACCGTGTATTTATTGAGCACGTTGTGGCGGATAGTCGCTTCGTCCCAGTTATTGGGCGGACCCGACAGTGCCTTGATCACGGTTGCTTCGTTCCACTCGATGCCGCCGGCCGGGTTCTGGTGCTCGTGGGCGAGGCCGATGGCATGGCCGAACTCGTGGCCCGCGGTGCCGCCATCCATGAATCCCAGATTCATGGTCGGCTGATTCGACGGAATGCTGCGGTTGTCGGTGCCGATGTACGACCAGGCACCATCGTCGGGGTCGAAGGCGATCCGGATCTCCGCGTCCGGCGCACCGTTGAAATCGAATTTCAGGTTCGCAAAGGCCGACCACCACAAGGCCTGTTCTTTCGCCTTGGCCTGTTGCGCGGCGGTGCCCCCGATGAACCGGACGCGCAGCGTGCTGCCGTTCATCCAGAGCTTGCCGATGGGCATGATGGCACGGGTGCCTCCGTCGCGATGCACGGTGGATTGAAAGCGCATCTGGTCGCTGGGCAGCAGGCGGTCGGTACAGAAATGGACGGGCTTTGTCATGATGGTCTCCTTGCAAGTTTTGATTGTTGCCTTTCAATCTGGCGTCGCTTGGTGCGAACGACGATGAATCCCCGCGACACTCTCGCTATTTTCGTCGCCCGGTGTCTCCAGCCGGTTCTGCAAGTAACGCCAATTTCCGGGCCTCCTTCAGCTTCTCGTCGCTCATTGTCAGGACCAGGTCGTCACGCTCTTGCATGGCATTCAGATGATTGGCCGCTGCAGCCCGGCTGAACCAGACGTAGGCGCGGACCGAATTTTGTGCCAGCCCGGTCCCATCACGGTAAAAACGTCCCAGTTCGCACATGCCTTCCGGATTGCCGGTGGACGCCGCCAATTGCACCCATTTCGTCGCCTGCGCAACATCCTTTGGCGTTTTATTCCCAGTGGTCAGGATACGGCCAAGCCGTACCATGGATTCGACATGGCCATCCTCGGCGGCTTGCCGCAGCAGATCGACTTTTTCGGCAAGGCTTTCCGGGGAAACCTTGGGATCAGAAACTGTATTTCCTGTTCGGTGTCGTGCCTCGAAACCGTCCCGATGCTCGGCTGTGCTTTCTTCAGCACTGGCCGTCAAAGCCAGCGCCACACGTTCGGTCTCCGGATTGTCGTAGCTGCCAAGCCATAGCTCGGCAATAGTCAGTACACCGAGAACCAGCAGCACGCCGGCGGCGCCGTTAATCAGCGTTCGTTCTACAGAAGCGCTTCTGGCGGCGAGAAAGCGATTCGCGCAGTTTTCGCAGCGATACGGCCGATAGCCTTCAGAGCGCAGTTTTTCTTCCTTCGAATGCCAGCTCGATTGCCGGTAGCGCGTACCGTTGCAGGCCGGACACTTTATGCCAGCGCCGACAAGGCGTGCGATATCAAGATATTTCAGCATGTCTGCGGCCTGGTTTCCGATTGGCCTGGCAGGCGCTGTCGTGAATGCACGGCGGAAACCAATAAATGGAGTTGTTCTGGCGTAATGTGGTCTGCGGGGAGCGTGTTCTCATGCGGGTATCTCCGGCGCACTTGCATCAATCATGGTCGGTCGAGGTTATCGCATAACATATACTGAGGGCATCATTCAAATGGATGATCGACTGAGTCAAGCCGTCCGGTTGAAGGGGGTTTGACAATGCTCGATGCAACCCGGACATTGGGTTGGCGTCGAGAAAGATTTTCTTGAGTCGGCGATTCATCAACAGAGAAACCGGGGGAGGCGGGGGATTGACGAAAATCACGAACTTGATCGTCTGGCTGGGCAGTTGTTCCAGGGGATTTTGATGCCTGAGATGCCGTCGGAAGCGATTGCCTCCCTGGTGGCTTGGCTGCAGTCGCCATTGGGTACCGAGTCAGCCTGTGAGGAGGGAACGCTTGTTCCTCAGTCCTCTTGCCCGTTGAGTAAAGACGGCAATCCGGATAACGCATATTGCCGCAGGACGCGCCCGGCGCCCGATTTGCCGGCGCCAGCCGAAAAGCCATGCATCTTGTGCGCCTCACTGGATGGCAAGCGGCCGAACTGGCAGCGCATCATCGATCTCTTCATGCATTGCCGGGCGCTGCGGGAATTTGCCGATCATGCGGCGAGTCGGGCTCATACCAGCCATGTGGCGGCCTTTGTCCTGACGCAGAACGCGCGGATACTTGACTGCGACTACCGTGCCCAGTCCTTCCTCAGTGCCGGCAATGTCTTGCACATGCTGGGCGGGCAGTTGTATTGCACGGATACAAATCTTCAGCCGAACTTCAATTCCGCACTCAAGGAAACGGCGGGCAGCGGCCGAACGGCGAACATTCTCCTGCACTCTCCGGAGCAGCCGGGCAAGCGTTTCAGTCTGACCCTGACGCGGATGCAGTCGCGGCCGTCCGCAGCCAAGGCTGGCGAATCCGCCAAAATTCCCGACATCCTTTGCCTGGTGGCGCCACTTGACGGGCGACGGATTGCCACGGCGCGACAACTGATGGATTTTTTCCAGCTATCCGCCGCCGAAGCGCGTCTGGCGCGTGCCATTTGTCATGGCGACTCAGTCGAGGAATATGCCCGGGACCAGGGTTTGCGGTTGCCAACGGTGCGCACCCAGCTCAGCTCGATTTTCAACAAGACCGGCACCGAGCGCCAAGCCAGTCTCGTTCGCCTTATCGCGGGCATCCCCGTAGTGCGTGACTCCGCCTGACTTCCTTTGAGGCAGCTTTCAATACGGGTTAATGGCGGGCTCGCAGTTCCGCATTCAATTCGTCGGCAACTTCCGCCCAGTCCGCATCTTCGAGAATCGCTTCAGACAGGAAGCTGGCTTGCGAGGGTGTCCAGAAGGCAGCTTCATGCAGTTGCACGTCATCGGGGAAGGGTCTGTGCTTTTCGATAAAACTCGCGATGGCGGCTTCGTCGTTCGCTTGCCCGAGTTGGGCAAACAGGTTGCTTATAGTGTGTACGGGTCTTTCCATGATCGTTTCCTCCATAAAGCCTGTGGCGATGACGTTGTCGAACCGAAACAAATATTCGAGTTCGGGATGCGGCCGAAGTTCTTGCCATGCTCGTCAGGCAAGCCGATCGGCCGAGTTTTGCGGCACAATTGCGGCACCGTATCCGGTACTCGATTATTAACCTGTGCAAAGGCAGATCCATGCAGAAACTGGTCACTACAACCGCCGCCCTTCTTGTCGCCCTGACCTTCCAGGCGCATGCCGCCGAAACCAAGGAGATGAAAACCGCTTCCGGGATTGGCATTACCACCCTGAAGGAGGGCACGGGTGCCAATCCGAAAATGACCGACACGGTCAAGGTTCACTATCGCGGCACGCTGGAAAATGGTCAGGAGTTCGATAGCTCCTACAAGCGTGGGGAACCGGCGACATTCCCGTTGCGTCGGGTGATTCCGTGCTGGACCGAAGGGGTCCAGAGCATCAAGGTGGGCGGCAAGGCCAAGCTGGTTTGCCCGGCCCAGCTGGCTTATGGCAACCAGAACGTGCCGGGGATTCCGCCCAATTCGACGCTGATTTTTGAAGTCGAACTGCTCGATATCGCCAAGTAGGTTTTTGCCGGCAATAAAAACGCCCGAACCGGCATGCTCTCCGGTTCGGGCGTTTTGTTTTTTGCTGTTTTTAAGCGTTGACCGCGCCCCGCAGGAAGTCCCCTTGCGGGACAGCAGCGTGCACTTTTTCGTATTGCTTGATCAAACGCTGATGCAAGTCGCAGCCTTCCAGATTCAGCCCCGGTGATTCGAGGCCGAAGAAACGCAGGTCGCCGTCGATCAGATCGGTGGCCTGATCCAGCGTTTCATCGCCGTACAGCCCGACCAGCGCGGCTTCGTGGGCATCCGGATCGTCCATGTCGAGCAGGGTTTCGATACAGCTGTAGGTGCGGCGGCGGGCGGCGTCGAGTTGTTCGAACTGGCGCACCCATTCGCAGCCTTCGCGCGCCGCATCCATGTCGCCGGCGGCCAGCGCGAGCAGGGTTTTCAATTCGCCGACGCGCAGATCGGCCCACATCGAACCGGCATCCGGGGCGAGGCCGATCAGTGCGGCAACCGGGCGCTCGTCGGCGATATTGAGCTCGTTCAGGGTGTCGAGCAAGTGAGCGCATTCTTCATCGTCGAGCTCGGCCAGGTTGAGAATGGCCGGGCGGACGATGGCGCCGTTGCTGTTGTTTTCCCATTCCAGATCGTCGATCGGGTAGATCTCCGACATGCCGGGGACCAGGATGCGGCAGGCGTAGACGCCGAGGTGATCGAAGTCGGCGACATAGATATCGTGGCCGTCGGCATGGATGCGCTCGCACAGCCAGGCGTAGTCGTCGGTCGTGCTGCCGTTTTCCAGATCGTTGAAGTTCCAGTCGCTGAACTCGAAATCGGGGGTTTCATTGAAGAAATTCCAATGCACGATGCCGCTCGAGTCGACAAAGTGGATTTCGATATTCGGTGCGCTGGCCACTTCGTCAAGACTGAAGCCGGGCGGCGGGAAGCCGCCGAGCGCTTCGAGGGCGCGGCCTTGCAGCAGTTCGGTGAGCGAACGTTCCAAAGCGATTTCAAAGCGCGGGTGGGCGCCGAAGCTGGCGAAAACACCCTGGTCGTGCGGGTTGAGCATGGTGACGCACATCACCGGGTATTGGCCGCCGAGCGAGGCGTCCTTGACCAGAATGCCGAAACCGGCGGCGCGCAACCCGGCAATACCGGCGGCGATGCCCGGGTAACGGGCAATGACTTCTTCCGGCACGTCCGGCAGGCAGAGGCCTTCGGCGATGACCTTGAACTTGACGTGGCGCTCGAGAATTTCCGACAGCGCCTGGGCGCGGGCTTCGGTCTGGGTGTTGCCGGCTGACATGCCGTTGCTGACGTAGAGATTGCTGATGATATTGACCGGGAAAAATACCTCGGCCGCATCACGCTGGCGAATGTAGGGAATGGCGCAAATGCCGCGCCGGCCATTGCCGGAGTTCATATCGACCAGCGTTGCGGCCGGAATGGCGGCTTCCGGGTTGTAGAAGGCTTGCAGTTCCGGGGTCAGCAATTCGGCCGGCCAGGCGGCGTCGACCGCAGGAAACCAGCGTTCGCGCGGGTAGTGGGTGAAGCTGCCGTTGGCGACCTTGTCGCCGAGGTAATAGTGGTTCCAGAAATAGTTGCAGGACAGGCGCTCGAAATATTCGCCGAGCGCGCTGGCGTGGGCAGCCAGCTTGGTGGCGCCCTTGCCGTTGGTAAACATCAACGGGCATTCGCGATTGCGGACATGCACCGACCAGACGCTATCGACCGGGTTGAGCCAGGAGCATTCCTCAATATCGAAGCCGCGGGCCGCCAGCTTGGCCTGCATCGAGGTAATGGAATGTTCAAGAGAGGCATCTTTGCCCGGAATAAAGTGTTCGTTTTGCATCGGGCGTCCTGCTGCCATAGGCTAGAAAGTGATTGGTTTAAATGCTGCGGTGCGCAGTGTACGCCATGCGAGGCGGGGCGGGTGGGTGAGTGCCGCTGGCGGCTGCAAACGCCCGGTCGGCAAAAGAGTAGGCTAGTATTATGAGGTTTGCAAACCAGCAATCCCATGAACTCAGCTTCCGAACTCCGTTTCTGCGATATGGCCCGCACCCGGGTGGCGACCGCAAACCCGAATATGCCGCTTACCGAGGCGATTCAGCTGTTTGCCGAGAATCGCCTTTCGTCCTGGATCGTTGCCGACACCCGGGCGCGCAAGCGTCGATGCGGGATATTGATCTGCAGTTCGGCGCCCAACCGGCGATTCAGATTCTCCGTCGGCCGGGTGTACGAAAAGTTGGCTGCTGCGTTGTTGCAACTCAACTTGGACAGTGAAGGCCGGATATTCAAACTCAGGCGCAAGATCAACGCCCTGCTCTCCCGTCGGGGTGAGGCGCCGTGCCATGCCGGCTTGGCGGGTAGTGAATCCGCATGAAGTGGTCGGTAAAAAATCTGGGCAAAGCCCTATTGGTTTTCTGGCTGATTTCTTTCTCTTGCCTTTGCCGTGCAGCCGATGCCCTGCCCGAGCGTATCGTCGTCGCAATGGACGACAACTACCCGCCCTATGTTTTTCGCGATGAGGACGGTCATCTCAAAGGCTATCTGATTGATGCCTGGGCTTTATGGTCGCAAAAAACCGGCATTGCCGTGGACATCAAGGCATCGGACTGGTTATTGGCGCAACAACGCCTGGATTCAGGCGAGGCAAACGTCCTCGATACGGTTTTCAGCACGCCGGAGCGGCAAAAAACGATGGTGTTTTCGCCGCCTTACGCCGACCTGCCGGTGCAGATTTTCGTGCACCAGAATATTCAGGGGATCGACAGCCCGAAAACACTCAAGGCCTTTTCGGTGGGAGCCAAGGCGGGCGATGCCTGCATTGACCGTTTGATGGAGAGCGGTGTCGTCCGTATCGACACCTATCCGAGTTACGAAGTGCTGGTCGGGGCTGCGGTAGCGGGCGATGTCCGGGTTTTCTGCCTCGACGAACCGCCGGCGCATTTTTTACTGGCTCGCGCGGGAGCCGAAAAGGATTTTCGCCAGGCTTTTACGCTTTACACCGGGCAATTTCATCGTGCCGTCAAAAAGGATGGCAGCGCTTTGCTTGCTACGGTCAACCGTGGATTTTCGACAATTTCCAGTAGCGAATATGAAGCCTTACGTGACAAGTGGATGGGCCGCACCTTGCCGATCAAGCTTTTCGGCAAAACGACCATCTATGGCTTGCTGACAGTGCTTGGCCTTGGGCTGCTGCTGCTTGGCTGGAATTTCATGTTGCACCGGCAAGTGGCTGGCCGGACTCGCGAACTGGAAGCTGAACGGCGACGTTTGAGTGCGATTGTGAATGGGGTAGGTGCCTTTATTTATATTAAAGGGACGGATTTTCGCTACCAGTTCGTCAATCAGGCACTCTGCGATCTGGTACAGCGGCCGCCGGCAGAAGTGATCGGGACTGAGGATGCGGCTTTTTTCGATGCCGCGACGGCGGCCAATCTGCGCCGCAATGATCAGTGGGTCATCGAGCATGGCGAATCCTTGCATCAAGTCGAAGAAAATATCCTGCAATCGGGTGGCGACAAGCAGGTCCTCCTTTCCGTCAAGGTGCCGATGCGCGACAGCACTGGCAAGATTGTCGGCCTGCTTGGCGTGTCGACCGATATCACCGAGCAGCAGCGGATCAAAAATGCCTTGCACGAGGTCAGCAATGAACTTGAGGCAACCCTGAGCGCGATCCCCGATCTACTTTTTGAAGTTGATGAAACGGGGTTGTATCTGAACATCTGGGCCAACGAGGAGGATGAGTCGCTCTTCTCCCGTGAAACCCTGCTGGGTCGACGTTTCGACGAGGTTATGCCGTCCGGCGCGTTATCGATTTGCCGGGCTGCCCTGAAGGAAGCGGCAGAAACCGGATGCTCACGCGGCCAGCGTTGTCTCCTGCCTTTGCCCGGAGGGCCGCAGTGGTTTGAATTGTCGGTCACCCTGAAGCCGGGCAACTGGCAGCCGCGTCGCTTCATGGTGCTATCGCGCAATGTGAACGACAAGGTGGCCGACCAGGCATCCGCAGCAGAGGCACGGGCCGAGATGCAGGATTTGCTGGCCCAGGCCGATGCCTCGCGCCTGGCGCTGCTGAGCATTCTTGAGGATCAGAAAATCGCCGAGGCGTCGTTGCGTAAACTTTCGCTGGCGGTCGAGCAAAGTCCCGAAGCCGTGGTGATTTCGGATCTGAACGCCAATATCGAATACGTCAATCAGGCATTCCTTGACGGCACCGGTTATACCGTCGATGAAGTTTTGGGTAAAAATTCCCGGATACTCAAGTCCGGGCTAACGCCGCGTCATACCTACGAGGCACTCTGGGGCGAACTGGTCGAGGGCCGGGCATGGTCCGGGCAACTGATCAACAAGCGCAAGAACGGCGAAATTTATTATGAATATGCCCTGATTTCGCCGATTCGCCAGCCGGATGGCACGACAACCCATTACCTGGCGCTGAAGCAGGATATCACCGAGAAAAAACGCATCGGCGAGGAACTGGACCGACACCGTCATCACCTTGAAGAACTGGTGGCGCAGCGTACCGCCGAACTGGCGACCGCCAAGGAGAGCGCCGAAGTGGCGAACCAGGCAAAAAGCGCTTTCCTGGCCAATATGAGCCACGAAATCCGGACGCCGATGAATGCCATTATCGGACTGACCCACCTGTTGCAGCGAAGTGCGCAGGATTCCGGGCAAATCGAGAAGCTGGGCAAGATTCGGGAATCAGCCGATCACTTGCTGGCGGTGATCAACAATGTGCTCGATATTTCCAAGATCGAGGCCGGCAAGCTGGAAGTGGAAAGCATTGAGTTCGATCTGGTGCCGCTGATGGCGCGCGTTGTCAGCGTGGTGCGCGACCGGGCCGATGCGAAAGGCCTGGCCGTGCAGATCATGCCGTTGCCGGCAATCTCCCGTCGTCTGCGCGGCGACCCGACGCGCTTGAGTCAGGCGCTGCTCAATTATCTTGGCAATGCGGTCAAGTTTACCGAGCATGGTTCGGTCGTTTTGAGGAGCGAACCGGTCGAGCAGACCGACAACCGGATCATGTTGCGTTTCGAGGTCAGCGACACCGGGATTGGTGTCGAGGCCTCGGCGATGGAACGCTTGTTCGGCACCTTTGAGCAAGCGGACAATTCAACAACGCGCAATTATGGTGGGAGCGGTCTCGGCCTCGCCATTACCCGCCGTCTGGCCGAACTGATGGGGGGCGAGGCTGGCGTAACGAGCGTGCCGGGTGAGGGCAGTACTTTCTGGTTCACCGCACGTTTTGGTTTGAGTGCCGAGAATACGGCTCTTCCAGCTCGGCTTGAGGTGTCGGCGATGCCGCCTGCCGAGGCGGCGGAAGCCGTCTTGCGTCGTGATCATGCCGGCAACCGCGTACTGATTTGTGAGGACAACCTGATCAACCAGGAGGTGGCGCTTGAGTTGCTTCAGGATGTCGGGATACAGGTGGTGCTGGCCGAGAATGGGGCGGTTGCGTTGCAAAAACTGCGCGATGAACAAATTGATCTGATCCTGATGGATATGCAGATGCCGGTTATGGATGGCCTTGAGGCAACACAGCGCATCCGCGCCAAATCCGGACGGGAGGCGATTCCCATCCTGGCGATGACGGCAAATGCCTTTGCCGAGGATAAGGAGACCTGCATGAATGCAGGCATGAACGATTTTGTCGCCAAGCCGGTGGACCCGGCTGCGCTCTATGCGGCATTGCTCAAATGGCTGCCCAGATGCAGCGTCACGCTACCTGAAGCAGTCGCGGCCATACCGGGTACCGAGCCCAATCCCAATCCCAATCCGGATAGCCCGTTGCAATTGATTACCGGCATCGATATCGGCGCCGGCCT
>Ga0207952_1001404_pt1 | contig 10244 bp, 12 predicted proteins | sample SubbioR12Aug_8Ca_FD_184831 | JGI IMG/M metagenome (GOLD analysis project Ga0207952, IMG submission 184831) | Serpentinite rock and fluid subsurface biosphere microbial communities from McLaughlin Reserve, California, USA - CR12Aug_8Ca (SPAdes) | ecosystem: Environmental > Terrestrial > Deep...
TGGGGCGTACTTGCACGCTATATCATTAACAATATTATTGCGACAAAACCGAAAAATTCACAGTTTCTCGGCTTCCCTCCACCCTCTTCGTCCGTTGGAATGACCTAACCGAGGAATTTAGGTTTATTCTCGAAAAGAGAATTGATGGCAAAGTGAAGCGATTAACCCTTGGCCGTTACCCTGAGTTAACAGTCGAACAAGCCCGAAAAGAAGCCCACAAATTGCTGGGGCATATCGCAATGGGGCGAAACCCTCCTGCCGAAAAGAAATATGAAGCGCTGCAAGGAACAACGCTTGAGCAAGCCTTTAATGATTTCATTGCAGTCAGGAAGAACCTTAAGGCCCGCACCCTTTATGACTATCAGCGCATCATGAAGACTGTGTTTGCCGATTGGCAGAACAAAGCCATGCTGGAAATTGGCAAAGACATGGTTGCCAAGCATCACAGCAAAATCGGCACTGAACACGGGGAAGCCTATGCCAATCTATCCATGCGTTTTTTGCGTGCCCTGTTCAACTTTGCCATTGCACAATATGAAGACGGCAACGGCAATTCTATCTTGCGGGAAAATCCGGTAACCCGACTCACCCAAACCCGCGCATGGTATCGAGTAGACCGCCGCCAGACTGTTATTAAAACGCATGAACTCGAACCCTGGTTTAATGCAATCATGAACTTAGAAAATGACCCGATCAGCCAGAACCGTGAAACTATCCGGGATTACTTGCTGCTGGTACTGCTTACGGGATTAAGACGCGAAGAAGCCGCCAGCATGACTTGGGATAATGTTGACCTACAAGCCAAGACCCTAAAAGTAATCAATACAAAAAACCATCTGGATCACACCCTGCCCTTATCCGATTTTCTTTACGATTTGCTGCAAAAAAGAAAAGAACATGCAATCAACGAATATGTATTCCATCGAGCCAGCGGAACTGGTTATGTTTCCGAGCAGCGTAAGCAAATGGCCAAGGTCATCAAGGAATCTGGCATTTCTTTCACCATTCATGATTTGCGCCGAACTTTTCTCACGGTTGCCGAAAGCCTCGATATTCCAGCCTATGCCGTGAAGCGCTTGGCCAATCATAAAATGAGCAATGACGTTACCGCTGGCTATATTGTGACTGATGTGGAGCGATTGCGGCAACCCATGCAGAAAATTACCGACTATATTCTCAGGTGTGCCGGTTACAAGTCGTCAGCGACGATAACAGATTTGTCAGAAAAGAAATCACACAAAATGCTTTGACTTAATACGGCATTGCCGTAACATATAATGTATACTATTGCAGAAACAGATATTTTTAGCCGTTATGTCAGCGATTATTGGACAGAAGATGAACGCGCAGCTTTTGCTGTCTGGATCGCAGAACACTATGACACTGGAGATATTGTTCCAAGGTCAGGCGGCTGTAGAAAAGTTCGCTGGTCACGCAAAGGCAGAGGAAAAAGCGGCGGTTTGCGTGTAATCTATTACAACATGCTGGAAGACGGAACGATCTGGTTGTTGCTGATTTACGCCAAAAATGAGCACGAGAACATTCCCGCACATTTACTTAAAGCAATTAAGGAAAAAATAATATGCCCATGACTGAAAAAGAATTAAAGAAGCGAGACGCCAAACGTGATTTGGGTGCCGAGCTACTGGAATCTGTTACTCAAATGAAATCAGGCCGTGCAAGCCGGATATATAAAGTTGAAGTCCCGCCGGTTGTTTCAGCACGCATAAAATCCGGTTTATCTCAATCGGATTTTGCAAAGCTTTTAGGCGTATCAGTGAGAACCTTGCAGGATTGGGAACAAGGTCGCCGCCAGCCAAGCGGTGCGGCCAAGACACTGATTAGCATAGCCGAACGCCGCCCCGATGTTTTGAAGGAAATCGCCGCTTAACCGCCTTCTGCTCAATCCGCCAAGACCTTGAAAGAAATAAAACATGAAACCGGAAAAACCATTAACCGATAAAGAACTGGAAGAATGGGAGAGCAGCCGGGATTTGGACGCTGAGTTACTTGATTCTGTACGTCAAATGAAAACTGGAAAAGGTCGTATTGTCATATTGTCTGTCATGTCCGCCCGGAAAATTAACCGGCGACTTTCCAAAGATTAACTGAGGTATAATAATTCTAGCCAACTAGAATTTAAGGGGATTTCCATGCGATCTGTAGGCATCTTTGAAGTAAAAACAAAACTTTCTGAGCTTCTGAGATTGGGTGAGCCTATTGAGGTTACGAGTCACAGAAAACGAGTTGCGGTGATTTATCCGAACCATGCCCCCCTTGATCAGGAACAAGTGAAGCGAGATATTAAAGCGCTCAATAAGGTGGATAAGCAAGATGATACTACCGATATGGGCGATTATTTATGACCCCGTATCAACGGGGCGATATTGCGCTTTGTGCTGATGGAAGGGGTGACTACACCAGCAAACCTCGCCCCGTGGTGATTGTGCAAAATACGGATTATATTGAGGGTATGGAAAGTATTACCGTTTGCCCCATTACCAGCGTTTTGAGTACTGCTAGTGTGAGAGTGCGATTAAAGGCAGATAATGCAACTGGTTTAAAGGAAATATCTGAAGTTGAAATCGATAAAATAACAACTATTCGCATTACCAGGCTGAACAAAAAGATCGGAGAAGTTGCAGAAAAAGAACTCAATAAAATTAACTACGCCTTACGAGTCTGGTTGGATTTATAAACTACCAATGCCTTAGACAAAGCTTAATCAGATAATTTATACGCATAGAACTTGATTTGCTTCTGTTTGCAATAGCTATCTGCTTCTTATTTACTTCGTAGCCACCGCGAAGCGGCTTGCCCTTGACAGGCTGCCGCCGCTCAAGAAAATAACACGGAAGGATTGAAGCATCTTCTTTTTATATTACTCCTGGCTACACACTCCAATACGGTCGATTTCACCAGACCAATTCACAAAACCTCAATCCTTCATACTAAACCGCACTTCGGGCGGCGGCAGCCTGTCAAGGGTGGCAAATCTGAGCGTTCACGATGCCATTTGCAAATTCCCCTCAAGCATGCAGATTATTCAGCCGTCAATTGAGATTATTTCTGATAGGATGGTTTGTTATGCATGTAGAAAATAACCCCGACTTCAAGACTGTCTGGCAATTGGCGCATGATTGGGTGGGTGAAGAAACCGATAAAACCGATCCTAATGCAATTTCGCCAAAGCTAAGACTAGCCATTGATCGCTTAATCCGGGCAATAGGCAGCAAGGAAATTTCTGCTCGATGGAAGGGTCATCGAATCTTCATTGATGAGTCGCTACTTTCATTTATTTTTGATCTCAGGCATTCCATGAGATTTTACTTTTGGGTCATGTTTAACAAATTTAGCAAGGATTACCTGGATAATCTTTATGTCAAGCGAAATGAAGTGATCACTTGGTGCGAAAAAGTAGCATTACTTGATCCCCCTCCATGCTGGTCACAGAATCAAATAACGACTACAGTTCAAACCGCTGGTAAAACAGCCGAGACTGATGAAGAAAACAAAAATTGGCATGACGAACTGACCGAAAGACGTAGAAAGATAACGGGCTGCCTGGAACTTGCCAAAAAGCTATGGGAAGAAAATCCGAATCAGTCTTATGATCAAATTTATAACCATTCGATACTGCAAAAGTACGGAAACCCCTCTGTTTTTTCTAAAGAATCATTCCAGGAATGGGCAAAAGAGTATGCCTCCGAATTTGCAAAGAAGGGTGGAAGAAGAAAGAAATCAACGAAATAGAAAAAACAAAACCCTTTTTGAAAAAATAGATACCTATCTACTTTTTTAGCATCTTTTATCGATCTCTGGATTGCTGCAAATTGCTTCCAAGTTTAACCAACCTTTGGAGGCAATCATGCAAAACCCATTACTCACTACTAAACAAGCCGCACAAATCTTAGGCATCAGCATCGCCTTTCTGGAACGAGACCGCTGGGCAGGGGCGCGGGTGCCTTTCGTCAAAATAGGCAGCCGGGCAGTTCGCTATCGCTATAGCGATCTGCTCGCCTATATAGAATCTTGCACTTATCATTCAACCAGTCAGTACTGAGGTGTGTTATGCACACGTCAGTACGTAGTAGCGGTCAAGAACGATTCACTTCCGGCGAACGCATTGCTGAAAGCATTTTGGAATTATTGGATGAACCGGATGGCAACGATAAACGATGGCGCGCCCCGGTATTCCGGCAACTGCCACAACGCTTTGCCGAAATCGTTGCTCATGACTACAAGGAAACTTACATCTTTGAAGGCAGGCATCATGCGAATCTGAGCTTGCTTGAAGCATACGGATCGATCACCAAAAACAGCATTCCGCTGAATGCCAGCGATGACGATCTGAAAGACTTAGCGAAAAACATCGTCAGGGAAATGCAACAAATCAGCCGCATTTACCAAAATCTGGAATACGCTGTTTCCAGAATGCTGAATCGAGCGCAAAAGTATGAAATCAACTTGCCATCACGGGATGATCCGAATATTTTGATCACGGGCATCTATTCCCGCTTAACCGATAAAATCTGGTGGTTGCAACAATTGCGTAAGATTCATGCGCAAAAGCTAGAACAAGATGCCATTCGCTTAGGATTTGTGCATAAACGCGCCAGCCCTTATGTCAGCGACGAAACCCTAACTCGGCGCAGGGATCAGAAAAAACGCATTCGCCGTATTCTCGATGGATTATTGGCAACCAATGAACTCGGCCAGTGCTTCACGCTGAGCGAACTAGCGGAATTAGGCATGGCCAATCCACGCATCCGGCGCAGTGAATTGATGGTGCGCATCTTCGGCTTTGAATACATTGCCAATGAACTGAGACATGCTGGTGAATTCTACACCATCACCTGCCCGTCCCGAATGCACGCACGTTTATCGGGCAGTTACAAAGCTAATCCCAAATATGACGGCACCACACCCAAACAAGCCCAAAAATATCTAAACAAAGTCTGGTCAAGAATCCGCGCCAAACTGGATCGTGATGATCTGGACATCTATGGTTTCCGCATTGCTGAACCGCAACATGACGGTACACCACATTGGCACCTGTTGTTATTCATGATGCCTGAACACTGTGAGAGAGTACGTGCAATCATGCAACACTACGCCCTAGAAACCGATGGCGATGAACCTGGCGCACTAAAACATCGTTTCACAGCCATTGCCATTGATAAAAGCAAAGGCTCTGCGGTTGGCTATATTGCCAAATACATCTCAAAAAACATCGATGGTTACGGTCTTGAGCATGACATTGACGGTAGCCCGATACAGGAAGCGGCTGAACGAGTCGAAGCCTGGGCATCCACCTGGGGAATCCGGCAATTCCAGCAAATCGGCGGTGCGCCTGTCAGCATTTGGCGTGAATTGCGCAGAATCAGTAATGCACCTGAAGGCATTCTACAACAAGCCCAGCAAGCAGCAGACCAAAACAAATGGTGGCAGTTCATTCAATTGATGGGTGGCGCTACTTCTAAACGAAAAGACAATCCCATCAAGCTAATGAAAATAGAATCCAAAGAGCTAGGAAAGTATGGTGATCCAATAGGACAGAAAATCTGTGGTGTAAAAACCGATTCCATCCAATTACCTACCCGCTTGCATCAATGGCGTATTGAAAAATGTGCAGCAAACACAGAACAAGCTGAACGGCGGAGCGCAAAGCGCCCGAGTGGGAGCGGCAGCGACCGCGAGACCGCATTTGCGGCGCAGCCGCCTTGGAGTTCTGTTAATAACTGTACGAAAGATAATAATAATTGTGTTGATAAACAAAAAAATACAGTTAAACAGAAGTTATAATTAACAAAATTATGTACAAAAGGGGAGCAGTGTGACTGAAGAGAAAAGTAAAAACATAGAATTAACAAAAAGTAGTAAAGAAATCTCGTTCACACCTTTTTTTACGAACTTGTTGAAACCCACTGCTGAGATGGCGGGTCTGGAGATAAAGGATTTTTTTAAAGAAAAAATAGACACTTGGAAAGAAAAGCGTAGAAATGAAAATATTGCGGGTCATGTAAAAAAAGTCCAAGAGCAATTAGAAAGGGATGCATCTGAAAAATCTAATGCCTCGAATTCTATTAAACAGCTAGAATTATTTGCAGAGTGGGCAGATGGCGCACAAGAAATTGATGCCAATGAAGGAATTATTGCAGAATTATGGCAAAAGCTCCTTGTGGAAATTGCGAATGGTAATTTTCCTAACAAGGATCTTATTGATAAGTTGAAAAATATTACGCCGGAAGAAGCTAAGATTTTGTTAAAAACAGGTGAAAACAAGACCCCTTTTTGTCTTAATGAAAAAGATCTTCATTATCTGGAATCACTTGAATCGCTTGGTCTAGTTAAGTCCTCTAATATAATCCCATTTACTTTTTTTATTTTTTTCATTTGGTCTTTTTTGATATTCGTGCTCGATTTGTTTCTGAGGATTTTCAGTGTAAATAACTCAATATTGAAGACTGATAGCTATAACGGACTCTTAATAGACAACAGCAGCTATCAATTACTTCTCTTAAGCTTTCCAATATTAGCCATCATTATTGGTTTTTACCAGATTTATAAGAAAAAGAAGTTGCACATGTGGAGGTTAACATGGGCGGGGATTGAATTGGTTAAGGGCGCAGTGAACGTGAGGAAAAAAAATAACAATCACCCTTAGGACGCTAAAAATTTGTGGTTGATTCTTTACTTTCTTTTCACTCGATGGATTGTGGCGACCATACGTTATTAACTGGCATAGAGAGTCGAATATATGAAGAAAATCGCATTTCAAGTTGATTCAAGACTTGCCAAATTACTGTCCGAAAATTACCGGTCTTCTGAAAAAGCTATAAAGGAATTGGTAGATAATGCTTGGGATGCTGATGCTGAGTCAGTTTCAGTATCACTTCCTGAGCCTATGAGCGACAACCCAATCATTATTCAAGATAATGGGTCAGGTATGACCGAAGAAGAATTGCGTCGTGAATATCTGTTTATAGCGAGTGATCGAAGAAAAAGACGTGGAGAGCTTACTCCTAAGAAGCGAAGAAAAGTAAAAGGGAAAAAGGGGATCGGGAAGTTCGCTGGACTCATGGCAGCAAATATAATGAAGTTAGAAACATGGGCAAGAGGCAAGAAGTGTGAATTTTCTCTAAATAGCATTGATTTTGACACCACTGAAGATATCGAAGAACTTCCAATAAGCTTGGAAGTAGACAACTGTAAAAATAATTTACATGGAACACGTATCACCCTTTCAAATATGCATCAGTTTTTATCATTTCCTATTCCCGACAAGTTTCGTCAACTTTTATTGCAGGAGTATGGCCGAGAGGGAGATTTTGAAATAAGAGTAAATGAAAAAATTCTTGGTATTGACGATATACAGGGGAGCTACACTAAACACACGGCTGATGTGCCATTAGTTGGAAATATAAAGCTTGAATTCACCGTATCTAATCAAAAGGGTAAGCTTAAGCAACCAGGAATATCTATTCGTGTGGGAGGTAAAGTAGTCGGAAAACCCGATTATTTTGGGTTAGATGATGCAGATGATTTTCCACCAAAACTACTTGACAAAATATATGGGGAAATCGAAGTGGATGGGTTATTTGATCATGTCACTGCTGATTGGGGCGCTTTAGTAGAGAACAGTGAGCTATATAAAATAGTCAAAGAGTATGTGCAGCCAATAATTAGAAATAAAGTTAAAGAAGAATATGGGCGAGAAATCAACCTAGCCCAGGCGCGTTTACAGAGACGTATAAATGAAAGACTTGCATTGCTTCCTGAATATAAGCGTGAGTATGCTGATAAAGCTATAAAATCAGTATTAGGTAAATATTACGGAGAGCCAGAATCTAAGGTAGAGCCAATTGTAAGTGTGATACTTGATGCCTTGGAAAGAACTGACTATCGTACAGTCCTTGATTATATTCATAAAGCAAAACACTCAGATATAGCTAAATTAGCTGAAGTGTTAGCAGAATTTGGTTTGGCTGAAATAGCGATAATTGGAGAGCAAGCTAAAAGTAGGCTAGAGTTTCTAGATCGATTTGAACAGCTTTGTAAAGAAAAGGATACGGATGAAGAATTAGTTCATTCATCGCTAGAAAAAAATCTATGGATATTTGGTGTTAAATACTCAATTTTTAGTAGCAACAAGACACTGAAAAGACAGGTCGAAGATTGCCTAGGGAAAAAATATACCGGAAAACGGTCAAGTAAACGGCCTGATTTAATGTTGAGCGCAAATTATGCAAATGAATATTTGTTAATTGAATTTAAACGCCCCAGTCATTTATTAAATCATACGGATTACCAGCAAGCTACCGGATATAGAAACGATTTTGTTCCGTATACCAATGCTGGAATACAAATCTTACTGATAGGTGGAAAGCGAGGAAGAGATTTGCCTCCATCGCATAATCAAGAACCCAATACCCAAATAGCGATATTTGATGAAATCATTTCAAATTCAAGATGCCAGCTCAATTGGCTATTACAGGAACTTGGCGGTGATGCGCATGCATAAGGCGTACCTCTTGTATCAACTCTGATAGCTTAAAAACTGCTTCGATCGTTATTCAGTTTCTCTATTCAGTAGTATTAAGTTTGTTAACAGTTTCACTCTTTTTGTCGTACCCAATCCTTGAATTCAATTGAAACGTGCCTAGAGACACTTAGTTCCCATGTATCGCTTTCTACCAGTCTGTCGTCTACATAGCGTTTACATGGAAACATTAAAGTCTTTTGAAATATTGTAACTTATTGTTTTAATGGTGCTGTTTGGCAGAATCGAACTGCCGGCCTACTGATTAAGAATTAATTACTGGCTTGTGTCTCAATATAGCAGTCTGGCTTAATGCCAGTCTGCCCTTTTATATCTTGTGCAAGAGCGAAGCTGTTGTACACACTTCATAAATAATATTAAATTCAGAGAAATGCCGAAGGTTAGATACATCAGGCTTGTGTTTATTGAGTCTACTATAGGGCTACTAATTTTATGTAACAGTGACTCACATTTATGTAAGTCACTGTTTTATTTGGTAGGCCGTGCGAGATTCGAACTCGCGACCAACGGATTAAAAGTTCTTGTTACTGTATAGCTTCTATAATTTTAAGATGCAAAAATAAAAAACTGAAAATATATTTTGATTATTGCTTATCCATCTACTGTCTACATAACGTCTACATGGATAAATTAAATTTTTTAAAAAATTTATAACTCATTGTTTTATTGGTGCCGACACCAAGAATCGAACTCGGGACCTTCTGATTACAAATCAGCTGCTCTACCATCTGAGCTATGCCGGCAACTTAATACGACTGAATCTAGGTTTACTTGGAATTTACTTGACTATCCTCAGCGTGGGTCTAACTGCGCCTTTTGATTGGCATGACAGGGAATCAGAAACTGGGTTATTTTGTTCATTACTCACCGTTCCTTCCCGATTTTCTTCTTCTTTGTCAGGAGAAAATGCTATACCTTGATTTACTTCTTTTGCAAAGATTCCCTTAACTGCACTCATTGGTATTTCAAGTTTTCTTGTTATCCCATTAAAGCGTGCCATAAAACAAACAATGTCATTATTAATGATGAGATCATGCACAGCATTTGCACTTATATTAAAGATTATCTCGTCATTCTTGACATACTCCATTGGCATGTCCAATTCTGGATAGGCTTTTACAGATATAAATGGTGTGAAACCGCTGTCAATACACCAATCATAGATAGAGCGAATTAGATATGGCTTTGTTGAATCGTTGTTCATTTTCGCATTATTTTTTCAGAAGCTGACAAGGCATCAATAAATAATGGGCGGCTAAATAACCTTTCTGAATATTTTAACAATGGTGCCGCTTGTTTAGGAAGACGAATTCCAAAATATTCAAGACGCCATAATAAAGGTGCTATTGCAACATCAAGCATTGAGAACTCATCACCCAACATGAATTTCTGCTTCTCAAATATCGGAGAAATTATCGTCAGGTTATCTGCTATTATCGCGCGCGCCTTGTCTATTGCTTTCTGGTCTGAATCATCAAATGCATCAATATAACAGAATAACTCCTGCTCAAAGCGATATAGCAATAAACGTGCGCGAGCACGCATCACTGGATCTGCAGGCATCAACTGCGGATGTGGAAAGCGATCATCAATATATTCATTGATAATATTTGATTCATACAATATGAGATCACGTTCCACAAGCACCGGTGCCCTGCCATAGGGACTCATTACTGCCAAG
>Ga0207952_1001405_pt1 | contig 10242 bp, 11 predicted proteins | sample SubbioR12Aug_8Ca_FD_184831 | JGI IMG/M metagenome (GOLD analysis project Ga0207952, IMG submission 184831) | Serpentinite rock and fluid subsurface biosphere microbial communities from McLaughlin Reserve, California, USA - CR12Aug_8Ca (SPAdes) | ecosystem: Environmental > Terrestrial > Deep...
AGAAGGATCGTAAGGATTACTACTCCAAGGGCCCGTTGAGCCGTCAGGATTTAATTTAGCATACAAAATTGGTTTCGCATTTATACCACTTGTGAGGTAAAGATGGTTATTTAAGACTATCGATTGATGCGCCCCTCTTCCGGCTGGCAATGGATTTATGTTTTGAATCCAGGGGCCCAAAGAGCCATCGGAATTGATCTGAGCATAATTCACTGATGCTAAACTCCCATTTCCTGGGCCAAATCCTCCCGTCGCATAAAGATAGCCATTCGCTACCACCGAACCAAGAAATCGTCGTGCGACTGGTAAAGCATTCGCACTCTGCCATGCGCCAATTGAACCATCCTCATTGAGCTTTGCATAAAAAACGGAAGATTGCGGACTGATGCCATTTGTACTATTTCCTCCAACAACATAAATATATCCATTTGATACAACCGCCTCCATCTGACTTCGTGGTGCTGGAAGAGGTGTTCCTGTAATCCATGAACCAAGAGATCCATCATTAGAAACCGGAGCATAATAAGTGGCTACCTGTGTCGTAGTCGCCACAATACCACCAACTACATACACATATCCATTGGCGGTAGCCACTCCCATAGAAGACAGGGCTGTTGGGAGCGTACTCGAACTAACTATCCAAGCTTCCGTGGCTCCTCCATTTTTTGTTTTAGCCACCTGTACTGTAGTACTTCCGGTACCCCCAAATAGCAGAATATAGCCATTTACTACCACGGACTTTCCATTGAACGCCGGCACTAGCAGTGAATTGGCATTTTTTGTCCATACACCCAAGGATCCATTTTCTACCTCCGTAGCATTCGCCACAGTACCGTTTTTCTGAGCTGGTATTGCGATGAAGGAAAAAAGAACACCGAAAATAATGAGTAGCGTCGTACCACCCAAAAACAATGTCATGGATTTTTTGTTTATCATTGAAAACATTATAAACCAATAATTGACTGGCTTCCAATCCTATCCTTTACTGGAAAATTTGAGCCGATGGTCGGAATCGAACCGACGACCCACGCTTTACGAAAGCGTTGCTCTACCAACTGAGCTACATCGGCAATGCTTAGGATTCTACAAAACGAGAGCCCCTAAATCAACTCGAAGAGGATTTGACAATATTATTAAATATGATAGAATATTACCGCTCGTTGAAATCCTAACCTAGGAGATAGCAGATGGAAGTTCTTCTCGCCCTGATCCCCCTCGCGATCCTCTTCTACAAGAGGAAAACGATCGATCTGGAGTGGGGCATGATCCTCTTCGGCCTTGCTCTCGTGATCCTCGGTGGCGGCGGTGGCTACGATTCCGTCTTTGGAGTCGGCGTCATCGTACTCGTACTCGGAGGAGGTTGGAAGATGGGGCTCTCCCGCTCCAACTAGCTGATCGCTCTTCAAACACCGTTTACTCTGGTGTTTTTTTATTTTTATGTACCGAGTCAAAATCGAACCGACGACCCACGCTTTACGAAAGCGTTGCTCTACCAGCTGAGCTACATCGGCAGTCCTAGGATTCTACAAAACGAATGCTTCTAAATCAAATTTTAGGCCCCACAAATGAAACGGGAGCCCCTACTTAATAAATCGAAATGATTTCATAACGGTATTAATAATATTCTTGTTTGATTCCTGATAAAGCCCTTCTACCTGGAATTGAACACCATCATATCTCAAGCTAATGGTAGTTTTTTGATCTGCTTGCCGAAGCGTATTTGATAAATCTGATTCCCAGACTAAAGCTGGAACACCGGCAAAAGTAATATCTTGAGGGTTATACTTTTCGACTGGGGTAGTGGGGAAAAGACACTTCGCCTTATCAATAGCAAGCTTCAAGTTCATACAACCCTCCGTATCTTTATTATATGAACTTTGAGAACCATCCGAACGATAGTAAGTTCGTGAATCATCAGAGGCAATTATAGTCACACTCCCCAATCCACTTTTCCCGTTATATTCCAGATACATTCCAACGATATACTCCTCCGGTCCTGCTGGCCAAAATCCCTCCTCTTGATAGTTTCCAACTTTCATTTCCGAAGGATATTTAACTTGATAGCCATATTTCTGATTCGTATATGTTTTCCAATCGGTGGTATCTAAAAGGATCGCAGGACTTATTGTCTCGGACTTTCCAATAATCTTTTGCTCCTCGATCGGTGTCCACCATCCCTTTCTAAAACCTTTTCCACAAGCCTCTTCAAGACTTTTCTCTGGCGGTATGAAATCACACGCCGGAGCATTACATGATTTACGAGTTACTGTTTCACACTCTTCGCGAGTGGCGAAAAATGTTCCGCTTTGAGACGGGAAAAATTGCATGTACAGAAAATATGTTCCCCCTCCAAGAACAAGGATCGCCAAAAGGCTAATCGATAGATTTTTCATGGTATAAGAAGACTATATCAGAAAATATAATAAATTTCATACAACCGAGCTACATCGGCAATTCGTTCTACATCCTACACTACCCCAACCTGTCCCTCAGTAACACCTCCGGTATAATTTCTTTTTATATATGCCCCTAAAGAAATATACATGATTGTAATACCGCAGGCGTAAAAAGTGACAATCAAAGCAAGTAATGAAACCTCTACTCCTATCTCCGAAAATGTAAGAGGGTAGTAGATGATACAGCTTGCAATGACAAGAAGAACCCCCACGATAAACGGCGGATCTTCTGATTTTATAGCTATAAATTGCTTTTCTTCTGCGACAGGAGGAATGTACGACCCCAGTAAGGCCAGCAAAGAAGTTATGGCATAAAAAAACTGAGGTCCCATAACCGTTAACTGATCCACGCCCCCTCCGACACCCAGGGGAAATAAAGCAAAAACATAGAAGAATACGGGGGGTATTTTCCCCGAATTGCTGAGAGCGGTAAGGGCTTGGGCCTCGGCATTAACCATAGCCCAGAGGAATATTCCCGAAAGAATAATTACCAGCCAGTTGGAATATAAAAAAATCCCACCAATCGCAACTACCATAAGGGACTGGTGAACATACTTTCTTAAAGGAACAACTATCCTGGTCACTACAGTTACAAAAGCCATCGCAGTAATTAAGAGTAGCGAAGCAAACAGAACCTCTTTCCCCGCGTCTCCATCAAGTGAGTAACTAAGAGCAAGACTACTGGTTAATTGAATAGCCTTAACAACGAGAAAAACAAGTGTGATGGCTATAATTTTGAACATATACTGACTGGAATCAATCGATTACATAGAGAACCCCGTATCTACCTGCTTCTCTTCTACAAATCGAACTTTTTTGTCAGTTTTTGGAATTATCCAAAGGTTTAACTTACTGGAGCCGTAATCTGAATAAAAAAGCATTACTCGGGCTTCTATGAAATCCTCAAATTCTGAAACTTTTTCTAAAGTGGTAGCAGTATTACCAATACAGCGATCAGAGTACCAAATAACTGAATATTTTGAGAAATCGATCATCGGCAAAGGAACATTGCCGATACGATCGAGTCCGTCATTCGTATTTTCTACATATCTCCAAACTTCTTTTAATTCGTCTATGTTCCGAAAAACTCCATTGCATTCAGAACTGCCGAAAGATCTTCCCAAAAGAGGAGTCTTCGCAAAATCAATTCTTTCAAACACAACGAGCCCTGAGCGACTGAGCGTGGAGGTAGCATACGGAGCCCATCCTTTTCTAAAATTTTTACCACAAACCTCCTCGAAGGTTTTCTCTGGGGGAATATAATCGCACATATAATAAGCACACGGCTCGCCAGATGCTTTTTCGCATTCTTCCTGGGTGGGAAAAACCAATCTTTCTGCTACTGGGTTAAAGTATGAAGCTAAAACAAAATAACCAGCTATGCCGGTAATCAGAATCCCACAAAATACAGCAAGTGTATGCTTTTGATTCATACAAATTTATCATACCAGAAGGTATGCTTATTTTTATGTGTGCGCCGGGCAGGATTCGAACCTGCGTAGCCCATAGGGCGCCAGATTTACAGTCTGGTACAATTGACCACTCTGTCACCGACGCAATTTTTAATCAACTTCGCGAATATCGGAGAGGATATTCCCTTCTTTTGGAGATCGGGCGAGCATTCCGGTCATCTCCTTAAATTCAGTATGGATCCCCTCTTCACCGCTCTTTAGTCTCGTCTTTTTCAACCAGACAGTCAAGATATTGTCGAGACGCAAAAGAGCAATTCGAACCTTACGGAGAACGCGATGAATAAGGCGGACGAGAAAGGTATCCAGTCGCTCCAAAAATCCAGAAGCAGAAAGTCGTTTCCAAAAACTTTTGTGCTCTGGCATATAAACCATTTCGTCCTCAAGACGAGCCATGCCCCGAACGCCAACATAAAGCAGTCCGGCACAGGAAGTCATCAGGCCAAGAGTAACGAGGAACTGGAAAAGAACGAGCATTGTAAAAGATTAAAAAAAACGAAAATCTAGATCGCTAAGCGATGAAAACTGTTCACCTGGATATTCTCGCCAACGCGAGCAGCCACTTCTTTTACCAGAGCATCAATTGTTTTATTTTCATCACGAAGGTATGGCTGGGCTAGAAATTCCTCAACCGAAGCCGGTTCATCAGCCGCAATCTGCATCACTAATTCTTTAGCCAACTGCTGAAAATCCGCAGAACGAACAACAAAATCTGTCTCGGCTCGAAGATCCAAAAGAACTCCAATTCGTCCGTTGTGGACGTAGGATTCAATAAGCCCAGCGCCAGCTTCCCGTCCTGAGCGCTTTTCTACTTTTACCAAACCCCGCTCGCGAACAAGATTTAAAGCTTCATCAAAATTGCCATTAGCATCATCTAAAGCCTTCTTGCACTCCATTACTCCTGCACCTGTCACGTCGCGCAACTTCTGCACTTCACTCATTGAGATAGCCATGTGTAATAAATATAAATTATTTAATTTTTTCGAACCCAGACTACTATATTCTACTTCGCCTCAGGAATTTGAGAAGTGGATACCTCCGGAGAAACTGGTACCGCCGTCTTCACCTGAGAAAGAGTCTCACTCACCTTTCCAATGAACCATGCAATACTGGTTTTTGACTTGGTGTTTCCAAGGACGAGATAATCCACCATGTCGGGATCGCTCATGGTATCACCAAAAGCCACAACCGGAATCTTCATAAGGCGAGCTTCTTTAACAGCGGTCACGTGAAGATGAGGATCGATCACGATCAAAGCTCTTGGCAAGTCTGTCATTACCTGAATACCACCGAAAAGCTCATCCATTCGCATGATATCGCGTTCAATATTCAACCGTTCTTTCTTTTTCAAATGTTCAAAGGCATTGGCTTCAAAATCAGCTCGCAGTTTTACGAAATGATCTTTGCGACCAATAAGACTCTTGAAGTTTGTAAGGATTCCTCCCAACCACCGGCGCAACACTACTGGAAAATTAAACTGTTCCGCAAAAATCTTAGCAGATTCCTGAGCAGCCGGCTGAGTCGCGACGAGTAAGAATATTCCCCCATCCGCACGATGCTTCGCGAGAAAAGCCAACGCCAAATCCATGGCATCAGCAGTTTTTGTGAGATCAATGAGTTCGATGCCGCCACGGTTTCCGAAAACTAAACCTTTTACCTTTGGATTAGTTTTGCTTTTGTGACAACCATAAAAAACACCCGCATCCACCATTTCCTGGATCTGGGCTTCGAGAACTGGGTTTTCCTTAGTCGTTTCCATAAACAGATATGGGTCAGAGTATATATGAAAGAGGCTTATTTGTAAACCCCATATGTGCCTGAATTGCGATGACGGTAATATTTGACAAAATTATGAAAATCGTCAAAATCTGTTTCAGTTCCCAATGGGAAAACGGAGGGACACCATGGCAATATGGGTATTCAAGAGAACCGACACTGGCCAGGAGGTAGAGGTTTCCGCGAACGGAAAGCGGATGGCCCGAGCAAAGGCGACAATCGAGCTGGGTATCACCGACAAACCCGACCTCCTCTCCCAGTATTTCTCGAGGGCTGGTCGGGTAAAGAACGGAAACAAGCCCCACACTCGCGGTGGTCAGGCGCAGTCAGGCCGATTACGCAGAGACGAGCGCCAGAGTTACCGCTGGTAACCTACAGAATCACAACCGTGGTTCTGTTTTTATTTATCGCTTATAAACAATAATCTGAGAGGAAGCACTGTTTCCCGCAACATCATGAGCAACCGCCCTAACAATATGGTTGCCCGAAGAAAGCTTATTCGTTATTAAGTTTGTCGTGTATGGAGCAAAGGTGTCAGTCGCGATAGAAACACCATCAAGATAAAATACTACCTTCGCCACTCCAACATTATCGATAGCAGTAGCAGTAATTTTTTGTCGATTAGAAACGACAGTTCCTTCAATTGGTTCAACGATAGAAATAGTCGGTGACTCAGTATCTATTACTGGTGGCGTAAGAACATTCACCGTCACGCTATCCATCGTGCTCCCGCTAGAATTACTACAAATAATCGAATACGTGGTACTGGTTGAAAGATTGCCCGTTGAAATACCACTACTTGAAAGATCGGTCCACCCACCCGGCAAAACAGAACAAGAGGTAGCATTTCCAGAAATCCAGGAAAGTATAGCTGACGAATTAAATGGGATAGTAATTGAACTATCTGAGCCATTTACTTTAATATCAGCGGTCGGCAAAACAACAGGAGAGGAAAATCGTGATCGTAACACTGACCAGGTCATCGGGTCTTCTCCGGCAACCCTCCAGATAAATACTCCCCCTAGATTATTTTGATTCGTGAGGCTCAGCTTCGCATCGGTGCTGGAAGCATTTTCAAACCAAGCCTTGTGTTGAATACCAGAGCTGGTGTACTGAAACCACGGTGACATACTAGTAGCATCCCAATTGATCAAAGAGTTGTGATTCGTAGCAAGAGACATTAACTGATCCCACATATACTCCGTTCCAGCCGATCCATTTGGCCAATCGTTCCCATAGGTTGGTATGCCATGAATAATCTTATCAGGAGAGATAACGGTAGTAGCAAAAGAGAGAACATCCCCCACCCAATTAATCGGTGCAAGTGGCCCAGCAGGAGAAGCACTCCATGAATAACCGTAGGTCATAATGCGCACCTCGTCAGCCGCTTCACCAATCACGGACCAATCCTGCGCCTGCGGGGAATCCCAACCTCCCGGCTCAGAAGTTTTAGCAAAAACATTTACTGCGAGGATTTTATTCTGAGCATGGAGGGCGCCCGCCAGATTTTGGATAAAACTTGAAAAAGCCGCTCGATCGGTTGCCTGAAGATACTCATAATCAATATCAACGCCATCAAAATTATTATTCACCGCTAGAGAAACAATGTTATTGATGTGGGCGGTAGCCAACGTAGAACTATTAATGATCCGGCTGATCATGGGACCATCCCAATCACCATTTCTAATATTTTCGATACTGGCCGTTACTAAAACATTATTAGCGCGGAGATAAGATATGATGGTTGGATCAACATAAGACTTACCCGCCCAATCCAAATAGGGCAAAATCTTGCCAGAAGCATCGGTGGTATACCAATGAACACTCACTTCGGAAAACACATCAATATTGGTCTTAATATCCTCAAATCCCCGGGCTTGATCCCAAGTCACAAGGTTTCCGATAACCTTTTTAGATAAAGCGGCTTCGGTTTGATGGGCGCTCACCAAAAGAAAAAACACTCCTAAAAGAGTGAGTAATGATTTTGCCTTGTTTAGTTGAAGCATGGGTAGTTAGCTTAGGTGAGTAGGTGTTTAAAAGCAAGCTATTGCACCTGCTCTATTACAGAAGACGGTTGAAAGAGTAGATTATTTCAGTGGCACCCAGAAGAATTAAAACTCCACTGCGATTTTCGCCAAACGACCATCGTTAAATGGATGCTTAATTTCTCGCATTTCCGTTACCAAATCTGCCTTGTCAATTAATTCTTGCGGTGCTCCCCGACCAGTCATCAAAACCAACTTCTCGTCCTCAACATTTTCCAAAGCCTTCAAAACATCTTCGATTTTCAAGAGATTTAAAGAAAGGGCAACGTTCAGTTCGTCGAGAACAATAAAATCAAAATTCGGAAGTTCTTCTTTAAACATATCCAAAGCCTTCTTGGCCGCTGCTTGATGTTCCTCAATTGGCAAGGAATCACCGAGAATACCAACAAATCCCAAGCCCATCTTTCGGATCTCAAAGTTATAGAGTTCGGGAAACTTATCAACAATTTCTTGCCCAGACTCCAGATTCATCATTTTCTTCTTCGCATCCTGAACTTTTTTTGCAAATGTGTCTTCGCCCGACTTCCATGGTCCTTTAATAAACTGAATCATCAGTACTTTCTTCCCTCGACCCATCGTTCTCATGGTCTGGCCCAAGGCTGCAGTTGTTTTTCCTTTTCCGTTTCCCGTAAAAATAATAATCATGGTTTTAAAATTCAAAAGCCTCTCCTGGCGCCAATGGACGAAAATCTGCCCAGCCGCCCTTATAATACTCCTGCCAAACACCATACTGCCGCTCTCGAAACTGATCAAAAACAAAACCGTCGTGACATGGAATAATATGCTGGGCCTGAATCGACTGCGCAAACTCAGCAATCTCCGGCATCTTTCCCCAGGGGGCAAGAATCGGTAGAGCCAAAACTTTTACACCTTTTAAATCTCGCAAGCTATAGCTTAATGAATCTCCCGTCGTGAGAAATGTTCCGTTCACCAGATAGGCCGTGTTCTGGGGTACCGGAATAAGAAGCTGCTCATGAATCGCTTCAACAGCTCGAATATAAAAACTGCCAATCTTTTTTTCTCCAGTTTCAAAAATAGTACAAGCGATATTTTCTTTATTCAAAACTTCTTGAGTATCGGTGTTTGTGAAAATCAAAACGCCGGGATTATTAATTAAAATTTTCTTCAGAACTGTAATATCCAAATGATCAGGATGATTATGGGTGATAAAAATCGCCTGAACATCCTTAAAAATATCAGGATCAACTCTCCCCTCCATAAAACAAAATATCCCCGGATCAAAAAGGATCTTGTCGCTTCCCTCCTCTAAGAAGAAACAAGAGTGATAGTACTTTGTGAGTCGCATCAAAAGGAGTATATCAAAGAATCACTCCGCCACCCAACACCTGCCTGCCGGCCCGCTTCGCCCTAGCTTTAGCGAGGCGAGCAGGCAGGTCTCCCTCTTCAGTAGAATAGAAAACCGCTGACTGACCAGGCGCAACAAATTTCTGTGGCTTATCAAAAACCAAGACTGCACCTTTTTTATTTTCACTCAAAAAAGCCGAAGAAAGGGGCTGACGATACCGAACCCGAGCCATCACCAAAACTCCTTTCTTGAGGGGTACATTAGAAAATAGATTAATGTCGGTGATAGTGATTTCTTTCCTATACAAGGCTTCGTGTTTCTCTCCTTCGGCCACCACTAGGGTATTACTCTTCACATCCTTCGAAGAAACATAATGAATCTTTGTGTCGGTTCGTCCTCGAATACCCAAGGCCTGATTCTTTCCCTTCAAATCAAGACCGTGTCGCTGGCCAATAGTATAGAAAGCGGCGCCATCATGCTCTCCAACTTTCTGCCCATCCACAGTAACAATCACCCCTTTTTTCTCAGGAATGTACTGTTTTAAAAAATCAGTTAAAGATACTTTTCCCAAGAAACAGATTCCCTGCGAGTCTTTTTTCTCGGCAGTTGAAAGTCCCGCTTTTCGCGCAATTTCTCGGACTTCTGATTTTTGATAATCGCCGATCGGAAACAGACAGTGCTTCAGCTGCTCTTTTTTCAAAGCCCATAAAAAATAAGACTGATCTTTGTTTTTGTCTTTACCTTCAAAAAGTGAATTATTTCTGAGAGAAACATAGTGACCGGTCGCCACATAATTCGCACCCAAAGAAATCGCCTTCTTATAAAACAAACCAAACTTAATTTCACGATTACACATCACGTCCGGATTCGGCGTAAGACCCGATCGGTATCCGTGAACCATATACTCCACTACTTTTTTCTTATACTCCTCTTCAAAATCCCAAACATAAAAAGGAATACCGAGATGTCCAGCTACCCGACGGGCATCTTCGGCATCAGTTTCAGCACAACCGTCAAGATTATACGAACGCATAAAAACACCAATGACATCATAGCCTCGGCGCTTCAAAAGAAAAGCGGCAACGGATGAGTCCACTCCTCCTGACATCCCCACAAATACTGTTTTTCCACTTGACTTCATTTAATGAAAGTGGGATAAATTCCTTAGCAATCCTAGCGCGGTAGCTAGG
>Ga0207952_1001406_pt1 | contig 10215 bp, 6 predicted proteins | sample SubbioR12Aug_8Ca_FD_184831 | JGI IMG/M metagenome (GOLD analysis project Ga0207952, IMG submission 184831) | Serpentinite rock and fluid subsurface biosphere microbial communities from McLaughlin Reserve, California, USA - CR12Aug_8Ca (SPAdes) | ecosystem: Environmental > Terrestrial > Deep...
ACGCCGGCCGCCACCGTCGAAGCCACGGGCACGCGCCTCTGCCGACTGCTGCACGCGAGCGAGCGAGTCGAATACGGCGCGCTGAATCTCATTGCGGATGGAATCGGCCATCAGCTTCAGCGCTTCGCTGGTGAGCGCCGCGGCTGGAGCCGCGTTTGGCGCCGGCGCGCGCGCCGCTCCGGCTGAGTCTGAGGGTCGCCGCGCTGCGGTCTGCCGCGCCATGCTCGCTTCCACGGCCTTCGCAATCATCAGCGATTCGGCGCGCGTGAGCAAAGGCCCGGCGGGTGACATGGTCACCGTGTCGCGCGGAGTTGCCGTGGGTGCCGCCTCTCGCTGCTGCGTCTGTTGCCAAACCGCCACGGCGCCGAGCAGCACGCCTGCCGCTCCCACCAGCGCCCACGGGCGGCGCGAGGCGCCAGCGCTGCCGAAATCGCCTGACGACAGCGTCAGCGCATCGAGTTCGTGCATCAACTCCGCCGCGGTTTGCCATCGCGCCTCGGGGCGCTTTTCCAGGCAGCGCATGATGATCGCCGAAAGCCCGGGCGGCACGTCGCGCCGAACCTTGTTGATGGGCTCCGGTGTGCGCGTGAGCTGCGCTGCCAACGTTTCCTGCGGGGAGTTGCCGGCGAACGGCATTTCTCCAGTCAGCAGCTCGTACGCGAGCAGGCCGACGGCATAGAGATCCAGCCGATGGTCGGCGGCGGGATCGCCCGCGAGCTGTTCCGGCGCCATGTAGGCCGGCGTGCCAATCGCCATTCCGCTGGTCGTCATCCCCACGGCGGGCATCGACGCCGAAATCGCCTTGGCAACGCCGAAGTCGGTTACCACAGCGTGCTTGCCCGAGAGGAGCACGTTGCCGGGTTTGATGTCGCGGTGGATCACGCCGCGGGCGTGCGCATAGCCCAGCGCGTCCACCACGTCATGCATGATCCCGGCGACTTCCTTCGCGGTGAAGCGGCGCTTCGCCTGCAGGGCGTGCTTCAGCGACTCGCCCTCGATGAACGGCATGGTGTAGTACAGGATCTCACCATGCTCGCCAGCGGAGTACAGCGGCACGACGTGCGGGTGCTGCAGCTGGGCCGCGAGCTGCACCTCGCGCCGGAACCGTTCGCGGTTCACACCGGCGGCCAGCTCGGGCGGGAGCACCTTGATGACCACCTGACGCCCAAGTGCCCGCTCGGTGGCCAGGAACACGCGACTCATGCCGCCCCCGAGCAATTCGCGCTCGAGGTCGTACCCGGCCGCAAAGGAGGCGCGGATTTCGTCGGTGGTCTGCGTGCGATCGCTCATGGTCGTTCTTTAGACACCAGCAACCACTGGAATGTGAACCCCAACGGCCAACTTCGACCCGCTCGGCGCTTCAACGTTTTGGGCGCGCCAGCCGTCGCGCAGCGCCTCACGGCGCCTGAAACGCACCGCTGGCGCGCGCCACTCGCGCCGCTGCATCGGTCAGGTGCCGCGCGGCCTGCGCGATCTCGCGCGTCATGGCATGCTGCTCCGCGCTCGACGCGGCCACCTGTTGCATGGCGCGCGCGAATTCCTGCGTCAGCGCTTCCATCTGGCCCACGCGTTGGCGAATGTCGCCCGCAAGCGCGCTGCCGGCGCCGGCCGATTCCGCCACCGAGTTCGTCAGTCGCTCGGTCTCGCCCACGGCCTGATCCACCTGCTGCAGTGATCCGCGGCCGTGCGTGGTGGCATCGTGCACGGTGCCAAGCGCGGCCAGCGTGCGCGAACTCGCGCTCCGCGCGTCGCCAACCCGGGCCTGCACGCCCGCCATCAGTGTTGCCGTTCGCTCGGCGGCGTCGGCAGCGGAGGCGGCCAGCCGACGGACCTCGTTCGCGACGACCGCAAATCCCTCGCCGTGCTCGCCCGCCCTGGCGGCCTCCATCGCTGCGTTCAATGCCAGCAGCTTGGATTGCCGCGCGATCTGCTGCACGAGCGTGACAAACTCACGCACTTCCTCCAGCGCCTTGGCAAGTGACTCGGTGGCCGCCACACTCTCGCGAAGGTCTGAGGCGAGCGCTCCGAGTTGCCCGACGCTGGCGTCAAGCCGCGAATAACTGTCGGTCGTGAGGGTCCGGACGCGGGCGTTGCGCTCCAATTCGTTCTGCGCGAGGGCCGTCACCTGCCGGGCAAGGTCGTCGAGGTGCGACGCGTCGCCATTGAGCTGGGCAATGTTGCGCACCATTTCGGCGGCCTGCGCCGACAAGGCGGACGCAGTGCCGGCCGCCGCCGTGCTGGCGCCGGCCGCCTGCTCCGTGCGGCGTGTGATTTCGTTGGCAAGGCGCGAGGCGTCGGCAGTGGTGTCGTGGAGGAGCGCCGTGCGTGTGCGGAGTTCCGCGGTCATCGCGGCCATGGCTCGCGCGAGGCGGCCAACCTGCCCGCCCTCGTCGAGATTCGAGGCCCGACGGGTCAGGTCGCCCATCGCCACGGCCTCCGCGACGTCGGCGAGGCCCCGGAGCTGGGCGCCAATCCGGGGCGAAATCCAGAACCGAATCGTCAGCGCCGTGGCCAGCACCATCAAGGCAAGGGCCAAAAGAGCGAGGAAAGTGAGCTCGCCGCGGGCCATCAGGCGCGCGAGCAGGTCCTGGTTGATCCAGATGAGCGCCAGCGTGGCGGCTCCCGAGATTCCGGCGATGAGGGAGGTCGCCCGGTCAATCCCGTGGGCGCGCCCGTGGGGTTGAGGAGACACCGGCGCGGCCGTGGCCCCGAGCATCGCGCTTGTTCGGGCTGTTCGGTCGGCTAAATTCTCTCGCAGCGGCTGACTCATCCTGACCCTGGAAAATCCCGTTTGGCCCGAGGGGCGTCCTTGGGGCATCTGAGCCCTGGTCGCCCCTTTCTCGTACTTATGACCCCACCGACTCGCCCCACGGCACCCAGCGCCACCGACGAACCGCTCGCCTACGATCCGGCGCGCGTGGAGCGAACCTGGCGCACGCGCTGGGCCGAGCGCAAATCCAACGAGCCCGACATCACATCCGGCGCGAAGCCGTTCTACGCGCTGATGATGTTCCCCTATCCGTCGGCAGAGGGGCTGCATGTGGGCAACCTCTTCGCCTTCACCGGGAACGATATCTTCGCCCGCTACCAGCGGCTACGTGGACTGACGGTATTCGAGCCGATCGGCTTCGACGCGTTTGGCATCCACTCGGAGAATTACGCCCTCAAGGTGGGGATGCACCCGGGTGAGCTGATCCCGCGGAACGTCGCGAACTTCACCGAGCAGCTCACGCGCGCCGGGCTGATGATTGACTGGTCCCGCACCGTGGATACCACGGCGCCCGACTACTACAAGTGGACGCAGTGGGTCTTTCTTCAGCTCTTCAAGCGCGGACTCGCCTACCGGAAAAAGGCCGCGGTGAACTGGTGCCCCAACGACAAGACGGTGCTCGCCAACGAGCAGGTCGAAGGAGGTCTCTGCGAGCGTTGTGGTGCCCAGGTGGAGCAGCGTTCACTCGAGCAGTGGTTCTTCCGCATCACCGACTACGCCGAGCGGCTGCTCAAGAACCTCGACGCGCTCGACTGGTCGCAGAGCACAAAGCTCGCGCAGCGTTCGTGGATTGGCCGGTCCGATGGGGCTGAAGTCCGGTTTCGCATCCTGAATCCGCTCGAGGACGCCGGCAGCGCGGCCGTGCACGTGACGTCCGAAGTGTCGTCGGGTGTCAACGAGGTGGCGGTCTTCACGACGCGCCCGGACACGATTTTTGGCGCGACCTACCTCGTGCTCGCCCCCGAGCATCCGATGCTGGACCGTATCGCCAGCGCCGACCAGCAGGCCGAGGTGACGGACTATCGCGCTCGCGCTGCACGTCAGGACCTGATCACGCGCAAGACGAACAGGGAAAAGACCGGCGTCTTCACCGGCGCCTACGGCGTCAATCCGGCGACGGGTGAGATGATTCCGGTGTGGACGTCGGACTATGTGCTGATGGAATACGGCACGGGCGCCATCATGGCCGTGCCCGGGCACGACGAGCGGGATTTCGAGTTCGCCACGAAGTTCGGGCTTCCCATCGAGCGCGTCGTCGCCGCTCCCGGCCAGACGGGTCGAACGCCGCTGACCGAAGCGTTTACCGATGACGCCGGTGCGCAGTTGGTGAACAGCGAGAAGTTCAACGGGTTCTCCGTGGAGGAAGCCAAACCGGCCATCACCGCCTGGCTCGAGGACAAGCACGCGGCCAAGGGAGTCGTGAACTTCCGGTTGCACGACTGGTGCATCTCGCGGCAGCGGTATTGGGGCCCGCCCATCCCGATCATTCACTGCGATGCCTGCGGCGCCGTGCCGGTACCGGAGCAGGACCTGCCCGTGATCCTGCCGGATATCCCCGATTTCAAGCCGGATGATTCGGGGATTTCCCCGCTCGCACGTCACGAAGAGTGGTATCGCGTACCCTGTCCGTCGTGCGGCAGGTCGGCACGCCGGGAAACCGACGTCAGCGACACGTTCCTCGACAGCGGCTGGTACTTCCTCCGGTATCCGAGCGTCCGCGCGGCCAACCGCGAGACGGTGCCGTTCGACCCGGCCATCACCAGGAAGTGGCTGCCGGTCAACTCGTACATCGGCGGCAACGAACACGCGGTGCTGCACCTGCTCTACTCGCGCTTTCTCACCATGGTGCTGCACGACGCGGGGTACGTGGATTTTGACGAACCCTTCATGAAGTTCCGCGCCCACGGCATGATCATTCGCGACGGCGCCAAGATGTCGAAGTCCAAGGGCAACGTCGTCAATCCCGACGAGTACATCGAGAAGTGGGGCGCGGACACCTTCCGCACCTATCTCATGTTCCTGGGTCCATTCGAGGAAGGCGGCGACTTCCGCGATGCCGGCATCAGCGGCGTGCGGCGTTTTCTGGACCGGATCTGGGCGAGCGTGCGCGATGCCGGCGCCGCTGCGCAGCCGGACGCCGAGGTCATGCGCAAGCTGCACCAGACCATCAAGAAGGTCGGCGACGACATTCCGAAGTTGCAGTACAACACGGCGATCGCCGCGATGATGGAGTATGTGAACGTGCTCCGGCGCGGCGAGCGCACGCCGCTGCGCGCAGAAGTGGAGCCGCTGGTCCAACTGGTCGCGCCGTTTGCGCCGCACATCGCCGAGGAGCTCTGGGAGATGCTCGGTCATACGACCAGCGTGTTTGATGCGGGGTGGCCGGTGTTCGACGCCACGCTCGCTGCCGGCGACTCCATGACGATTGCCGTGCAGGTGAACGGCAAGACTCGCGGGTCGGTTCAGGTGGCCAAGGACGCCGGCGAAGCTGCCGTGCTCGCGGCGGCGCGTGCCGATGCGCAGGTCGCGAAGTTCCTGCCCGCCGAGGCGAAGAAAGTGATCTACGTGTCGGGGCGGCTGCTCAACGTCGTCGGATAGGTCGCCGGGTAAGGCTCAGTCGATCGCCGATGCGGCCGGAGCGCCACGCGACCGGGCAATCGGGAGCAACTCCGGCGACGGCGCATCGTAGCACACATCGCAGACGCGCCCGATGGCGTGGTAGCCCAGCAACTTCACGTCCGGCGTGATGTAGTCCGGCCGCTCCGGCTCCCGGTGCATCAGTCCGGTGCTGAGGTACTTCTTGTTGGAATCGGCGAAGACGGTTGCGACGGCCGCTCCATTGCCGATCCGCTCTTCCGCCTCGAGCGCGGCGAGGAAGTTCGCTCCGCTTGAGATGCCGACACCGAGTCCGAGGTCGGCCGCAAGCTTCTGCGCCATCAGAATCGCGTCGCCGTCATCCACCGCGATGACGCTGTCCAGATCGTTGAGGTGCACGATCGGCGGAATGAACTCGTCCGAGATTCCCTGGATCCGGTGGCTTCCCACCTTCTGACCTGCGGTGAGCGTTGGCGAACTCGCCGGTTCCACCGGATGCAATTTCATCCGGGGCTGCACGCGGCGGAGATAACGTCCGACACCCATGATCGTGCCGCCTGTGCCGACGCCGGCGACGAATGCGTCTGGCTCGCGGCCGCTGCGCGCGCGCATCTGCGCCCAGATTTCCGGCCCGGTGGTCTTTTCGTGCGCCGCGACGTTGTCGTCGTTGGAAAACTGGCGCGGCAGGAATGCATCTGGCGTGCGCTGCGCAAATTCTTCCGCCTGAGCGATTGATCCGAGGAAGCCACCATCTGCCGCCGATACGAGCCGAAGTTCCGCACCGTACGACCTGAGCAGCATCTGCCGTTCGGCGCTCATCCAGTCTGGCATGAATATCACAACAGGATGACCGAGCGCCCGGCCCAGCGCAGCGAACGAGATCCCCGTGTTGCCGCTGGTTGCCTCAACGATGGTGGCGCCAGGCCGGAGCAGCCCGTGCGCGTAAGCCGAGCGGAGGACATGAAAGGCCATCCGGTCCTTGATGGAGCCGGTGAGGTTCAGGTTTTCGGCCTTTGCCCAGACGCTGCGCCGCCGACCATGGAATTCCAGATCCACCTGCAGCAACGGCGTGTTCCCGACGAGCACCCGTAGTCCAGCCATGCGGTCCAGCGCATCCACCGAAGCAACCTCCTTGGGGGTGCCGAACACTCGCCCTGCCATGGACGGAGCGCCGTCGGACCTTGCCCGACAGAACGCGGGGAATACCCGACAACTGGTGCTGCGCGCGCGACCCCGGTAGCGTCAGGGGATAACCGGCAGCAACTGGGTGTGCGACCTCGACGGGAGACAGTGATGAACACGATCCGCCACGCGGCTGCGCTGATTGTTCTGGCATCGCCTGCGGTCCTTGCCGCTCAGGTGCCTCAGGCACAGGCGTCCACCGCGATCCCCGGCTGGCGCTGGACAATGGATAGCGTGAACAAGACCGTGAACGCGGTCCGTGCCGGACGCGACCTCCAGCCCCGCACCTGGCCCGGCGGCAAGAAGGTCGCCGTGCTGCTGTCGTTCGACGCCGACAACGAAACGGTGACGCTCCGCTTTGGCGAAACGAGCATCGGTGCACTCTCGCAGGGAGAATACGGCGCGCGGGCAGGACTCGGCCGCGTCCTCAGGCTGCTGGATTCGCGAAAAATTCCCGCATCGTTCTTCATTCCATCGGTGAGTCTTGAGCTGCACCCGGAAATGATCGGGCAGATCAAGGCGAGCGGACGCCACGAGTTCGGTATCCACGGCTGGATTCACGAAATGAACGTCACGCTGCCCGATTCAGTGGAACGCGCCTTGCTCACGCGGGCGCTCGCCGATGTGACGCGCCTGACGGGCACGAAACCGACCGGCTACCGCGCGCCATCGTGGAACTTCAGCCCGAACACGCTCAACATCATTCGCGACCTCGGCTTCCGATACGAGAGTTCGTTGATGGCCGACGATCGGCCGTATGAGCTGCTGCAGCGCGGCCAGCCGACCGGGATGGTCGAGATTCCAGTCGAATGGATTCTCGATGATGCACCCCTCTTCAGCCCCACGGGCAACAACTACAATCCGCCGCGCGACGTTGCGCAGGTCTGGATCGACGAGTTCGACAAAGCCTATGAAGAAGGGACGATGTTTGTCCTCACCATGCACCCGCACATCGTGGGGCACCGTTCACGCATCGTGGCGCTCGAACTCCTCCTCAATCACATCCGCGCAAAAGGCGGGAACAACGTCTGGTACGCTACGCACGGAGAAGCGGCCGAGTACGTGCGCGCGCAGGCCAATCTCGGAGAGCCGGTTAAGCGAACAACTCCGTAGGGGCTGAGGTCTCGGCTCTATGAGTAGAATCATCAGAACAAAAACAAGAGCATCCACCAAGTCAATCAGGCCAGTTGGGCTGATTCATTCGGTTGATGCTCTGGTTCTTGTTTGATGCTTCTGTCCTTTCGGCCGAGACCCCACCCCGTGAGACCCGCAGCTAGGCGAGCAATCTCCCAATCCAGTCGCCCACGTAGTAGCCCACGATGGCTACTCCGAGGCCCACGACGAACATGTCAAAGCCTGAGCGAAAGACGCTGCGGCCGGTGAAGACACTGCGCGCAGCTCCCACGAGGAAGTGGCTGGCCATCGCGATGACGAACGAGACAATGATTGCCGCTGGCCCTTCGAGGAAAAAGAACGGCGCCACAGGGATCACTGCACCGACGGCCGTCGCCAGACCGGTGATCCAGGCTTCTCGCATCGGCGACTGCGTCTGTGGACCGATCTTGAGTTCTTCCTGCACCTTTTCCGCCAGCATTCGCTCCGGGTCCTGCATCATCTCGGCAGCGCGGGCGCGGGCAAGTGCAGGATCCATTCCCTTGGCTTCATAGATCAGCGCGAGTTCGTCGCGCTCCACCTCGGGCATCAACGCGATTTCGTCGCGCTCCATCGCGATCTCGTTCGCGTACACCTCTTGCTCGCTCTTCGCTGCGAGGTAGCCCGATGACCCCATCGAGAGCGCATCGGCAATCACGCCGGCAACGCCCGCGACGATGATCATCTCGTGCTGTGTGGTTGCCGTTGCGCCGAGCACACCGGCCACGAGGCCGAAGTTCGCCGTGAGGCCATCGTTGAAGCCGTAGACGACGTTGCGGAGCATTCCGCCTGCGCCAGTCTGGTGCCAGGGTTCGCCTTCCCGGCCCGCCAGGCGGCCGATTTCGTGCGCGTGCTCCTTGCTTTCCTTCGCGAGGAGCAGGGACTCGTCGGAGCCCGCAGTTCCCTTGGGTGTCTCGCGGTGCATGTCGAGGTAGCCCTTCACCTCGCGCCCTTCCTCAGCCAACAGCATCGGCAGGAGAAAGTTGGGTCCAAATCGGCGGCCCAGGAACGCGAGCAGGCGAGTGCGTCCGGTGGGACGATGCGGCGGCAACGTGGCGCCGCCGTCGCGAATCAGTCCGGCCCAGATGACGGTGTGTCGATCTTCAACATCGGCCAGCCGCTGGTACACGTCACGACGTTTCGCATCCGGCTCAAGCGATGCCAGAAGCCGGTAGAGGTAGGCGGCGTCCGCCTCGTCTTGCCAATGGTGGCGGAACGTGTCCAACTGAGAATTGCCCATAGCTGGAAAGGTATGGTGAATGGGGAAGGACGGGGACCGGCGGGACGTGGGGGGAGGGCAGGGGAAGGGCGGTGATCGAGCGCGGAAACCATTTGCCGCGCGCAGGTGCCGAATTGGGCGAACTCGCTCACTGAGGCATTCCCTATGCGTCGTACACTCCTTGTTCTCGCCATTCTCGCCATCGCAACGCCGCTTGTTGCACAAACCACCGTCTCCCCTCGACGCAGCACCGTTACCCTCGCGGGGTCAGACGACCCACAGCGCGCCATGCTCGGCATCTCCACGTCGCCCAGCGGACGCCGCGACACGCTCGGCCTCCTGGTCACCTCGGTGACGGCAGGAAGCCCGGCGGAGAAGGCCGGGATCGAGGAGGGAAATCGCCTCATCTCGATCAACGGTGTGAACCTCAAGGTCTCACGCGAAGACGCGGACGATGAGTACATGCAGGGCGTGAACCAGAACCGCCTTCAGCGGGAGATGCGCAAGCTGAAGGCTGGCGATGAAGCCGCCCTGGAGGTCTGGGGTGGCGGACGGTCGCGGGCGGTGCGGGTGAAGACCGTCGCAGCCGAAGAACTGGATCCCGTGCGCACGACGGCCCGCACGCGCGACAACGATCGGGCAGCGCTCGGACTCTTTCTCTCGACCACGGGCAACAAGCGCGACACCGTTGGCGTCTTCGTTCAGCAGGTCGTTGAGGGTGGACCGGCGGAGAAGGCCGGAATCGTCGAGGGCGATCGTATCGCCAGCATCAACGGTGTCGATGTGCGCGTGTCGCGCGAGGACGCCGGCGACTGGAACGTGGCCTCGGCGCGCATTGACCGGCTCGAGCGGGAGATCCGCAAGCTGGCGCCCGGTAGCAGCGTCGACCTTGTCGTGGTTTCCGGCGGCCGCAGTCGTACGGTGAAGGTCACGGCGGTGCGTGCGACCGAACTGCCGGGTGGCGAGGGCTTCTCCTATCGCTTCGGCGGCCCCGACGGCGGGTTCCGAATGCTCGGCCCCGGTGGCGATGCCCGCGCGATGATCATCGGCCCGAATGGCACCCGTTCGATGCCCCGAGTCGAGTTCCATCGCGACGGAACTCAGCCGCGCATTCGGATCAACCGTGATGGCGAGCACTTCGAATTCGACGGCGAGATTGACGCCGAGATTCGTGCGAAGATCGAGGATGCGATGTCGCGCCTGAAGGAGCGCGGCGTGCTCCCGCTCAAGGTCGGTGTGCGCGCAATGAGCGGCGTGCGGATGTAGCCGCTGCGGCCATCGGCGGTCGTGCCCGGCT
>Ga0207952_1001407_pt1 | contig 10207 bp, 6 predicted proteins | sample SubbioR12Aug_8Ca_FD_184831 | JGI IMG/M metagenome (GOLD analysis project Ga0207952, IMG submission 184831) | Serpentinite rock and fluid subsurface biosphere microbial communities from McLaughlin Reserve, California, USA - CR12Aug_8Ca (SPAdes) | ecosystem: Environmental > Terrestrial > Deep...
GCGCAGGGCCTCGCGCGGCAGCACGTGGAGTTGACCGCGCAGTTCTGGAGCCAGCGCAGCGGCGGCGAGATGCACACGCGCTGCGGCAACCACGAGCAGGCGCGCGCGGCGTTCGAGGCGGCGAAGCAGACGCTGATGCTGCTCTACACGGTGCGCGAGGTGGCCATCGAGCGCGGGCCGGCGGTGGTCGAGACGTTCGACAAGATCATTGCCGCATGGGCGGCGCAGGAACAGGACCAGCGCAAGTTGGTCGGCATCGACGGAGGCAAGGCCGCGAAGTAACGACTTGCTCGCAGGCACGCGAGGAAGGCAACACCGATGAAGGCTGTACGACTGGCGGCGCTGCTGCTGGTGATGTGGGTGGAGGTGGGGTGGGCCGGCCCGGCCAGCCAAGGCTACGTGCCCGGCGGCTCGGACGAGTCGATCGACTTCGACCAAGCGCGCCGCTGCGAAGGTGGCAGCGTTCCGGGCAAGACGTGCGCGACCGATCCTGACTGCACCGGCGGTGGCACGTGCGTCACCGCGTGGCGGCAGGTCACCATCACGGGTATTGGCTCCGACCACATCCGGCGCGTTGAGCAACGCACGATGACGGGCAGCGCCATCGCGGCGTTCTCGTCGGCGGCGGCACCGTGCACCAAGATTCGCCTGAAAGCCTGGGACACGAACACCGACCCGGTCTACGTCGGATACTCGGGCGTGTCCGCCTCGACGGGGTGGCGCCTGCTGCCCGGCGAGGCGATCGACATGGCGGCGGGCGCGGACGGCGATTGCCTCGCGGTGTTCGTCATCGGCACGACCAGTGACAAGGTGAGCGTGGTGGCGCCATGAGGCGCGGGCTCGGCCTCGAGCGGTTCTGGCAGCACGTCCGTATTTCGGATGGCTGTTGGGAATGGCAGCGAACCAGGATTCGCGGCGGCTACGGGCAGGTCACAGTGAACAGGGTCGGACGTATGGCGCACCGGGTATCCTACGAGACGACATATGGTCAGATCCCGGAGGGGCTGTTTGTTCTCCACCGCTGCGACAATCCGCCATGCGTACGGCCTGATCATCTGTTTCTGGGAACGCTGAGCGACAACGCGGCCGACAGGGATGCGAAGGGGCGCGGGGCGCCACAGGCCGGCTCATTCAATCCGCGCGCCAAGCTGACCGAAGACCAAGCAAGGTTGATCCGCAAACTGCCCGGTAGCCATGCCGTGATCGCGCGGCAATTCAACGTATCACGGACCGTTGTTACCCGAATTCGCAACGGGACGCGGTGGGGGCATCTATCAGCGAACGCGGCGCTTTGCGTCATGTGGATTGTCCTTTGGGCGCTTCCCTCATCCGCGCAGTTCCCTGGCGCGGGCGCTAGCTTCATCCCGGTGACGCGCATGAAGAGTCCATGCACTGACGCTGAAGTCCTCGGCGGCGATGGGGCCGGCGGCGTCGAGTGCCAGGCCGACGCGACGGGCACCGACACGCTGGACGACCTCAGCGACAACCAGATCGGCGACTTGCAAGACGTGGACGAGACCGGCGCCGACGCGGGTGAAGCGCTCGTCTCCGACGGCGCAGGGAATTGGGGGCCGAGCGCGGCGGCGGTGTGCCTCAGCAGTGGCACCAACTGCCCCGCCGATACGCACGGCAACGCCTTCACGACGATCGACGTCCCAAGCGGGACCGACCCCGTCGCCGACAGCGCGACCGACACGCTAACGATGACCGCGACGGGCATCTGCACGCTGACGGGTGATGCGTCGACCGATACGATCGCGCTCGCCTGCACCGAAGTGGGCGACGTCTCGGCAGTCGGGACGTGCACCTCGGGCGCGTGTACGCCTACGCTCGGCACCGATACCAACGGCGACTACGTGGCCTCGCTCGCCTGCGGCGCGGGGCTCACGGGTTGCCCGGTGGCGGGCGAGGGCGCGACGGGGACGATTGCCGTCAGCCTCACGGCGGCCGAGATGCCCAGCGGCACCAACACGACCACGTGGACCATCGACGCCGACAACACCGGCGGCACGGAGCCCGCGAACGGTGCCGGCTGGAAGATCGAGGGCGGCAGCGGCGACGTGCAGTGCCTCTACGACGCGACGGGGAACGATCTGGAGTGTTCTGGCGCCGCCGGGGGCTACACCTTCGACGCACCGCTGATCGGCAGCCTGACGGGCAATGCGAGCACCGCGACGGCGCTGGCGTCCAACCCCGCCGACTGTTCCGCGAACCAATTTGCGACGACGATTGCGGCCAACGGCAACCTGACGTGCGCGCAGCCGGCGTTTACCGATCTGAGCGGCAGTGCCACCGATGCGCAGATCCCAAACAGCATCACGATCGATCTAGCCGCCACAGCGACTGCGCTCGCATCAAATCCGACCGACTGCTCCGCGAATCAGTTCGCGAACGCCATCGCCGCGAGTGGGAACCTCACGTGCGCGGCGCTGACTGACGCCGACATCCCCGACACCATCACCGCCTCGAACTACCTGCCTCTCGCGGGCGGGACGCTGACGGGACAGCTCGTTACCGACAACCTCGGCATCGAGTTCGACGACAGCGACACCAACCCGACGTGCGGCGCCGGCAACTACAACATCTTCGCCGACCTGTCCGAGACGAAGCTGAAGAAGTGCGTCAACGGCGTGGCCAGCGATCTCGACACTACGGGCACGGGCGTCGTCACCAGCCTCACCGCCGACTCAGGTGGCAGCACGACGGGCGCGACGCCGACGATTGCGGGCGGGACGAATGGCATCGACACCAGCCGGTCCGGCGATACCGTTACGATCAATCTCGACACCACTGAAGTCGGGACGACGACGTGGGGCGCGGGCTCGGGGTTCACGTGGACTTTCGACGGCGGCACCGGCACCGATGCCACCATGTCCGTTGCGGCGAACGGCGCCGTCGCGTGGGCGGGCGCGCACGACTACGGCGGCGCGCTACTGGAGATCCCCAACAGCACGACCGCCATGACCACCTGTGCGACGGGCGCAATTCAGCTCGACACGGACGGCCTGCCAGGCTCGCGCCTGCTCGTCTGCACGGGCACCGATGCCCCGATCGGCGTAGACTGCGCGCTCGGCGCGGAAGTCGACGGTACGGAACTCGCGCCGACGCTGACGCTCACGTCATCGCATGTGGTGGACTTCAACACCAATTCCGCTGCGCTGTGGCTGCCCTACAGTTCGTCCACGCCGAACACGGCGGGGCAGTTCCTGATCGACAGCACCACGGGCGAACCGGAGTGGTACGGCGCCTCGTCCGCGCATGCGCTGGCAAACTACGCGAAGCTAACGGGGCGCACGGGCGGGCAGACGATCATCTCGGAGACGAACGCCGACGGTAGCGATGATGCGAGTCTTGTACTCGCGGGCGGCGGTGCGGGCGCGTCGTCGCGCGGGGCGTACATGGCACTGAGTGGGAACGAAGACACCTTCGGCGGATTCGCGTTAATTTCGGCGGGTCAGGGTTCGTTGGGGTTCGATGGCGTCTATTTGGTGGCGCAATCCGGCAACGCCTCGCTTATGGAGGACGGGGATTTCGCTATCGGTTACGGTTTCGCACAGGAAGCTTCCTGCACGCACAATCTCTGCTTTCCCGGCACCGCCGCGAAGACACTCGGCATGGAGGTGCATTCAACCGCCGCTTCGGCGGGCAATACGTTCACGGTCAACGCGGGCGGCAGTGGCACCAACTCGAATCTTGCGGGCGGCGATCTAGTGCTCGCGACTGGACGTGCCACCGGCAATGGCGCCGCGAAGATCGACATCCAGACCGTGGACGCGAATCAGGGGACAGGTACGACTGCGCGCGCCGCCGCCACGCGCACGCGCTTTCGCGATGGCCACATCGTCGCGCTGACGGGCGCCGCCCCGGCTATCTCCGGGTCCTGTGGGACGACGCCCAGTTGCACCGGCTGCACTGACGTCGCGGGTCGACTGACGACTGGCACGGGCTCACCGACGAGTTGTGTGCTGACGTTCAACAAAGCGTACACCACCAACGCGCCCGTCTGCGTCGCAACCAACGAGAACGCCGCAGCGCGGCAGCCGACGGTCGTCACGACGACGACGACGCTGACGCTGGCGGCGACGTTTACCGCATCGGACAAGATCCACTACATCTGCATCGGGGTGGAGTAAGTGCGCGCCCTGCTCATTGCCTACGCACTCGCCGCGTCATCTCCCGCGTCAGCCTTCTGTTGGTCGGCGCAAGTGGGCGATACTGTCAGTAAGATTGTTTGCGCGAGCGGTGACCACATCGAGCATGTGGACGCCTACGGGAATCCGTGGTGCCCGGCGAGCGAGATCGACTTCGACGCAACGGGAGGCGTCGATAACGATCCGCTAGAGCCGCCCGATGTGTGGCGGGCATGGATTGAAGATGTGCCCGCGCAACGCCTCTTGGAGCAGCCGTGATGCGCGCCCTCGCCCTGCTTCTCCTGCTGGCGCTCCCCGCCGCTGCGCTCGAACCTGACGCGGTAGAGCTGCCACGCCTGCGCACGGAATACAACGCCACCTATCGGCTTCCCAGCGGGACGATGGTCGTCTCGTCGTCAGGGCAGCCTGAGCATTGGTGGGACACGCGCACGCAGCGCTGGCGGAAGCCCGTCAAGATGTGGCGGCACGGCAAGCTGGACACGCTGCCGGGGCCGCTGGTGTATGAGGTGGGACAGAGCGGGCTGTGGATCAAGTCGCGGGAGACGGGCGAGCCGACGCATGCGCTTGGCTGGTGGCCTGACGAAAAGCCCGCCGCGCACCGCACGGGCAAGTTGTCGTTCGCATGGCGTGGTTTGCCCTGTGCGCTCTCGACCCTTGCGCACGGACTCAAGCTCGCGTGCACCGTCGAGAAACCGCTGGGCGAACGCACGTTGCGCGTGGCGGCGATCGGCGAGTGGGCGATCGACGCGGGCGCCGCCATCGGCGGGCAATTCAAAATGGACCGCTTGACGATCATCGGTGCCGACGGCATCGAGTACCCGACTGCGGTCTCGGACTGGAGCATCTATCCCGTGGTGGATGGTGGCGGCGCGCTGTCGGTCACGGTCGATGACTCGGCGCTGCCGCCCGAGGCGTATCCGTACGTCCTCGACCCGGTGGCGGGCGCGAACTACCCCACCGCGTGTACGCAAGAGAACGGGCCGGGCACCATCAACTGGACCAACCCGTCCAACGCACAGACGGACAACAACGCCGATGCGACCGCGAGTATCACGGCGGGTGCGACTACTGAGTACCTCAACTGCGAGACGTTTGGCTTTGCCGACCCGCCGTTTTCCAGCGCGGCGGTGATTCGCGGCATCGTTGTCGAGGCGCGCGTCGAGCAGTCGGGGACGAACATCAACATCACGGACATCCGTCTCGTGAAGGGTGGCACCATCGGCGCGACCAACCGCGCGGTTGGCGCGTGCGCGAGTAACTGGAGCGGCGCCGAGTCGACGCGCTCCTGCGGTAGTTCGACCGATCTGTGGGGCACGACGTGGACGCCGGCTGAAATCACCAACAGCGGTTTTGGCGTCGCGATGGCGGCGCGCAACAGTCACGCCAGTACAACGCGGACGGCGTCCGTCGATGCGCTGCGCATCTTCGTCTACTACGACCCGTCCGGGCGCGTGTACGCCGGCGGCTGGGATACATGGGGCGCGGAGGGCGACGCCAACAGCACGCCGGTCGTCAGCACGGCGGGCGGCCTCTCGTATCCGGCGGGCGCCGCACGCACCGGCAATGCGGGGCTGCGGCTGACGGTTGCCGCCAACACCGCGACGAATTGGTGCGTGGAACTCGACGAGATGCTGGCGAACCGCGCGTACTGGCGCGTCTACACCGTCAACGCGGCGCCGCTCGACATCGGCGAGACGGTCATGCTGTCTTATGCACGGCAGACATCTGAGACGGGCTGTTACGGGCTGCTCTCGCGCGATGATGACGGGTACGCAGTGACGATGCGCTACCACGGCAAAGAAGGAACGGACATTGACTTCGGCCAGTTCTCCATCGTCGATGGCAACTCGCTGGCGGGCACGGCCATCGTCATGGGGCAGGCGATCGAGGGCGGGTACGTGTCCTGTCCGCTGTTCGTCAACGGCTACATCGTGCAGTCCGTCGCGGCGCAGATGGCGGGCGACTGCTCGGACGATGCATGCGACCTGACGCACATCTGCCTCGGGACGCCTGCGGTCGAAACGGTCGATGGCTACGAGTCCTTCCCCGCTGTGACCTACGACCTCGACGATTTCGTGGTCGATAACACCAACGTGCCGAGCACGGGCATCGTGCTCCCGATTTTCCCCTCCGGCCCGGGCACTACGGAGACGTTTTCGTCGACCGGCTGCACGGCGGGCACGGGGGGGTGGGACTGTCTCATCGACTGGGAAACGGGCGTCGAAGATTCCTGCATCTCGTCACCGCATCAGCGCACCAAGGCGACGGGCACCGGCGTCGATCTGTGGGCGATGGACGACATCACGCTCGCGACGGGCGAGGTGGTCAAGCAGGTCTACGTGCGGGAGTCCAATTGCAGTACCACGACCGGCACAGGGAGTATGCGCCCCTACGTGCGCGTCGCTGCGACCAACACCGCGTTCGGCGCAGCGCTCACGATCGCCGAGAACGTCAAACTGCAACAGGGCTGGTCGATGCTGAGCGTTCCGCACGGCACGGACCCGTGGACTGAGGCGCTGGTCGACGGGATGGAGGTCGGCTACGAGAAGCACGCCACGGGCGCCACGCCGAGGGCGACGGCGCTGCTCGCGTATATCGACATCGAGACGCCCGTCCCGCCGGTGGACCGCACGCTGCAAGATTGGCGCGGCAACGGCGATGGCATCACGATCATTTTTGCCTGCGATTCGATCACATCCGGCACGGCGGGCGCCGCCTGCCAAGATGAGGCGGGCGCCTGCACGGAAGCCTGCGACGAGGACGCCGATTGTGACGCGCAGGCGGCTGGCCAGTGCCGCGACAATGCGTGCGTCTATCTGTGCGAGTACAACGAACAGTGCACCTGCGGCAGCGGCGCCACGTGCCCGACCGTGTTCAAGTGGGTGAACCAACTCACGCGCCGCCTGCCGCAAGCGTCGCACCTGATGAACTGCGGACGCGATACGATGCCGCTCAAGTCGTGGTGGCAAGAGATCCTGCCCGACGTGCTGGCGAATCCCTATTCACATTTCGAGCCGTGCGAGTTGATTCGCGGCGCGTGGGGCCACTGTTCCTCGACGGGCGGCAACTGCACCACGGACGACTCGTGCCCGAGCTATCCGAGCGAGAGCTGCACGCCGCATGTGCCCGACTACATCGTCGACATCTGTGGAGCGAACGACATCTATCAGTTGGGCATCGCGGACGGGGGATGGAACGTCAGCGCATTGGTTGTCGGCTTTCAGGATCGGTGGAAACAACGCGACCTGCCCGAGGCGGCATCGTCGCCGACGGGCTACCAGATCCAGCGTGTGGAATGTACGTCACACGCAGAGTGCAGCGGCGACGGCAGTAGCCTGTGCCTCGGCTACTGCGAGGGGCATCAAGATCCCGTATGGCCGTGTACCAACACCGTGCACTGCGGCACCTGCGCGGACGACAACGACGTGGCGTGCGGGCATTTCGGGACGTGCGCGGTCAATGACGGGTCCGGCGACTGCGGCTATCGCGGGGAGTGGGATGCGGGCACTTGGGGTGTGGAGTGCCCGTCGTGTGAGACGCGCGCGTGCCTCACCTCGACGAAATACTGCACGCCGCGCTGCGCAGATCTGGCGTGTGCCACTGACGCCGACTGCTCGCCACCGGGGACCGTGGGCGGGCTGTGCGACACCGTCGAAGGCGTGTGCAAGATGTGTGCGTTCGGCAACCACTGGACCGGGGCGCGCGACGCGGACTTCTACACACTGCAAGCGCGGCGACAGGCGCGGCACCCGGCGGGGGTGACGTCGGACCAGTTGCTCGCGAAGGAGCTGGGGACGAACGCCATCGTCGATGCGGTGGGGGCCCGTCGCGTCGCCGGCACCTATGCGCTGACGTGGCAGCAGGGGCGCGATCACGACCTGGGCGACTTGATGACCCGGCACGCAGCGGTGAAGCTCCGCAGGCTGCCCAACGTCGTCGACAACCACAACGCCATCCGCTACCGCGACGACCGGCAGATTTACCCGTTCGGGCACATCAACTGGGACGGCGTGCACACGTATTTCCCCGGCGCGACGGCATTGGGTGAGTTCTTCGCCGCCACGCTCAACAGCATGTATCCCGTCTGTTCCACGGATACCTCGAAGCCATGCGCCTTCTGTGACATCCCGTGTACCACCGATGTGCAGTGCAACAAGCCGGTGGTAGGCGCCTCACCAACCCCAACCCCGAAGGCTGGTGCCTGCCGCACCGCGACGCCGGCCGTCAACGTCTGCGGCTGCACCGTCGATGCGGACTGCGCGACGGGGCTGGTCTGTCTCGACATCGACAGCGGCGCGGGCACAGACAAGCGCTGCGTCACGCACACGATGGACAAGTGCCCCGCGGGCAACGGGCTCGACCCTGGCCGCGCGACGACGGCCAACGACTACGTCTGCTCGCAGCAGGGCGCGGGTACTTGCGATGCGGAGCGCAGCCGGCCACGCTGCACAAATTTCCAGACCGAAGAATGCACGACGACCGCCGACTGTGATGGGCTCGCGAAGGGCGATCTCTGCGCCGCCGACGCGGTGTTTCTTTCCTGCGAGCGGGATCAGGACTGCCGCGATGGCGGGTATTTCCCCGACGATGTCTGTGCGCCGGGGACGCCCGTTGGCGCCACGACGCCAACGCCGAAGAGCCGATACTGCCAGCAGCCGACGCCGACCCCGACGCCATGACGAAGCGCTTGCTCACTCTCACCGCCGCGCTGGTGCTCCTGCTGGCCGCCGCACCGCCGGCGCGCTCGCTGGTGCCGCTGTTCGGGTACCTCACGCCGACGCCGACCAGCACGCCAACCCATACCGCGACCAGCACGCCGACCCCGACCGCGACGCCGCTTGCGTGCGGCGACACGTTCCCCGCGTGCGATGGCGAGTGCCCCGGCGGGCAGACGTGCACCGACACGGGCAGCGCGTGCGAGTGCCAGGGGCCGACGGCGACGCCGACGCGGACGCCGACGGATACCCCGACGCACACGCACACCGAGACACCAACCGAGACGCCGACGCGGACCCCGACGCCGACCGTGACGCCGACGTTCACGAACACGCCGACCGTGACGCCTACGGCGACGGATACGCCGACGCGCACGCCCACGGAGACCGACACGCCGACCCGGACCCCGACGGCGACGGACACGCCGACGAGCACGCACACGCACACGCGCACGCCGACGGTGACGCCCACCGCCACCGACACCCCTGCCGGCCCGTCGCCCACCCTCAGCCGGCCGATCTTCGCGACGATCGGCGTCCCGCTGTCAGGGCAGGCGGTGATCTCAACACCGATCTCGGCGCAAGCGGTGTTCGCGACGCCCCGGTCAGGGCAGGCGGTGATTGGCAAGCCGACGCCACAGTGAGGAGGATGCGATGCGACGACTGATTGCGGCGGGGCTGTTGCTGCTGGCGGTGCCGGCGGCAGCACAACCCGTAGTGACGCGGTACAACTACAACGAGGGGAGCAACTACAAGTTCCCCATCACGTTCCGTGACGACGCGGGGGCGCCAGTGACGCCGTCGGCTGCCACCTATCGCATCGTCACGCTCGCCGGCACGGAGCTGGTGGCGACCACGGCGATTACGCCGCTGGCGTCGTCGGTCGAGGTGCCGGTGGCGCCGATTACGTTCCCGGCGGGCGAGCTGGTCGTGGGCAATGCGCGGCTGCCGGTGTCGGTGCCGATGGCGTTTGTGGTGACGTACACATGGGGGGCGGCGCAGCAGCGGATTGATTGGTATTGGGGCGCGCTGCTCAACGCTCCCGCTCCGTAAACCCCCCATGACCGACGCTGTTCTCATCCACGCCGAGCGCGAGTACGCAGCCCTCTTGCGCAGCGTGCGCCGTGGCGACGACCTCGGGACGGTGCGGCGGCGGGCGATTGCGGCGCTGGACGCAGCACTCAAGGTGTTGACGGCGCCGCCTGGTGACGTGATAGACTGATCCTCGAAACCCTGAGCCGGCCGCCGGTACGACGCCCGCAAGGGCCTCTACCCCGACGCGCTTCGCCGCCTCCCAACTGAGCAACAACGGAGGTGGCAGTATGGTCAAGCGGCTCACCC
>Ga0207952_1001409_pt1 | contig 10192 bp, 10 predicted proteins | sample SubbioR12Aug_8Ca_FD_184831 | JGI IMG/M metagenome (GOLD analysis project Ga0207952, IMG submission 184831) | Serpentinite rock and fluid subsurface biosphere microbial communities from McLaughlin Reserve, California, USA - CR12Aug_8Ca (SPAdes) | ecosystem: Environmental > Terrestrial > Deep...
CGCTCAGGTCTTTGACGTGATGGTCGAAGCCGCCAAGCTGCCGCTGCTGGAGCCGATGCGCAACTTCCTGCGCACCGTGATCGAGAACGGCCGTGTGGATGCGCTGCCCGCCGTGGTTGCGCAATTCCATCTGCTGGCCGCCCAGGCCCAGGGTGTGGCCGCAGCCAAGGTCGAGTCGGCCTATCCGATGGACGCCGCCCAGCTCGCCGAGCTGGTCGCCGTGCTGGAAAAGCGCTTCGCCCGCCGCCTGAGCGCCGAAGTGCGCGTCGAGCCGAGCCTGATCGGGGGCGTGCGCGTCACCGTGGGCGACGAAGTGCTCGACACCTCGGTGCGTGCGCGCCTCGAGCGCATGAAGACCACGCTGACCGCCTGACCGCCCCAAGTACCCCCAACCCTCGGCCCGCCCGGGGGGGAGACAAGCATGCAACTGAACCCTGCAGAAATTTCTGAACTGATCAAGAGCCGCATCGAGGGCCTGGCCCCGAGCGCGGACATCCGCAATCAGGGCACCGTGGTGTCCGTGTCGGACGGCATCGTCCGCGTCCACGGTCTGTCCGATGTGATGCAGGGCGAAATGCTGGAGTTCCCCGCCGACGCCAGCGGTCAGCCCAGCTACGGCCTGGCCCTGAACCTCGAGCGCGACTCCGTCGGCGCCGTGATTCTGGGCGCCTACGAGCACATCTCGGAAGGCAATACCGTCAAGTGCACGGGTCGCATCCTTGAGGTTCCCGTGGGCCCCGAGCTGATCGGCCGCGTCGTGAACGCCCTCGGCCAGCCGATCGACGGCAAGGGCCCGATCAACGCCAAGATGACGGACGTGATCGAGAAGGTCGCTCCGGGCGTGATCGCCCGCAAGTCGGTGGACCAGCCGGTGCAGACCGGTCTGAAGTCGATCGACGCGATGGTGCCCGTCGGCCGTGGCCAGCGCGAGCTGATCATTGGCGACCGCCAGACCGGCAAGACCGCCGTGGCGATCGACACCATCCTGGCCCAGAAGGGCCAGAACATGACCTGCGTCTACGTCGCCATCGGCCAGAAGGCCTCGTCGATCAAGAACGTGGTGCGCTCGCTGGAGCAGGCCGGTGCGATGGACTACACCATCGTCGTGGCCGCCTCGGCTTCCGAATCGGCTGCGATGCAGTACGTGTCGGCCTACTCGGGCTGCACGATGGGCGAGTACTTCCGCGACCGCGGCCAGGACGCGCTGATCATTTATGACGACCTGTCCAAGCAGGCCGTGGCCTACCGCCAGGTCTCGCTGCTGCTGCGCCGCCCGCCGGGCCGCGAGGCCTTCCCCGGCGATGTGTTCTATCTCCACAGCCGCCTGCTGGAGCGTGCCGCGCGCGTGAACGCCGACTATGTCGAAGCCTTCACCAAGGGTGAGGTCAAGGGCAAGACCGGTTCGCTGACGGCGCTGCCGATCATCGAAACGCAAGCCGGCGACGTGTCCGCCTTCGTGCCGACCAACGTGATCTCGATCACCGACGGTCAGATCTTCCTGGAAACCAGCCTGTTCAACGCCGGCATCCGCCCCGCCATCAACGCCGGTATCTCGGTGTCGCGGGTCGGTGGTGCGGCGCAGACCAAGCTGATCAAGGGCCTGTCCGGCGGTATCCGTACCGACCTGGCGCAGTACCGTGAATTGGCCGCCTTCGCGCAGTTCGCCTCGGACCTGGATGCGGCGACCCGCAAGCAGCTCGACCGTGGCGCCCGCGTGACCGAGTTGCTGAAGCAGCCGCAGTACTCGCCGCTGCCGATCAGCCTGATGGCCGCCTCGCTGTACGCCGCGAACAAGGGCTTCCTGGACGATCTGGACGTGAAGAAGGTTCTGGCCTTCGAACACGGCCTGCACCAGTTCCTGAAGACCAGCCATGCCAAGTTGATCGAGAAGCTCGAGAACGACAAGGCCATGGACAAGGACGCCGAAGCCGACCTGAACGCCGCCATCACGGCGTTCAAGAAGTCCTTCGCTTGATCTGACGAAATGGCGACGGGCCCTGGCGGCCCGTTTCCTCCCAGCTAGGAGAAGCTATGGCGGCAGGCAAGGAAATCCGCACCAAGATCAAGTCGGTCGAGAACACCCGGAAGATCACCAAGGCCATGGAAATGGTGGCGGCGGCCAAGATGCGCAAGGCGCAGGAGCGCATGCGCACGGCCCGTCCCTACAGTGACAAGGTGGCGGCGATCGCTGGACATCTCTCGATGGCCAACCCCGAGTACGTGCACCCCTTCATGGCGGCCAACGACGCCACGAAGCCGGTCGGCATCGTGCTGGTGACGACCGACAAGGGCCTGTGCGGCGGCTTGAACACGAACATGCTGCGCGCTGTGACGGCCAAGCTGCGTGAGATCGAGGGCGCCGGCAACAAGGCCCAGGTCGTGGCGATCGGCAACAAGGGCTTCGGCTTCATGAACCGCATCGGCGCCGCCGTGGTGGCGCATGCGACCCAGCTCGGCGACACGCCGCATCTGGACAAGCTGATCGGCCCGGTCAAGGTGCTGCTGGACAAGTACGCCGCGGGCGAGCTGTCGGCCGTCTATCTGTGCTTCACGCGCTTCATCAACACGATGAAGCAGGAGCCGATGCTGCAGCAACTGCTGCCGTTGAGCGCCGAGAGCCTGCAGGACCAGGCCAAGGCCACGCACGCCTGGGACTATCTGTACGAGCCCGACGCGCAGACCGTCATCGACGAGCTGCTGGTGCGCTACACCGAGTCCCTGGTCTATCAGGCGGTGGCCGAGAACATGGCCTCGGAGCAGAGCGCGCGCATGGTGGCCATGAAAGCCGCGACCGACAACGCCGGCAGCCTGATCGGCGAGCTGAAGCTGGTCTACAACAAGACCCGCCAGGCCGCGATCACGAAGGAACTCTCTGAAATCGTGTCGGGCGCTGCCGCAATCGGTGGCTAAACGGCGATTGATGAACTGAATCAGCAAGACAAGGAAACATCAAATGACTCAAGCTCAAGGCAAGATCGTTCAGTGCATCGGCGCCGTGGTGGACGTGGAGTTCCCGCGCGACAAGATGCCCAAGGTCTACGACGCCCTCAAGATGGACGGCACGACCCTGACCCTGGAAGTGCAGCAGCAGCTGGGCGACGGCGTGGTGCGCACCATCGCCCTTGGCTCCTCGGATGGTCTGCGCCGCGGTTCGATGGTCTACAACACCGGCGACACCATCCGTGTGCCGGTCGGCAAGGCCACCCTGGGCCGCATCATGGACGTGCTGGGTTCGCCCATCGACGAGTGCGGCCCGGTGTCCTCCGAGTTGACCGCCTCCATCCACCGCAAGGCCCCGGCCTACGACGAGCTGGCGCCTTCGCAGGAGCTGCTCGAAACCGGCATCAAGGTGATCGACTTGATCTGCCCGTTCGCCAAGGGCGGCAAGGTGGGTCTGTTCGGTGGCGCCGGTGTCGGCAAGACCGTGAACATGATGGAGCTCATCAACAACATCGCCAAGGCGCACAGCGGTCTGTCCGTGTTCGCCGGCGTGGGTGAGCGCACCCGTGAGGGCAATGACTTCTATCACGAGATGATGGAGGCCGGCGTCGTCAACACCGAGAAGTTCGAGGACTCCAAGGTGGCGATGGTCTACGGCCAGATGAACGAGCCCCCGGGCAACCGTCTGCGCGTGGCCCTGACCGGTCTGACCATGGCCGAGAGCTTCCGCGACGAAGGCCGTGACGTGCTGTTCTTCGTCGACAACATCTACCGCTACACCCTGGCCGGTACCGAAGTGTCGGCACTGCTGGGCCGCATGCCTTCCGCCGTGGGCTACCAGCCGACGCTGGCCGAAGAAATGGGCCGCCTGCAGGAGCGCATCACCTCGACCAAGGTCGGCTCGATCACCTCGATCCAGGCCGTTTACGTGCCGGCGGACGACCTGACCGACCCGAGCCCGGCGACCACCTTCGCCCACCTGGACGCCACCGTGGTGCTGAGCCGCGACATCGCCGCGCTGGGTATCTACCCCGCCGTCGATCCGCTCGACTCGAACAGCCGCCAGGTCGACCCCAACGTGGTCGGCGAAGAGCACTACAGCACCACCCGTGCGGTGCAACAGGTGCTGCAGCGCTACAAGGAACTGCGCGACATCATCGCCATCCTGGGCATGGACGAACTGAGCCCGGAAGACAAGCTGGCCGTGGCCCGCGCCCGCAAGATCCAGCGCTTCCTGTCGCAGCCCTTCCATGTGGCCGAGGTGTTCACCGGCGCCCCGGGCAAGTATGTGCCGCTGAAGGAAACCATCCGCGGCTTCAAGATGATCGTGGCCGGCGAGTGCGATCACCTGCCGGAGCAGGCCTTCTACATGGTCGGCACGATTGACGAGGCATTTGAAAAGGCGAAGAAGCTCCAGTAATGGTGCGCAGGGGCGGCCAAGGTCGTCCCTGATTCGACTTTTTGCACGCTAAGGAAAGAAACAGAGATGGCAACGATTCACGTCGATGTGGTGTCCGCCGAAGAGAACATCTTCTCGGGCGAGGCCAAGTTCGTCGCGCTGCCGGGTGAGAACGGCGAGCTCGGCATCCTGCCGCAGCACACCCCGCTGATCACCCGCATCAAGGCCGGCGCGGTGCGCATCCAGCGTGCCGACAACGACCAGGAAGAGTTCGTGTTCGTGGCCGGCGGCATCCTGGAGGTGCAACCGAACCGCATCACCGTGCTGGCCGACACCGCCATTCGCGGCAAGGACCTCGACGAAGCCAAGGCGGCCGAGGCCAAGGCCGCTGCCGAGGAAGCGCTGAAGAACGCCAGCAGCGAACTGGACCTGGCCAAGGCCCAGAGCGAACTGGCCACGCTCGCCGCCCAGATTCAGGCTGCGCGCAAGCTGCGCGGCATGAAGCACTGATTCACTTTTGTTCTAACACAAGCCCGTCGGATCAAATCCGCCGGGCTTTTTCACTTTCGAGGCCACAATTCGCGCCCCTTGGAGCGCGGGAACGCTCCGGTTTTGGTTTGCGCCCCTTTGAATAGGCCTGGCGCGCAGTGGAGGAATCTATGGCGAATTTGAAAGCCGCACTCGCGGTCGCAGTGACTGTTTTTTGCAGTGCTTGCGCTACGGAGCAGCATCGTGCCCTCGAGACCGCTCAGGTCCGGGCTGCTCAAACTTCCTTCCAGGGCCAGAAAGCCAAAGTGGCGATTGGCAAATTCGACAATCGCTCAAGCTTTATGCGCGGCATCTTTACAGACGGGATTGATCGTCTGGGCGCGCAGGCGAAGACCATCCTGATTGGCCATTTACAAGAGTCGCAGCGCTTTGCCGTGATGGAGCGAGACAACCTCGAAGAAGCTAGGCAGGAAGCCGCATATCAGGGGCAGGCGCAGCGCATCAAGGGTGCTGAATTCATCATCACAGGTGCCGTTGCCGAATTCGGGCGCAAGGAGACGGGCGATCATCAGCTGTTTGGTCTGCTAGGCCGTGGCAAGAAGCAATTGGCATACGCCAAGGTCACGCTGAACGTCGTGAACGCGCAAACCAGCGAAGTGATTTACACCGCCTCAGGCGCGGGCGAGTACGAGTTGTCGACGCGCGAGGTCGTGGGCTTTGGTGGTAGTGCGGGCTACGACGCCACACTCAATGGCAAGGTGCTCGACCTCGCGATTCGCGAGGCAGTGGACAAGCTCGCGACGGGCGTTGAATCCGGATCCTTGCGTGTCGCCCGCTGAGGAGAGGCCATGAAATTCAAGTCATTACCTCTGCTGACTCTGGCGCTGTTCATGACCGCCTGTGCGACGGCACCTGAGCCGCTCTATCAATGGGGGGGGTTCCCGGGCCATACGTACGACACGCTTCGCGGCGAGGGCAAGACGCCGCTGGAACAGGTCGAACTGATGCTGGCTCATGGTCAACAAGTTGAACAGCAGGGGAAGAAGCTGCCGCCAGGCTTTCAGGCGCATCTTGGGCTGCTGTACCTGAAACTGGGGCGCGGCGATCAAGCGCGTGAGCGTTTCGAGGCCGAACTGCGGGCGTTCCCCGAATCCAAGACATATGTTGAGACGCTACTCCAGGCGGCGAGAAAGGCAGGGGCGTAAGCATGAGCAAATCGTTTAATCCATCCCTGCGCGCCGCTACTGCGCTGTTGTTATGCAGTCTGGTGGTGGGGTGTGCTGCACCCCCAGTGCGCTACGACTACAGCGCGCTACGCGCAGCCAAGCCGTCCTCCATTTTGGTGATGCCTCCGCAGAATCAGTCGCCCGATGTCAAGGCTAGCAATAGCGTTTGGGCCCAGGCCATCGTGCCATTGGCTGAATCAGGCTACTACGTGCTCCCCGTCAGCCTTGTTGCTGAGACCCTGCGCGAAAACGGGCTTCACCATGCTGCTGAGGCCGCGCAGGCCGACCTCAAGAAGCTGCATGCCTTTTTTGGCGCTGACGCGGCGCTCTACATTGATGTGCTGCAGTACGGCACAAGCTACAAGATCATCGCCAGCGATACTACGGTCACCGTAGAGGGGCGCTTGGTGGATCTGCGAAGCGGCCAGTTGCTGTGGCAGGGCAAAGCAACGGCCTCGTCTGCCGAGCAGCAGCAAAGTAGCGGCGGCGGGTTGGTCGGCCTGCTTGTCAAGGCTGTGGTGAACCAGATCGTCCAGAGTGCCACCGATGCCGCGCATCCGATGGCAGCGATGGCCAACCAGCGCCTTCTCGGGGCGGGTCGACCGGCCGGTTTGCTGTACGGACCACGCTCACCGCATTTCGGCAAAGAGGCTGTCGCAACACCCTGAGGCAGACGCCGTGAGCCTCTTAGCTCAACGTTCACCATGACCGAGTTCCAAGGCCAGCCCGCCGTCACCCTGCAATCCCCCGATGGCGCGCGCGCCACCCTGTTGCTGCACGGCGGCCAGCTGGTCAGCTGGGTGCCGGCCGGCGGTGCCGAGCAGCTCTATCTGTCACCTACCAGCCGCTTCGGCGCGGGCCAGGCGGTGCGCGGCGGTGTGCCGGTGATCTTTCCGCAATTCGCTGCGCAGGGGCCGGGCCCGCGCCATGGCCTGGCACGCACGCGCGCCTGGCGCCTGGTGCAAAAGGAAGTGGCACGCAGTGACGTGCTGGCGGTGCTGCGCCTGCAGGACGACGCCGACACCCTGCGCGACTGGCCGCATGCCTTCGTGCTGGAGCTGACCGTGCGCCTGAGCGGGCGCACGCTGGAGATGGAGTTGGCGGTGGAGAACCGCGGTGAGTCCCGCTTCGAGTTCCAGGCCGCTCTGCACAGCTATTTCAGGGTCGAGGACGCGACCCGGGTCGTCATCGAAGGCCTGCAGGACCGCCGCTACTTCGACAACCTGCGCGCCGAAGAGGGTGTGCAGCACAGCCACCGACTGGAGCTGCTGGCCGGCGCGCCGATCGACCGCATCGTCTACGGCCCGGCGGCGCCCTTGCGCCTGGTCGAGCAGGGCGAGGCCAGCACGCGCCGCGTGCACCTGGTCAGCGAAGGCTTTGACGATGCGGTGGTCTGGAACCCCGGCGCCGCGCATGGCCTGAGCGACCTGCCGGCGGCGGACTGGCAGCGCTTCGTCTGCCTGGAGCTGGCCCAGATCGAGCACCGCCCGGTGCTGGACCCGGGCGAGGAATGGGTGGCGCGGCAGACCCTGACCGCGTCGTAGGCCAAGCGCCCGCGCACGCCACGCGGGTTCGCAAAGAATTACAGGGCTGCCGCGCTGCAGCCCCGCTTGGGATGCCTATACTCCGCGCCCCGGCAAATGCCGGGTTTTTACTTAGGGAATGTATGAAGAAGATTTCGGTACTGTTTATCGCCGCCCTGATGTCGGGCGCAGCCTCTGCGGATATGTATGCGGGCTTTGACCTGAACCACGGCAAGCTTTCGGACGAAGACATCAAGGGCAATGGCGCGAACGTTTACCTGGGCTATCAGTTCAACCCCAATTTCGCCGCAGAGCTGGGTTATCGCCGCTTGCTGAGCGATGACGTGCGCTATTCCGGCGTCAACGTGAATGTCAAAGTGAATGCTGTTCAGCTCTCGGCGCTGGCCAAGCTGCCGCTGAGTGATTCGTTCAGCCTGTTCGCACGCCTGGGCGTCAACGAAGCCAAGGTCAAGGCCGGCTCCGGCTACGGCAACGGAAGCGCCAGCGAGACCAAGGCCCTGGCCGGTGTGGGCGTGGACTACGCGTTCACGCCGTCGGTGGCGGTGCGTGTCGAGTTCCAGAAGCCTGCCAGTGATCTCAGCGTCGCCTCGCTGGGCCTGAAGATCGGTTTCTGAGCTTCGGTGGCGCGCTGTGAGCGCGCTCCCGTAGAGGCGGGCCGCGGGGTTCGCCGGCCTTGCCAGCGGCCTGATACCGCACCGGGAGTGCAATCCATTCACGGCGCCTTGTGTCCGAACCCGGCCCCCGCAGGGCCATGAGTCGCGCGGCATGGCCAGAGGGACTCAAGAACGGCTCCGGTTGGGGCCGTTCTCTCTTATTGCGGCGTGAACTTCACCCCCCCCCTCGCGGCTCGCCCCCGGCCGGTGCTGGTGAACTGCATGTCGGCGCTGCGGCCCCCGCCGCCGCTGAAGATGCCGCAGGCCCAGCGCAATCGTTGATATGGCTTTTTCTGTCAAGCGCACGCATTAAATCCTCCGCAGAGCACGGATGCAGAGGATTCGGAGCCGCAGAGGGAACGCGACGGAGCCTAGTTGCCACCCACTTGTGGATGTACGACGGTTGTTCAGGCTGATATTCGAGGATTGGGTACCTTCAAGACACCTTTGCGTCGCGGGGCTGCCTTTGCTCTAGGGACTGAGTTCGCGGTACCGGCAGGGACTGCCGGCACGGCCCACCAATAACGTTTCCAAGGATTCCCCAGTGGCCGTGGCTGCGCCGCGTTCCCCTTGCGGCCGATGCGTCAATGTGGGTGCTGCACCGTCCTTTCTCCCAGTCAAGGCGGGGTTCGGGCTGTGCCGATCAGACCGCGGCCTGGGCCGGGGACGCTTGGGTGGCATCGGGCTGCTGCAGCACCCGGCCAATCGCCCATACAAAGCCGGCCAGTTCACGCGCCACCGCCACCACCGCCTTGGTCTTCATGAGCTTGCGCGCCAACAGGCGTTTGAACTTGGCGTGCAGGCGCAGCTGTGCGGCCCAGGCGATGTCCGTCACCGCCTTGGGCAAGTCCGTCTGCCGGGCCGCGATCACGGCGCTCACCCGCGCCGGATGCTGGTAATGCCAGGCCATCTCGATGAGCGTGCGCCGCACCGCCGAGTTGCCGGCCTTGGTGATGGCGCCCTGGCGGCGGCGCGGCCCCGAGCTGTGCTCGCCGGGCACCAGACCCACATACGCCATCAACTGGCGTGGATGCGCAAAGCGCACAAAGTCCTGCAACTCGGCCGCCAGGGTCATGGCGTTGATCAACTGCACACCGCGCAGAGCCTGCAACGCCGCCACCAGTGGGGCCAGATGCCAGGCGGGCAGCAGCTCGCGCATGGCCTGCTCCAGTCGGGTGATGCGCAAGCCCGACTCCGTGATCGCGTGCAGATACTCCTGAAACCCGATCTGCTGGGCTTCAAAGGGCAGCTTCAGGCGGGCCAGCCAGCGCAAGTGCGCAGCACTCCAGTTGGCGCGGCCGCTGTAGGGGATGCCGTTGCGCAGCAGCAAGGCCTTGAGGCGATGGCGCGCGTTGCGCTGCTCGCGCACGGCGTCATCGCGGGCGCGCACCAGGTCGCGCAGCGCCTCGTCGGCCAGGTCGGGTACGCGCACCGCGCGCAGCTCGCCAGCACGCGACAGGCGCGCCAGCATCAACGCGTCACGCCGGTCGGTCTTGACGCGATCCCCCGCGCGCTTGGGGATGCTGGAGGGCGCCACCACTTCACAGCGCAGACCCTGGCCGGTGAGGTGGCGGTAGATCACAAAGCCGCAGGGCCCGGCTTCATAGACGATGTGCAGGCGCTGGCGAGTGCTGATCAAGCGGCGCAGCGCCTTGTCCAGCGCGGCCAGATCGCCGCCGATGGTTCCCACATGGCGTACTTCGGCATCCCGCCCGGCCAGGGCCAGGGCAATGTCGATGCTGTCCTTGTGGACGTCCAGACCCACATACGCCGTCGCCGGCGCGGTGATAGATTGGTTCATGGCCCAACTCCTCGCAACAGTGCAAAGGCCGCACCGACCGTCGGTGCCGCACTTTGGTGTAGCTCGGCGCGTCCCAACCGCGCAACCTACGAAATCGCCGGAGTTGGGCCGCTTCGAATTACCAAGCCATCTTGTCTAGG
>Ga0207952_1001410_pt1 | contig 10190 bp, 4 predicted proteins | sample SubbioR12Aug_8Ca_FD_184831 | JGI IMG/M metagenome (GOLD analysis project Ga0207952, IMG submission 184831) | Serpentinite rock and fluid subsurface biosphere microbial communities from McLaughlin Reserve, California, USA - CR12Aug_8Ca (SPAdes) | ecosystem: Environmental > Terrestrial > Deep...
CACCGTTGCCCTGGATCGCGATTCTTCCCGGTACCGTCTGCACCCGGATGGCCTCGCCGACGAAGTCGAGCGCGCTCCGGTAGAGGGCGGCATAGCTCGACGTCGCGATTGCCTGGCTCAGGCCAGCGAGGTCGACACCATCGGCCTTGAGCCGAGCCAGCGCGGCGGCGGCGAAGAGAGCGTCGTTTTCCGTGGCGACGGCGGCGAGGTGGCTTTGCAGGCCAGCTTGCAATGCCGGGCTGTCGGTGACGACGAAGCGGTCGAGGTTCAACGAGTAGTACGCACCCTTGAGCCAATCCTTGGCCGTGGCCTGAAGAGTGAAGGCGAGCGCCTCGCGCTGCACGAAGTTCTGGTACTGGTTTTCGATGTAGGCATCGTTCCAGCCTTGGCGACTTCCCGAATTCTGGGTAAAGACGCTGCCGAAGTTGACGGCCTCGATAGCGCTCTTGTCGGTGTTCTGCCCGGTGAGGTTCTCCAGCATCCAGACCTTGTCTTCGAGGGTGAGGTTGCTGCGGGTGACGCCGTACGCGGCATGGGCGGCGTCGAGGCCGCTCCACTTCGCGATGAAGCTGTCGAAGTTGCCGAAGATGCCGTCTCGTCCCAGTCCGATGAGGTCGCTGGCGGCTTGCCGCAGGGCGGGGCTTTCCTGGTAGGCAACATGCAAACTCTTGACGTTGCCATAGCCTCTGAGCCAAGGGAGTTGGAAGATGTCCGCATCCAGGCTGGGTGGCGTGCCCAGCGCATGGTTGGGGTTGGAGTCGGTGAGCGCGAAGTTGACGGCGAACTGGACGTCGGCAATCAGCTTCGTCGTCGCCGGGCCGTCGTCGCTGGCGCGCTGCGTGTAGCTGGCAGTGGCGCCGATCAGGTTGTCGGCGTCGGCGGTGTGGCCGGGGGTGGCGGTGAGGCCGATGCGGTCAATGCGCAGTTCGGCGAGGGTTTTCAGTTCGCTGCTCTGGCTGATGCCGTCGCCGTTGGCGTCTTGCCAGACTTTGAGTTTGGCGTAGTCGGCATCCTCGGCGTCGATCTGGTTGTCGGCGTTGGTATCGAGCGTTTTAAGGTCGGCGAAGCCGTCGAGGGTGGCGGTGCCGAAAAGTTCGCCCAAGCCATCGACGACGCTGTTGCCGTTGTCGTCGAGTGCGAGCAAGCCGTCACCGGCAGAAATCCAGCCGCTCTTCTCGGCGATACCGTCGTTGTTGAAGTCGAAGTAGGCGCGCGAGGCGCTGCTGGCAACGGTGGTGATTTTGCCATCGCCGTCAAGGTCGAGCGCCAGGGGGTCGATCCAGCGCCGGGAGTTGTTGGGGTTGTAGGGCGGCGGCTTGGCGGGATCGTCGGGGTCTTCTTCTTCGTCGAGGTAGATGCCCAGCTCGCCGTTGTCGAAGCCCTCGATGACGAGAGGGTCACCGACCAGGAGGGTGCTGCCGGTCTGGGTGTAAGTGAGGCCATGGCTGTCCGTATATTCCGTTTCGCCTTTCTTGCGCGTGGCGAAGTTCAGGCGTTTGCCGTTGAAGTAAACGGTACCCTGGCCGTCGCTGTCGCGGATGGTGTCGTTTTCGTCGGCGTAGTAAGTGTCGAGGCCGTCGCCACCGTCGAGGAGGTCGCCGCCGGCGTTGTCATTTCCGTAGAGGGTGTCGTTGCCGTCACCGCCGATCAGAACATCCTCGCCGACGCCTCCTGTAAGGGTATCCACCCCTCCACCGCCAACCAAAAGGTCGATCAGATCACCGCCTGTGAGAATGTCGCCGCCACTCCCTCCGAGCATGAAAGCACTCGTGCTGCCAGCCGTTGCGCTCATCGCCGAATCCGCCAGATACCACTGCGCCGCTCCGATGATTTTCGACTGATACTGGCTGAAATTGTCACCCATTTCCTTCGTGAGCCACGACGCCAGATAGATGGTGTAGCCTTCGTTTGCAGACAGATCGGTCGCAATGGCTGCCGTATCGAACGACAAGCCGCCACTTTCCGACTTGAATAGCTCTGCCTCAAAGCCAGCACTCTGTTTCAAATAGGCGCGACCGAGAAAGGCCAGCAGACCTCGATCAAGATCGTCGTCAGAAACAAAACGCCCGCCGCCTGCGGTAATTTTTCCGAGATCAACGGCGAAATGCCCGAGCATCCCGCGTTTTGCGGTAGCCGTAGTGACACCTGGCGCTGTCACGCCATTCTCGTTACGCAGCAGGTGGTCGAGTAGCGTTGCATCTGTATTTGCCGGGCTTGTATTGAACAATCGGCTGTCGAAAATAACCGGAATGAGATTCTTGAGCTGTTTTACCGCCTCCCCGAAGCCTGGCGCTGCGAGCAATGCCGTGAGCAAGCTCATTGAGTGCAAATCGACACTCGACTGATCCGGCGATGCATGCTGCTTAATTTCCGGCGGCGGCGTGCCGATGAAATTGTTCGGCAGCCACTTTGTCAGGACTTCGCTTTGTGTCGAAATGCGCCACACGTGGTCTTCACCGCGGATGCCCGGCTCATCGCTTGCCCCAGTGCTTGCCGCAGGCAGGCTGCTATGAAAGCTATCGAGCGTTCCGGCCAGTTCCGGTGTCAACAAACTCAGTCCATCGAGATAATCACGTATCGCCTGTCGGGTGTCGTTATGTGCGCTGGCCCGGAAGGGCGCGGGGTCGAAGGTGTACGCCGGACGGTCAAATAACACACCCATCAAGCCAGCCAAGCCACCGCCAAGGGAATGTCCGGCAAAGGTGATGCTTGCGCTTGGATTGGCTCGCTTGATTTCAGCGTAGAGACGGGCAGCGCTCTTCATTTCGTCGGTCGTGCCAGCACCGAGGAATCCCCCTGCGTTGGTCCACCAGTCTTTCCCTTCGTCCGTACCCGTGAACGCAATCACAATTTCGGTGCCCCGGGAATACGCGCTCGCCTCAAAACCCGACGCATCACTGCGGTGACCAAGGTCACCGGGCAAGGCCTGCCAGTCGGCGCTTGGAAAAACATAGTTTTCTGGTTTGCGCTTGTTCACATATGCTGCAACGCTCATCCATGCACAATCGATAGCACTAGCCATTTTCTATCTCCCTTATTTCACTTGTTCTTGCCGTACCGACCGGCTTCAATTTCACGCAGGCATCCAACCCATATGTCCTGGATAACCCCTTGGCGGTAAATACGTCTCCGCCCAATTCCTTCATTCAGCCGCTTGATTGCACCGGCAGTCACCAGCCCCTTGTTGATTTCGTCAACAGCGCGTTGAGTGTCCGTGGATATCATGAGATTGGCCTCGGTAATGGCGCTGGGAAATTCATCAATCGTTGCCTTGACCCAGCGCCCACTGTCGTAACGAAAAATGAGGAAGGGCGGTACCGGCCGGCCAAGCCTGGAGTAAGCAGCACAATCGGAAGGCGATGCAAGAACCTGGGCCACATTCCCGGAAACCGACAACGCCAGCGGAATCATGTCCTTATCTTCAGCCGTCCATTTCGCCTGCCCGCCGTTCGGCAATGGAATGGATATGACATATGACTTGGCGCCGGGCGGCGCATTCATCGACGACAGCTCACGATCCAAGGTGCTGCCGAGTACGTGCGAGCGCTCGACAATGATCGTTTTGGCATCCGGCAGCGCTACTTCCTCCTGCCACTGCCGCACGCCGCCGCCGATAGCACCGCAGCCGCCAAGAATACATAGCGCCAATAGCGCTAAAAAGTTCCACATCGTCTTCATTTTCATACCTTTCTCCTGCATTTCGAATGCCGCATCATTCGCAGCCGCGCAGATATCCAGATCGACACCGTCCAAGCTCAACCGCCCAACGACTTGAGCAGCGACAGTCGCATCAGCGCAGTTAGCCGCGCCATTCAGGCTTTCGAGCATCCAGACCTTGTCTTCGTTGGTGAGCCAGGTTCGCGTGACGCCCTTGGCTTCGTGCGCGGCGGCAGGCCTTGTCCATTGGGCCATGAAGCCTTCGAAATTGGCCACAAAAAAGTACTTATTCATCCTGCACATTTCCATCCGCCCCTTGTTCATTGCGTGCATGCGATTTGGGGGCATTGTTCTCGTACGCCGCCGCCCGATCAAGCCGTTCCATGATGAGCCGCGCTGCCCTGGTCGCGGCCTGCTGAATGCTTGCCGTCGCATACTTCGCCGAAAATGAGGCCGCGCCGGCCTTGTATTTCGCTTCGCCAAGCAGGGCTGCCAGACCTTCTCGAATGCGCTCCCGCTCAGGCGTGCCATCGATGATCACGCCCGCTCCCATCGCCTCCACCCTCCTGGCGCAGAGGTACTGCTCGACGATGGCGGGGAGCATCAGGAGCGGCACGCCCTTGAGCAGCGCAGCGGTCACGGCACCGGTGCTCGCGTAGCCGATCATGGCATCGGCCTCGTCGAGCAATGAGTCGAGGGCTACCGGATGGTCAAACACGGATACGGATTGGCTTGAATGTTGGGCTTTGAAAACTTCGTTGGCCTCCGGCACGATGCAGATCGCGCGCACACCCGATGCCGCCAGCGCAGCCATGACCTCCGCCGTCGCCGGATGATGGGAACGCAGATAGGCGAGGACGCGAGGACCGTCGCCAGTCGGCCACGAGGCCTGCGGTGCTTGGCTCAACCCGTGGATGGAGCCGACATAGCAGGTGCCGTTGCGCGGGCCGTAGTGATCGAGCTCCGCGAAGGTTGCGAAGATCGGGCTCGGCGCGAATATCTCTGCCAGCCGGCCATAGGCTTGCCCTCCAAGTTGGGTGACGATGGCATTGATGTCCGCCAGCACATTTCGCTCTGAGGCCAGTAGCCGTTCCCGTGTCAGATTCTCCCAAGGCCGGATGCTTGGCATCGGCTCGCTATCCGGGGGGATTTCAAAGCCGTTGCCGAGTGGAATGGCGATGCGCCCGGTAATGCGCGCGGCGATGAGGGCCCCGGGAGCGTGATCCGCCACCGCAGCATCAAAGGTGCCGCCGGCGAGCAATTCACACCATGCGCTGATGTGCCCCAATAGGGCTTTTCGGTCGCACCAGCCTTCCGCCACGAGCATTTCGGCGTAGTTCGCCGGTGCTTGCCCGAGTCGCGTCCTTCCGACGCAAACGGGCGCTTGGAGAAATCCGAATCGATGCGGCGGAAGTATCTCGGCGGCAACGCGAGTATCGCGTACGGCAAAGCGCACCTGATGCCCTGCGTCGCGCAGCTTCTGGGCCACGGGTAGGTCGCGGGTAAGGTGGCCGAGATGTGCCCCCAGTTCCCAGGCAAAGAGAATCCGGCTCATGTCACCGCACCGCAGCCCATGACAATCAGGCGCAACGCACTGCAGGAATCACAGAAACGGGGCGTCATGTACCTACTCATGAACGCGCCGTGTTTGGGATCGGCCTGGACAGAAGCGTGCGAGCGGGGCGAGGGCGTTGGGATGTAACCGAGGAACGTGCGAAAGGAATGATGCCCAGCCGATCTGGCTGACCGGATGAATGGTCGGGGAATCCTCTTTTTGCATGTAACGCTCCCTTTTTTGTCTTTTTTCCTTATTTTTTAATAATGCCATTCGAAAACATATATGTCAAAAGCAAATTGTTTGCACGCCCTTGGAACGACGGGTGTGAATAGGTAACGCCCCGATAGACCGGGTCGCCCTGCGGAAACACGGACTGCCCCGTCGACCAGCACGACCGCGCTGAGCGCGCTGAGCGCGCTCGAAAGTGCCCGAGTGCCAATCAAGTTCCGTGCCGAAGCAGCGGGGGGGGCGAGCGCATCCAACGGACGAAGGCGTCGACGCGCTTTTGGGAGAGGGGTTTGACGTTACGCAGCAGCCTCCGCGTCGCCTCGTCTATGTCAGGGCAACGTCACATTGTGTTGGTGTGTGGGCTGGAAGGGCGCAGAAAGGACAAGGCCAACCGAGAGTGGTTGGCCGTGGTGAATAATGGTGGTGTGGTGGAGACAGGCAGGATCGAACTGCCGACCTTCTGATTGCGAACCAGACGCTCTCCCAACTGAGCTATGCCCCCGATACGGAAAAATTCTACGCGACCCGTCCGGGGGGGTCAATCGCAGATCAATTCACCGCTGCGGCATCATACGTCACAAAGCGCGAGGCGAAAAAAAGGCTTGTCCGCGGACAAGCCTTTTTTTTGCCAGCGGCGCCGGCCGAAGCAGATTACTTCTTCTTGCCCTTGCTCTTGGCGGCGGCAACCGTCGTCTTGAAGGTGGCGCCGGCGGAAAACTTCGGCACGGTGGTTGCGGCGATCTTGATCTTCTCGCCGGTCTTCGGGTTCTTGCCTTCACGGGCGGCGCGATCGGCAGCCTTGAAAGAGCCGAAGCCAACCAGCGTCACGCCGTCGCCCTTGGCAACAGCTTCAACGATGGTTTCGATAACGGCGTCCAGCGCTTTGCCGGAGGCGGCCTTCGAAAGTTCGGTACGGGCGGCGATGGCGTCGATCATTTCAGACTTGTTCATGGTATCTCCAGTGGTTGTTGAAAGTTTGATTCCGCCGCGATTCTTGCACTTCACGGGCCTGGAGGGAAGGGGGGCGTGCAAACGGAATGCGCTGGCGAGTCGTCGATTGTTGTATTTCTGCCTAGTCGCCGCCCTGTTCGGTGGCTGTAGATCAAGCGTTGGCGCGGTCTGCAGTCCGGCAAGCCGGGGTCGCCGCCAGGCGCGATCCGCTTGCTGCGCCCCCATGCCATTCCCGAAAAAATTGCCGTGCAGGCCGCGGCAAGGCGCTATCAGCGCGCCAGCAAGGGCTTCAGGAAGCGTCCGGTGTGGCTGGCCGCGACCCTGGCGATCTGCTTCGGCGTGCCGCAGGCGAGGATGCGGCCGCCGCCGCCGCCGCCTTCCGGGCCGAGGTCGATCAGCCAGTCGGCGGTCCTGATGACATCCAGATTGTGCTCGATGACGACCACGGTATTGCCGTGTTCGGCGAGGCGGTGCAGCACCTTGAGGAGCATTTCGATGTCCTGGAAGTGCAGGCCGGTGGTCGGTTCGTCGAGGATGTAGAGCGTCCGCCCGGTGTCGCGCTTCGACAGTTCGAGCGCCAGCTTGACGCGCTGCGCCTCGCCGCCGGACAGCGTGGTGGCGGCCTGGCCGAGCGTGATGTAGGACAGGCCGACGTCGACCAGCGTCTGCAGCTTGCGCGCGACGACCGGCACCGCGTCGAAAAACTCGCGCGCGATCTCGACGGTCATCTGCAGGATTTCGTGGATGGTCTTGCCCTTGTAATGCACTTCCAGCGTCTCGCGGTTGTAGCGCTTGCCGTGGCAGACGTCGCACGGCACGTAGATGTCGGGCAGGAAGTGCATTTCGACCTTGATCACGCCGTCGCCCTGGCAGGCCTCGCAGCGCCCGCCCTTGACGTTGAACGAGAAGCGGCCGGGGCCGTAGCCGCGGGCACGGGCTTCCGGTACGCCGGCGAACAGCTCGCGGATCGGCGTCAGCAGGCCGGTGTAGGTCGCCGGGTTGGAGCGCGGCGTGCGGCCGATCGGGCTCTGGTCGACGTTGATCACCTTGTCGAAGTGGTCGAGGCCGACGATTTCATCGTGTTCGGCCGGATCAAAGGTCGAGCCGTAGAGATGGCGGGCGGCAGCGGCGTAGAGCGTGTCGTTGATCAGCGTCGACTTGCCCGAGCCGGAGACGCCGGTAATGCAGGTGAACAGGCCGACCGGCAGGTTCAGCGTGACGTTCTTCAGGTTGTTGCCGCGCGCGCCGATCACCTGCAGCATGCGCGCCGGATCGGGTTTGCGCGGCTTGCCGGAGACCTCGATGCGGCGCCGTCCGGAAAGGTAGTCGCCGGTCATCGAGTTCGGGTTGCAAGCGACCGCTTCGGGCGTTCCTTCGGCGACGATGGCGCCGCCATGCACGCCAGCGCCGGGTCCGATGTCGACGACGTAATCGGCGCTGCGGATCGCTTCCTCGTCGTGCTCGACGACGATCACCGTGTTGCCGATGTCACGCAGCTGCCTGAGCGTCTGCAGCAGGCGCTCGTTGTCGCGCTGGTGCAGGCCGATCGACGGTTCGTCGAGGACGTACATGACACCGGTCAGCCCCGAACCGATCTGCGAGGCCAGGCGGATGCGCTGCGCCTCGCCGCCGGACAGCGTTTCGGCCGAGCGGTCGAGCGACAGGTAGTCGAGGCCGACGTTGATCAGGAACTGCAGGCGGCTGGTGATTTCCTTGAGAACCTTCTCGGCGACCTGCGCTTTCTGGCCGCTCAGCTGCAGCGCGAAGAAGTAGTCGCGCGCGTCGCCGAGCGGCAGGCGGCTGACCTCGTGCAGGGTCAGGGCGCTTGATTCGGACCCCATGCGCACGTTGCGCGCCTCCTCGCGCAGGCGGGTGCCGTCGCAGTCCGGGCAGGTCTTGTTGCTGATCAGCTTGGACAGCTCCTCGCGCACGGCGAACGAGTCGGATTCCTTGTAGCGCCGTTCGAGGTTGACGATGATGCCCTCGAAAGGGTGTTCGCTCACCGTCAGCTTGCCGCGCTCGTTGAGGTAGTTGAACGGCACGTCCTCGCGCCCCGAGCCGTAGAGCACGATGTCGCGGATCTTTTCGGGCAGTTCGCTGAACGGCGTTTCGGTGTCGAAGGCGTAGTGCGCGGCAAGCGAGCCGAGCATCTGGAAGTAGAACTGGTTGCGCTTGTCCCAGCCGCGAATGGCGCCGGCGGCCAGCGACAGTTCGGGGTGGGCGACGATGCGTTTCTCGTCGAAGAACTGGATGACGCCGAGGCCGTCGCAGCTCGGGCAGGCGCCCATCGGGTTGTTGAACGAGAACAGGCGCGGTTCCAGTTCCTGCAGCGAGTAGGAGCAGATCGGGCAGGCGAATTTGGCCGAGAAGAGGTGCTCTTTTTCGCTCTCCATCTCGCAGGCAATCGCCCGGCCGTCGGCATGGCGCAAGGCCGTCTCGAACGATTCGGCGAGGCGCTGGCGCATGTCGTCGCGTATTTTCAGGCGGTCGACGACGACATCGATGGTGTGTTTTTGCGTTTTCGCAAGTTTCGGCAGGGCGTCGATTTCATAAACCTTGCCGTTGACGCGCAGTCGGGCAAAGCCCTGCGCGCGCAGTTCGGCAAAGAGTTCCATCTGCTCGCCCTTGCGGTTGGCAACGACCGGCGCGAGGATCATCAGTTTGGTTTCTTCCGGCAGCGCCAGAACGTGATCGACCATCTGCGAGACCGTTTGCGCCGCCAGCGGCTGCTGATGTTCGGGGCAGAAGGGCGTGCCGGCGCGGGCAAAGAGCAGGCGCAGGTAGTCGTGGATCTCGGTGACGGTGCCGACCGTCGAGCGCGGATTATGGCTGGTCGCCTTCTGCTCGATTGAAATCGCCGGCGATAGTCCTTCGATCAGGTCGACGTCGGGTTTTTCCATGCGCTGCAGGAACTGGCGGGCGTAGGCCGAGAGCGATTCGACATAGCGACGCTGCCCTTCGGCGTAGAGCGTGTCGAACGCAAGCGAGGATTTGCCTGAACCGGAGAGCCCGGTAATCACGATCAGCCGGTTGCGTGGCAGGTCGAGGTTGATGTTTTTCAGGTTGTGGGTCCGCGCGCCGCGGATTCTGATTTCGTCCATTGGGCTGTGACCTGATGTCTGGGGCAACCTGTTAATATACGCAATTCCGCAGTCCTGCACCAAATCTAATGTCAGCTTCCATTCCCGACGGTATGAGCGCCGATGAAAAGCGCGCCGGCATCAGCCTTGCGGCTGTTTTTGCCTTGCGCATGCTCGGCCTTTTTCTGATTCTTCCGGTCTTTGCGATTTACGCCAAGGATTTGCCGAGCGGCAATGACATGGCGCTGGTCGGCTTCGCGCTGGGCGCCTACGGGCTGACCCAGGCTTTCCTGCAGATCGCCTACGGCGCCGCTTCGGATCGCTTCGGGCGCAAGCCGGTGATCGTTTTCGGACTGGTCATTTTTGTCGTCGGCAGCTTCGTCGCGGCGTTCGCCACCGATATCCACGGTGTGATCGCCGGTCGCATCCTGCAGGGCGCCGGCGCCATTTCCGCCGCGGTGACGGCGCTGGCCGCCGACCTGACGCGCGAGCAGCATCTGACCAAGGTGATGGCGATGATCGGTTCGTCGATCGGGCTGGTGTTCGCCATCTCGATGGTCGGCGCGCCGCTGCTTTACGCCGGTATCGGCATGTCCGGCATCTTCGTGCTGACCGGCATCCTCGCGCTGCTCGCCATTTTTGTCGTGCTCAAGGTGGTCCCCGCCGCACCGGCGGTGCCGCGCCAGCCGGGGTGGTCGAGCTTTGTCGAGGTGTTG
>Ga0207952_1001411_pt1 | contig 10180 bp, 11 predicted proteins | sample SubbioR12Aug_8Ca_FD_184831 | JGI IMG/M metagenome (GOLD analysis project Ga0207952, IMG submission 184831) | Serpentinite rock and fluid subsurface biosphere microbial communities from McLaughlin Reserve, California, USA - CR12Aug_8Ca (SPAdes) | ecosystem: Environmental > Terrestrial > Deep...
GTGCCGGCGCGTCAGGCGCGGCGCACGGCAAGGGCGGCGGCAAGCCCTGAGCGCGCGCCGGGCGTCGCCGTCCTAGCGCGACACCGAAAGCACCGGCTGCGTTTCCGACTCGGAAACGAGCACGGTCAGCAGGTTGCTGGTCAGATGAATGCGGTCGGCGTCGGCTAGGGTGACGACGCCATCGGCCTGCAGTTTGTCGAGCGCCATCTTGACCATGCCGACGGCGCCCTCGACGATCAGCTGGCGCGCCGCGATGACCGCCGCGGCCTGTTGCCGGCGCAGCATCGCCGAGGCGATTTCGGGTGCGTAGGCGAGGTGCGTGATCTTCGCCTCGATGATTTCCAGCCCGGCCAGTTCGACGTGCAACTGGATCGTTTCGGTGAGCAGCTGCGCGACGGCGGCGAGGTCGCCGCGCAGCGAATTGCGCCCCTGCTGGTCGCCGTCATAGAAGCGCGTGCTGATCACGGCGCGGATCGCCGACTCGCTCTGGATGGCAAGAAAGCTGGCGTAGTCTTCAACCTCGAAGCTGGCCTTGGCAGTGTCGTTCACACGCCAGGCGATGACGGCGGCGACTTCGATCGGGTTGCCGGCCATGTCGTTGACCTTGAGTGTCGGCGTGTTCAGATTGACGACGCGCAGCGAGATGTTCTGCCGCTTGCTGAACGGGTTGAACCAGAAGAAACCGCCCTCGCGGATGGTTCCGGCGTAGCGCCCGAAGAAGACCAGCACGCCGGCGATGTTCGGCTGCAGGATCACGAAGCCCTTGCTCATGAAAGCGAGCAGCAGGATGCCGAGAACCGCCAGGACGGGCGGCTCGCCGCGATGCAGCACGCTGCCGAGAAAAAGCCAGACCAGCCCGGCCAGCGCAGCCAGCCACAAAACCAGCGCCAGCCAGCCGGAGACGTAGTGCGCCTGCTTTTCAGAAATTGCATCGCTGCTCATCGTGCCGCTCCTTTGTCGATTGCCAGGTGATTGATCGTAGCGACGCAGCACAAGGCCGCCGCCTCGGGTAGAATACCGCCCTTTCGCAACTTGATGATTTTCCCGAGGTTTCTTCGTGCTCGTCGCATCCAACATCACCATGCAGTTCGGGGCCAAACCCCTTTTTGAAAACGTTTCGGTCAAATTCGGTGAGGGCTACCGCTACGGCCTGATCGGCGCCAACGGCGCCGGCAAGTCGACCTTCATGAAGATCCTGGCTGGCGAGCTCGAATCTTCCGCCGGCAACGTTTCGAAAGATGCACACGAGCGCATGGCCTACCTGCGCCAGGATCAGTTCGCCTTTGAAGACAAGCGCGTGATCGACGTCGTGATGATGGGCCACGAAGAAATGTGGGCGTGCATGAGCGAGAAGGATGCGATCTACGCCAATCCGGAAGCGACCGAGGAAGAATACCTGCACGCCGCCGAGCTCGAAGGCCGCTTCGCCGAATACGACGGCTACACTGCCGAATCGCGCGCCGGCGAGTTGCTGCTCGGCGTCGGCATCCCGGCCGAACAGCACTTCGGCCCGATGAGCGAAGTCGCGCCGGGCTGGAAGCTGCGCGTGCTGCTGATCCAGGCGCTGTTCTCGAATCCCGACATCCTGCTGCTCGACGAACCGACCAACAACCTCGACATCGCGACGATCCGCTGGCTGGAGAATGTGATCAACGAGCGCAACAGCACGATGATCATCATCTCGCACGACCGCCACTTCCTGAACCAGGTGTGCACACACATGGCGGATCTCGACTACGGCAAGATCACGATCTATCCGGGCAACTACGACGACTTCATGGAAGCCTCGACGCAGGCGCGCGAACGCCAGTCGGCGGCCAACGCCAAGGCCAAGGACCGCATCGCCGAACTGCAGACCTTCGTGCGCCGCTTCTCGGCCAACGCCTCGAAGGCCAAGCAGGCGACCAGCCGCGTCAAGCTGATCGAAAAACTGAAGCCCGAGGATGTGAAACCCTCGTCGCGCCAGTACCCGTGGATCCGCTTCGACTTCGACGAGAAGGAAAAGCTGCACCGCCAGGCGGTCGAGATCGAGCAGCTGTCGTTCGCCTATCCGGGCTCGGAGCGCAAGCTGTTCAACAACTTCGATCTGACGCTGAACGCCGGCGATCGAATGGCGATCATCGGCGAAAACGGCGTCGGCAAGACGACGCTCCTCAAGCTGCTGATGGGCGACCTGCAGCCGCAGTTCGGCAGCATCAAATGGACCGAAAAGGCGAAGCGCGGCTACTACGCGCAGGACCACGCCGACGACTTCAAGAGCGACACCAACCTGACCGACTGGATCGCCGGCTACGCGCGCGACACGGCAGGGGTCGGCGACGACATCGAGACGCTGATCCGCGGCACGCTCGGCCGCCTGCTGTTCTCCGGCGACGACGTGAAGAAGGCGGTGAAAGTCATCTCCGGCGGCGAGCAGGGACGCATGATCTTCGGCAAGCTGATGCTGATGAAGAACAACGTGCTGGTGATGGACGAGCCGACCAACCACCTCGACATGGAATCGATCGAATCGCTGAACACGGCGCTCGAGAAGTTCAAGGGAACGCTGGTTTTCGTCTCGCACGACCGCGAATTCGTCTCGTCGCTGGCCACGCGCATCCTCGAGATCCGCATGGACGGCACGCTGGTGAACTATCTCGGCAACTACGAGGAGTACCTGTCGAGCCAGGGCATCGAATAAGGCAGGCGGGGCTTGTCAGGAATGTTGCGGCGGCTGGCGACAGCGATCTTGTGGCTGATCGGCTGGCGTAGCGTATTCGTGCCGCCGCCGGGGCCGAAATCGGTCATTCTGGCTTATCCGCACACGTCGAACTGGGATTTCCCGATCGGCCTGCTGTTCAACGGCAAACACCGGATCTACGTACACTGGGCCGGCAAGGATTCGCTGTTCCGCAGGCCGCTCGGCGGAATTTTCCGTTTTCTCGGCGGCGTACCGATCAACCGGCGCGAACCTAGCGGAATGGTCGGCCAGCTGCTCAAGGTGTTTGCCGAAAACGACAGCTTCCACCTGTGCATCACGCCGGAAGGAACGCGCGCCAAAAGCGATCACTGGAAATCCGGCTTCTATCGCATTGCGCTGCAGGCCGGGGTACCGGTCGGACTGGGGTTTTTCGACTACCGCAACAAGCGGGTCGGCATCGAACGCTGGGTCAGGCTCTCCGGCGATGAAACGGCGGACCTCGCGATGCTGCGCGAATACTACGCCGACAAGACGGCGTGCTATCCGGAAAAGGCCGGCGACATCCGCTTCAGGAACCAGTCCGGCCACTGACGACGGTTACCCAAGCGCGCCGCCGTCTTACTGTGCCGGCACAGCCGCTTTTTCAACCGTTTTTGCGGCGTCGCGCTCGGCCTGTTTCTGTGCCTTGGCGGCATTTTTGGCGGCGCGCTCGGCGTCTTTCTGGGCACGTTTTTCCAGCTTGGCTTGCCGCTTCGCCTGGTCAGCCGCCGTTTTCTTGCGCCCTTCTTCGGCTTTCTTGAGTATCGCCGCCTGCTTTTCGTCGCGAGCGACCGCCTTGTCGGCCTCATCCTGACGATAGCTTTCGGCCTGCTCTTTCTGGCTGGCCTGGCGGCTCACGATATTCGCCTGGCGCGCAGCCTCCCTGGCTTCAAGATCGCGCCGGTCTTCGGCGCGCAGGAATTCGCGCGCCGGCTGCTCCAGCTTGCGCGCATCGATCACCGCCTGGGTATGCTTTTTCTTGGCATCTTCAAGGCAGGAATTGACCAGGAATATCTTGTAGCAGGCGTCCTGCTCGGCCTTGTAGACGCGTTGCGCCTCAACGCGCAGCACTTCGGCCTGCGCACGCACGACGGCGGCCTGCTCGCGGGTCTGCGGTGGCGCAGGGTCGCTCGGCGCCTGCGCCCGGATCAGCGGGCTGTTCAGCAGCAAACCTGCCGCCAACAAACTGCGAATATGCATCGTCTTTTCCTCCGAGGCCATAAAGTAGACGGTTTTGCGGCCACGCGCCAGCGTCTGCAGCGCAGCAGGCCGGCGATTTGGTAGAATGACGGGTTGAATTTCACACCAATATCCAGGGAGTTCCCCCGTGCAAATCGTCTGCCTCGACCTTGAGGGCGTACTCGTCCCAGAAATCTGGATTGAATTCGCCGAACGTACCGGTATCCCGGAGCTGCGTCGCACGACGCGCGACGAGCCGGATTACGACAAGCTGATGAAATACCGTCTGGCCATTCTCGCCGAGCACCGGCTGGGCCTGCCGGACATCCAGAAGGTCATCGCCGAGATGGGCCCGATGCCCGGCGCGCGCGAATTCGTCGATGGGCTGCGCGAAGACTATCAGGTGATCATCCTCTCCGACACCTTCTACGAATTTGCCCATCCGTTGATGCGCCAGCTCGGCTGGCCGACGCTGTTCTGCCACTCGCTCGAAGCCGACGCCAACGGCGTGCTGGTCAATTACCACCTGCGCATGGCCGACCAGAAGCGCGAGGCGGTCAGGCGCTTCAAGGAACTGAATTTCACGGTGGTCGCCGCCGGCGATTCGTATAACGACACGGCGATGCTCGGTGAAGCGCACGGCGGCATCCTCTTCCACCCGCCGGAAAATGTGATCCGCGAGTTCCCGCAATACCCGGTGACGCTCGACTATGCTGCGCTGCGCGTCGAAATCGACAAGGCGTTTGCCCGCGCGACCGGCTGATTCCGCGCATGCGCGAACAGGGCTGGGATCCCGCACTGCTCATTGGGCTGCGCGAACTGGCGGCGGACTCCTTTCCGAAACGTTGCGCGAGTTGCGGGCGGGTATTCGCCGACGTCGCGGCGTTCCTGCGCGAAACCGAGTCCTTGCCCGCCGGGCATAGCGGCTTCAAGCAATCGCTGGATGACGACGAGAACGTCATCCTTGAGCTGTTTCGCAACTGCCCCTGCGGTTCGACGCTGATGGAGTTTTTCGACGATCGGAGGAACGCCGGCGAAAAAGACGGCGAGCGCCGCCGCCATTTCCGGCAGCTGCAGGATTATCTGGCGGCCCAGGGCATCGAGGCGCAGCTTGCCCGACAGGAAATACTCAAGGTGCTCGGCGGCGGCGAAAGCGAGCTGCTGGCCCGGCTGCAGCCACCCTTACAACCGTAACGGAATCGCAACCATGCACACGCAGCGCTTTTACACGCTCTCCGCTTCCTGCCCCGACCGGGTCGGCATCATCGCGCGCGTCGCGGGTTTCATCGCCGAAAACCAGGGCTGGATTCTCGAATCGAGCTATCACGCCAACGACGGCATCGATGGCGAGAACGGCCGCTATTTCATGCGCATCGAGGTCAAGGCCGATTCGCTGCCTTTCCATCTGGCCGAGTTCCGCCAGCGCTTCCGCCCGATCGCCGAAGAACTGCAGATGGACTGGAAGATCAGCGATTCGGCGGTGAAGAAACGCGTCGTCGTACTGGTCAGCAAACAGGAACACTGCCTCTACGACCTGCTGGCGCGCTGGCAATCGAAGGAACTCGACATCGAGATTCCCTGCGTCATCTCGAACCACGACACCTTCAAGGGTTTTGTCGAATGGCACGGCATCCCCTTCCATCACGTGCCGGTCAATCCCGACAACAAGAAAGCGGCCTACGCCGAAGTACAGCGCATCTACGAGGAAGTGAAGGGCGAAACGATGGTCCTGGCGCGTTACATGCAGATCCTTTCGCCGGATCTGTGCGCCAAGTATCCCGGCCAGATCATCAACATCCATCACTCCTTCCTGCCCAGCTTTGTCGGCGCGAAACCCTACCATCAGGCCTATCAGCGCGGCGTCAAGCTGATCGGCGCAACCTGCCACTACGTCACCACTGAACTCGACCAGGGTCCGATCGTCGAACAGGACGTGATCCGTATCGACCACTCCGACTCGGTCGAGGACATGGTGCGCTACGGCAAGGACATCGAAAAAGCCGTGCTGGCGCGCGGCCTGCGCTACCACCTGGAAGACCGCGTGCTGGTGCATGGCAACAAGACGGTGGTTTTCAGATAGAAACAAAGATTCACCGCGGCGACACGGCGGGCACAGCGAGAAGCAAACGATTTGTTATTTCTTCGGTTTTCGCCGTGCCCGCCGTGTCGCCGTGGTTAAACGTTTTTTAAGGCTTACTTCATGATCACCCTCAAGAGCGTCACCCTGCGCCGCAGCGCCAAGGTGCTGCTTGATAGCGCTTCCGTCACCCTCAACCCCGGCGAAAAGGTCGGTCTGGTCGGCCGCAACGGTGCCGGCAAATCGACCTTGTTTGCCCTGCTCAACGGCACGCTGCACGAGGACGCCGGCGACTTCAGCATTCCCGCGCAGTGGCGCATGGCGCAGGTGGCGCAGGACATGCCGGAAACCAGCCAGTCGGCGACCGACTTCGTCATCGAAGGCGATACCGTCCTGCTCGCCGCGCAGGAAGAGGTGCACGCCGCCGAGGCCAGCGACGACGGCGAGCGCATGGGCCACGCCTATATGGCGCTGCACGACGCCGGCGCGCACGACGCGCAGGCGCGCGCCCAGGCACTGATCCTTGGCCTCGGCTTCAAGACCACCGAACTGAACAACCCGGTCGACAGCTTCTCCGGCGGCTGGCGCATGCGCCTGCAGCTGGCGCGTGCGCTGATGTGCCCGTCCGACCTGCTGCTCCTCGACGAACCGACCAACCACCTTGACCTCGACGCGCTGGTCTGGCTCGAAGCCTGGCTCAAGCGCTACGCCGGCACGATGGTGGTGATCAGCCACGACCGCGAATTCCTCGACGCGATCACTTCGGTGACGCTGCATATCGACAACGCAAAACTCGTCCGTTACGGCGGCAACTACAGCACCTTCGAGGACATGCGCGCGCAGCAGATGGAGCTGCAGCAGAACTCGTATCTGAAACAGCAGGACAAGATCGCCCACCTGCAGAGCTTCATCGCCCGCTTCAAGGCCAAAGCCAGCAAGGCCAAGCAGGCGCAGAGCCGGGTCAAGGCGCTCGACCGCATGGAGCGCCTGGCGCCGGTGCTGGCCAGCGCCGACTTCACCTTCGAATTCAAGGAACCGGCCAACCTGCCCAACCCGATGCTGGCCATGGAAAACGCCAGTTTCGGCTACCCGCCGGCCGAGGACGCGCCGGCCGGAACGCCGTCGACGACGATCGTCAGCAACGTCAGCAAGTCGGTGATGGCCGGCCAGCGCATCGGCATCCTCGGCGCCAACGGGCAGGGCAAGTCGACGCTGGTAAAGACCGTCGCGCGCGCCCTGGCGCCGGTCAGCGGCACCGTGCAGGAAGGCAAGGGGCTGACCATCGGCTACTTCGCGCAGCAGGAACTCGACGTGCTGCGCCCGCTCGACACGCCGCTCGAACACATGGTGCGTCTGGCCAAGGAATGCCTGCCGGCCGGACAGAGCGGTCGCGAGCAGGATCTGCGCACCTTCCTCGGCAGCTTCAATTTCGCCGGCGACATGGTCAAGCAGCCGGTCGGCACGATGAGCGGCGGCGAAAAGGCGCGTCTCGTCCTGTGCATGCTGGTCTGGCAGCGCCCGAACCTGCTGCTGATGGACGAGCCGACCAACCACCTCGACCTCGCGACGCGCGAGGCGCTGGCCATGGCGCTCAACGAGTTCGAGGGCACCGTGATGCTGGTCAGCCACGACCGCTCGCTGCTGCGCTCGGTGTGCGACGAATTCTGGCTGGTTTCGCGCGGCGGCGTCGAGCCCTTCGACGGCGACCTCGACGACTACCAGCGCTACCTGCTCGACGAAGCCAAGCGCGCCCGCGAGGAATTGAAGGAATCGCTGAAGAATCCGAAAGAGATCGTCACCCAGGCGCCGCACGTGGTGGCGAGCAACAAGAAGGTTCCGGAGAAACTGAAATCCCTGCTGCGCGATCAGGGCAAGCTCGAACAGATCATGCTCGATCTGCAAGCCCGCAAGCATGCGCTGGAAGCCCGCCTGGCAGGCTCTCTGCCGGCGCAGGAAATCGGCGAGATCGGCGTGCAGCTGCAGAAGATCGACGGGGAACTGGCCAGCCACGAAGAGAAGTGGCTGACGATTTCCGAGCAGATCGAAGCGACGTCCTGATGAACGCCGGCTGGATCATTTTCGGCATCTGCGTTTTCTTCATCCTCGGTGCGGCGGTGCCGCTGCTCAAGAATCGCGGCGCCGACCGGACGCCGCTACCGCCCCGGAAAGAAACGCTGCGCGACTGGCGCAACGAAAAGTAGGCGGCGCTGCGTCAAGCAGCGTCCGTGCTGCGCCGGGTGATTACTTCTTTTTCCGCGCTGCCGCGCTACGCAGTTTTGCCGCGCGCTGGACTTGCGGTTTGGCCCGCGGTTTGGCTGGCGATTGGGCTTCGGGTTTTACGTCGAGCGCCTTGGCCTGGTCACCGATCACGCCCTTCAGCGGACAGATCCTGAAAGCCGGGCATTTCCGGCAGCCCACGACTACGGCAATCGGGCAGAGCGTCATGATGATTTCCTGTTGATGGTGGCGCAGTATACGCGGCCTAGCGCTTGCGCAAGGGATCGAGCAACGACGACAGGCCGTTGTGGTCGATTTCCTGCATCAGCGCCAGCAGCCGACCGAGCTCGCCGGACGGGAAGCCTTCGCGGGTGAACCAGTTCAGGTACTGGCCGGGCAGGTCGGCGAGCAGGCGGCCCTTGTACTTGCCGTAAGGCATGGTGCGCGTGACGAGAAGCTGTAGGTGTTCGGGATTCATGGCGCTGGCGGGAGGAAATTCGGGCAGGGCGGCCAGTCTGACGGCCCGCCCGCACGCCGGTCAAGCACAGGCGACAAAAAAAAACGGGCGCCACGAAGGCGCCCGCCGGACTTGCTGCCTGCACGGCAGATCAGTGGTGGTAGGCCGTTTCACCGTGCGAGGTGATGTCGAGCCCTTCGCGCTCCTCTTCTTCCGGCACGCGCAGACCGATGAACAGGTCGACCACCTTGAAGGCGACGATCGAAACGACGGCCGACCAGACGATGACCGTACCGACGCCCCACAGCTGGCTGATCACCTGCGCCGTCATGTCGTAGTCGCCGACCTTGTTGGCCACGTAGTCATACACCCCGGTACCGCCCAGCGAAGGCGCGGCAAACACGCCGGTCAGGATGGCGCCGAGGATGCCGCCGACGCCATGCACGCCGAACACGTCGAGCGAGTCATCGGCACCGAGCAGGTGCTTCAGGCCATTGACCCCCCACAGGCAGATCACGCCAGCCAGCAGACCGATCACGATGCCGCCCATGACGCCGACGAAACCGGCGGCCGGGGTGATCGCCACGAGGCCGGCGACGGCGCCCGAAGCGGCACCGAGCATCGACGGCTTGCCCTTGAGCATCCACTCCGCCAGCATCCAGGAGAGCGCCGCGCAGGCGGTGGCAACCCAGGTGTTGACCATGGCCAGCGCTGCGCCGCCGGAAGCTTCGAGCGCCGAGCCGGCGTTGAAGCCGAACCAGCCGAACCAGAGCAGCGAAGCGCCGATCATGGTGAAGGTCAGGCTGTGCGGCGCCATCGATTCACGGCCGTAACCGACGCGCTTGCCGATCATGTAGGCACCGACCAGGCCGGCGATGGCGGCATTGATGTGCACCACCGTACCGCCGGCGAAGTCGAGCGCGCCCTTCTGGAACAGGAAACCGGCGGTCTTGCCGGCGGCTTCGCCGGCCGCCGCGTCGATATAGGCATCCGGACCCGCCCAGTACCAGACCATGTGCGCCATCGGCAGGTAGGAGAAGGTGAACCAGATGACCATGAAGACCAGAATCGCGGCAAACCGGGCGCGTTCGGCGAAGGCGCCGACGATCAGCGCGCAGGTGATCGCCGCGAAAGCGCCCTGGAAGATCACATACGCGAGTTCGGAAATGACGACCCCCTTGGAGAAGGTGGCAACTACCGAATCAATGGTAATCCCCTTCAGGAAGAGCTTGTCGAGCGTTCCGAAAAATCCGCCGCCCTCGGTAAAAGCCACCGAATAGCCGTAGATCACCCACAACACGCTGATCATCGAGAAGGTGACGAAGACCTGCATGAGCACCGAGAGCATGTTCTTCGAGCGGACGAGACCGCCGTAGAACAGCGCCAGGCCGGGGATCGACATCAGGATGACCAGCGCGGCGCAGACCATGACCCACGCGTTGTCGCCCTTGTTCGCCGTCAGCGCTGGTGCGGCGGCCGGCGCAGCAGCCGTTTCGCCGACCACAGCTTCGGCAGCCGGGGCTGCTTTGGC